>Ga0208639_1002106_pt1 | contig 12013 bp, 12 predicted proteins | sample ETNtaG_33_FD_185772 | JGI IMG/M metagenome (GOLD analysis project Ga0208639, IMG submission 185772) | Marine microbial and viral communities from oxygen minimum zone, Eastern Pacific Ocean - ETNP201310SV76 (SPAdes) (version 2) | ecosystem: Environmental > Aquatic > Marine > Oceanic ...
CAATTCTAATCTTATTCAGAATCTCTATTATTTTTTTGCTATCCACAAAACCTGCCCCTTCCTTTATTAAGGTTGTTTAATTTCCATCTCCTGGTCACAACATTTCAATGTACCATCTCCACCATTTTTTACTTCAATCTCGATCCCACATATTTCACAATAATACAACTCACCTTTATGTGAAGACATAATTACACTCCCTATTAAAGCCAACTATCAATTCTTAACAACATCAATACTGCCTCCTTTACCTATTCGCAATATTCATACCAATGATTTATTTTCGCAAGTACGGATTCATATATTCTCATAAGCAATGCGGTAGTACATGGTTATATTCATAGATGTAGTAAGAGATTATTATCTAGAAAACTATTTTTCATACAAAACGAAATACTTTCGTTTTTTAAGGATTGGCGAGTGATGCATAGCGTAATATATTCGCAATCCAAGTGTGATGCTGGAGCAATAATTTGTTCTTGGATCTTGCCTCAAAGATGTATACCTTTATTGCATAAATACTTAAGCACAAACAGTAACATCCTGTCCGTAAACATTTAAATAATGGCATTGATATTGCGAATTTATACCTATGTATTCACTGTTTTTAAAGCTATAATGAAGTATAGAGTACACAGTGGGCAAGGATATTGTTTTGTTTAACTTTCTATAAGAGGGGGATAGTAATGGCTGACGATAAAGCACTGTTTTGCAAATTAAATAGTCTGGAAAACGCTGACAAAGATTCGCCGGTAACCAAAAAACACGTTCCTGTAATTACGGTATCACCAGTCTTAAAGACCGGTGAGTTTTACGATGTGAAGATTACGGTTGGAGAAATGGAACATCCGAATGAAAATGATCATTTTATTCAATGGGTTGAATTTTACATTGGATGTGTGTACCTGGGAAGATTTGATTTTGCACCCGTAATGACAAAGCCAGAGATAACAATACCACTGAAACTGAGTCACAGTGGTCTGAATTCTACACTAAAGGCAATATCGCGCTGCAATCGACATGGTCTCTGGGAAGGTACTGTTAATGTGAAGACAGAATAGTGATGCTGAGCTATTCTTCAAGCAAATTCGTTTATTGGTAACTTTACAATTTACATAAAAAAATACGTTAGAATCATTTACCAGACATAATTATTAGTGAATACTAAAAATAAACAGTTCCGGATAGAAAAAGATTCATTAGGCGAGGTAAAAGTGCCTTTAGAGGCTTACTATGGTGCACAGACCACCAGGGCAATTGACAACTTTCCAATCAGTGGTATCAGGCCGCATCCGATATCTACCAGGTCGATTGTTTACATAAAGAAAGCTGCCGCAAAGGTAAATAATGAATTAGGGTGTCTTGATAATGAGAAAAGCGAAGCGATTATAAATGCTGCTGACAGGATTATTGAAGGAGAGTTCAAAGACCAATTTGTTGTTGATATCTATCAGGCGGGTGCCGGCACCTCATTTAACATGAATGTAAATGAGGTAATAGCCAACATTGCAATAGAATCTCTAGGCTGGGAGAAGGGAAATTATTCTGTCATACATCCGAATGACCACGTGAACCTGGGACAATCAACAAATGATGTCTTCCCGGCTACTATGAGAATTTCTGCATTGTATCTACTGAAGGAATTATTTCCTGTAGTCGATGCACTTGCAAAATCATTTAATAAAAAGGCAAATGAGTTCGACAAAACTATAAAATCAGGCAGAACACATCTCCAGGATGCAGCGCCCATAACATTAGGACAGGAGTTTTCAGGTTATGCTGATGTAGTTTCAAAATCAGCAAAGAAGATTAAGAAGGCAAGTGATGTACTAAAAGAATTAGGCGTTGGCGGCACAGCGGTTGGGACTGGACTTAATTCACATCCTGATTACAAAGAAAGAATTATTAAAGAATTACAGAAGATCACTAATTTAGACATAGGAGGTGCCGCCAATTATTTCGAGGCAATGCAAAGCAACGCTCCTATTACTGAAGTATCAGGTGCCTTGAAAGTATTAGCAATAGAATTGATCAGGATTGCCAATGATTTGCGCCTTTTAAGTTCAGGGCCAAAAACCGGTCTCGCCGAGATAACATTACCGGCAGTACAACCGGGATCTTCAATCATGCCCGGTAAGGTTAATCCGGTTATGGCCGAAATGATGAATATGGTCTGTTTTTCCATTATAGGAAACGATCTAACTATCACAATGGCATCACAAGCAGGACAACTTGAATTAAATGTAATGATGCCGGTAATGCAGTACAAACTGCTTGATTCTATTTCAATTTTAACAAGCGCCATGAAGGTATTTACAGACAAATGCATAAAGGGGATTACAGCAAATGAGGATAGATGCAATCAATATGCTACAAATAGCATGTCGATTGTAACGGCCTTGAATCCTTACATAGGCTACTCAAAAGCTGCTGACATTGCAAAGGAGTCCTTATTAACAGGAAAATCCATAAAGGAAATCGTACTAAGTAAAAAATTATTATCTGAGAAAAAACTCAATGAAATACTTTCACCTATGTCGATGACTAAACCTGGCTTTATTAAAACTGATAATGGCACAGATTTATGAGAACCGCCTGTATATTGAAGACAATAAGTCTTTCTAATTAAAAAATAAGGAATATTATTAAAATGAATAAACACGTGAAAAAGATTAATATCATTAGTATCGCTATTCTAATAACTTTCTTATCCGGATTATTAAATGCAGAACAAGTAGATATTCCAGAACCTGAAATGCTACAGGATCCTTACTTGCAGGGTACTAGAGAAGAAAAGAGCCGTCAATGCAGCGAAGAGGTAGCTTCATCACTAGGAGAAGATTGTTCTTCGTGCCATAACGAAGGAGTGACTGATTTTACAAAAAAAGGTGAGAGGGCAAAGAAGGATATGAAGGCCGCAATAGCACTAGGTGTAAAGTGTGATTATTGCCATGCGGGAACGAAACAATTTACAAAGAAATTAGAAGTAGCTGTTAAAATGATTAAATTGGCTGAAATGATGGAAGTTGAATGCATCTTTTGCCATGCAGGAAAAGACGTTTTTACACAAAAAGGAATGACTGCCAAGATGGCTATGATAATGCAAGAGTGGGCGAAAAAAGGCAGCAAGAAATGTTTGAAATGTCATGAGAAAAAGAAACGATTTAAATTAAATGATCATGGAGAGGAAATTCTTAATTCGCAAAAAAGGCTTTTTGGTATGTAGGGTATATATTGTTCCGGCTACTCACGTTTCATGATAGAAAAAAAAATGGTAATTAACAATAAACTGACAGCAGAAGAGATGAAGGCATTGGTTCCGGTAATAAGGGCATTTGGTGGATAAGGAACCCCTCTCTACCTCCCTGACTATTTAGCCGATGGCTGGTGGGCTGTCTGGCAAACATGTACAGGGAGGTTTTTGGGGGTAATTAACATCACTATGTACAAGTATCAATGAAATATTTATAAGAAAGGAACATATGGAAATACCAGGTTTAATACTACGAAGTATGCTATACATCGTCAAATAGAAGATTCCCAGGATGAACAATTCTCTAAGGAGAGGCAACATCCTTGTTACATTGCTAAACTTCCTTCACACACTGCAAGTATGAATGTTGGTATCGTTGTTGCAGGTGGGACATCAGGTAATCACCGCCACTACTACGAAAGTTTAATTTACATAATTAAAGGCAATGGATATTCAGTCGTAGAAGGCAATAAAGTGGAATGGGAAGCAGGTGACATTATCTATGCACCGCCATGGTCATGGCACCAACATTTTAATACTGATCCTGATAAAGTGGTGCAATTCCTCTGCGGTACAAATGCACCGTTACTGCAAAGTGTTGGAGAAATAGACTGTAGGGAGGAAGCAGGATAGCAAAGGCCGTTACGCTGCTTCTTCAAGAAGGTTGATTTATCCCATCTTTAACCTCCTGTACATGGTCATCAAACGATAGGATTTCCTCTCTGAAAAAAAGCCCCTGGTAAACAGGATCTGTGCTCTCTGCCAGCACCATAGCTTTTGAACGGTCCAGGATATCATGTTCATCGGGAAGCTTTGCCGTCACACTGTTCAAGCTGTTATACGTGACATCTTTATTAAATACAACGCAGGGTGACAGGTCGTGGATAAACGAAAAACCTTTATGCTGGATGGCTCTGGTAATTAGTTCGGACACCGTATCCCGGTCTCTTGAAAAGGTTCTTGCCACATAGGTGGCTCCGTATGCCAGCGCGAGGGTGGTGGGATTAATCGGGCGTGCAATGTTCCCATATGGAGACGTGCCGCTCTTCATGCCCATTGGCGAGGTGGGAGATATCTGCCCTTTGGTCAGACCGTAAATGCTGTTATCCAATAATATGTAGGTAAGGTTAAAATTGCTCCTTGCGGCGTGAGGGAAATGTCCTCCTCCTATTCCTACGCCATCTCCATCCCCGCCAACTACTACAACGGTTAAATCCGGATTGGCGACCTTAATCCCGGTAGCTATTGGTATTGCCCTGCCGTGCAATCCGTGCAGTCCAAATCCTTTGATGAAAAAGGGAAATCTGCCTGAGCAGCCAATTCCGGAAACTACTACAAAATCCTTAGGCGGGATTTTCAGGTTTTCAGCTGCCTCATAGAGACCGTGAAGCCCTGTAAAGTGGCCGCATCCGGGGCACCAGGTGGGAAGGTTGTCTCTCCACTCTTTTGCTTTGGACGCCTTTGCTTTTTGAAATCCATCTATAACTGATTGTTTACTGAGAAAGCTCACTGTTGGTCTCCATAATTTTCTGGGCAATTTTTAAAGGGCTTACCGGGTTGACAGCAGGTATGTGTATCTCGATCGGTTTTATACCGTATCGTGATTTTAACAGAGCTGCATATTGTCCCTGGTGGTTCATCTCCGGTACAATAATTCTCTTACATGAGGCAAAAAATTTACGGTATAAATTCTCGCGTTGCGGATGAATCATAATCGATTTGATTAATTTCGTCTTAACTCCCTGTTCCTTTGCCAGCTCCATCCCCTCCAGGATTGAACCTATCGTTGAACCCCAGCCGGCAATTCCAATTTCAGCAGTTTCATCCCCGAGGATGACTGCATGAGGAAGATCTGCCACAATGGATTCAAATTTGCGAAACCGTTTAGCCGTCATCATGCTGTGAACATCGGATTCGTAGTTGGGATTTCCTGTGACTGAATGTTCCAGGCCGGTAGTAGAGTAAACGGCTCCCGGTTCTCCCGGAACGATCAGGGGCGAAACACCATCGTCTGTAATTTGATATCGCTGGAAATTCTCCAACTGTTCCTGTGTCGGCTTTTTCCTGGTACATCTGTCCCTGTCAACATTTTCTTTGATCGTAACGGTTTCTATACGCTGTCCCAGGAAGAGATCACTGAGAAAGATGACCGGTGTCTGGTATTTTTCGGCAATGTCAAAGGCCAGTTGAATGCCGCTGTAGCACTCTTCGGAGTTGCTGGGCGCCATTACCACCCTGGGAGAATCTCCGGCTCCGCCATAAAGTGCGATATTAAGATCTCCCTGCTCAACCTTGGTAGGCAGGCCTGTAGAAGGGCCGCCACGCTGAACGTCGACAATGATTGCAGGGATTTCAGCCATTACCGACAGATTTATCATTTCGCTCATCAGTGAAAGTCCGGGCCCGGAGGTAGCCGTCATTGCACGCCTTCCGGCAAACGAAGCACCTAATACAGCACCGATAGCTGCAATTTCGTCTTCCATTTGAAGGGTCCATCCACCCAGCTTAGGCAACTCCTTTGCGGCGATCTCCATGATCATTGTTGCCGGTGTAATGGGATATCCTGCAAAAAATTTCAGACCGCAATCTATCGCGCCCTTGGCAATAGCGTCATTGCCGCTTGTTAATGTCCTGGGTTCTGCATTTTTGTCGAACTCAAACTGATTATTGAGAGGATAGTTTTCCCTGAAATACTCATAGCCCAGATTGAATGCCTTGATATTGACGTCTATGACATACTCTCCTTTATGGGCAAAAACAGTTTTTATCTGATCTATAAACATGTCAGGAGGCAATGAATAGAAGTAACAGATAGCGCCGATAGCAACCAGATTTTTCCCATGGTTTGTTCCTGTTGCTTCATTTGCCAGATTCTTAATTGGCAGGCTATGCCCCTGTATTTCCGGCGTAATGTGGGAGACCAGGCTCTCCTCTTCCTCTACATCACCGATAGTGCTGGTATCATAGATTACATTACCTCCCGGCTTAACATCACGCAGGTCAATAATAGATTCCCTGCCCACCATTCCCACAAGCAGGTCCAGGCCATCGCCCATACTATACAGCTTTGAGGTCGAAAACCTGATTGTTGCGGAAGATTTCCCCAGGCCCCTGATCTCAGCACTGTAGATATTATTTACCATTACATGCAGACCTATTTTGGCGCAGGCACCGGCAAAAATCTTTCCTGAAGCTACTATGCCGTCACCCGCAATTCCGCAAAAGCGAATTTTAATTTCAGAATATTTCATTTCCACCACCTTGCCTTCAGCGATTTTCCCATAAGATCGAAGACAATGGCTTCCTGTATCTTATACTCCTCGTTTTGTCCCGACATGTTCTTTCCGGCAATTTCCCCCTGTGCCAGAGCATTAGGCAATCCAAAATTAATCCAGTAGCATTTAATATTGGGATGATAAATCTCTACGCAATCTCCGGCAGAGTAGATATCTTTCTCAGAAGTTTCCAGGCGTGTGTTCACCAGGATACCCAATTTTTTTTCGATTGCCGAACCTTCTATACACGAGATATTAGGCTTATAATAGTCCCAGGCAAAGACAATATCAGTCGTTAACATCCTTTGCTGTATTGTTTCTACCTTGTAACCGTGCTCTGACTCTTCTATCGATACAACCTGCTCCTCTGTTATAACCTCTACTCCTTTCTCTTCCAGGAACTCATGCAATTCACCATCAAAATCAATTTCATCCAGGCCAAATGTTGCCCGTTCTTCTCTGGTGATATAAGTAACCTGCTTTCCAAGGTTACACAATACACAGATCAAATCCAGGCAGCTTACACCATCTCCGTAAACGATGCATTTCCGGACTTCAGGTAATTTCTCTTTTAATAACAGTGTATCGTACAGAGAATAATAGAAGCTGATATGTTTCTTGAATGGGCGCAGCACAAGTCCCAGGCCGGGACTGCCGCCGGTAGCAATGAGGAGTTTATCGTAATGCATAACTTCGCTATGGTGGAGCTTTATCACCTTTTCCGATGGCTCGATGGATTTTACATACTCGCCTTTACGGAGTTTAATTCCCAACTCTTTCAGCATTTCCAATGAGAAGAAGAGCAGTTCGTCTCTTTTTATAGAATCGCACAGAAATTCTGTCAGCAGATAGCGCTTGTAAGGCAGAAACAGTTCATCTCCGATTACCACTACTTCCGCGTCCCTGTTCATCTCCTTAATAGTTTTGGCGGCGGTAATCCCTGCTACTCCTGCACCGATGATGACATGCTTCATTTACTTCAACTCTTTCGTGTAATTTTCAATGTTATAGGAATTACTTCTCTTCTATTGTTTCAATCTTATATTTGGAGACGGAAATGCAATCCACCGGGCATGCACGGACGCAGTTTCCGCATCGGATGCATTTATCGTTATCTATAGTAATGGCATCTACTTCACTCCAGTTTTTTGTTTCTATATAATTTAAATTTCCATCTTCAAAAACCTCTATATCCTTTGCCATTTTGATACAATCAACCGGCATCACATCGATACAGGCCAGGCAGTAGATACAGCGGCTGATGTCGATCTGGAAATTATAATGGCACAGATAACATCTCTTAGCTTCAACAACAGATTTTTCTTTTGAATACCCGGTTTCCACCTCTTTGTTTTCAATTTTACTGTCACGCATGGGAGTTGTGTCCATGGGTTGGACAGGAATAAAATCATAATCCCGTTTTCTCCCGGCATCTTTTACCTCACTGATGTGGATAGTGTCTTCATATCCTTTTATGTTGGATAGTAGTATATGAACATCACTGGCAACCTTACGCCCATCAGCGACAGCTTCAATAACCGTAGAAGAACCGTTCCTGAAATCACCGGCTACGAAAAAATTATTCTTCAGCTCAACGCTTTCAGTTTCTGCTACTTTTTCATCTGCTTCCTGTCCAACGGCAAATATAACTGTATCGGCCTCCATGACAAATTCAGATCCGTCTATTGGAGTTGTTGAACGGTCTTCATTAATAGAATTGTGAACAAATTTTACACCTGTAACTGCCCCTTCATCATTGGATAAGACTGTTACCGCAGTCGCTAAAGAGATTGTATCGATGCCTTCCGACTCCATGACTTCAAGTTCATGCGCGCCGACATACATATCCTTTTTCATTCGGCGGCAAGCTAGAGTAATTGTTTTTGCTCCCATCCGGTAGGACATACGGGTACAATCCACGGCAGTAAATCCACCACCGATTACAATGACATTTTCTAACGGTACATCTAATTCTTCCCTGTTTGCAGCTATCATAAAATCAAGGCCCCAATATACACCCTTGCTGTCAATACCGGAAATACTAATATGTTTGGGTATTGCACATCCGCCTGCAAGTATAACAGCGTCATAATCTTCTTTCAGTTTTTCAATGTCACTGACGTCTTCAACCCGGGCATTTGTTTTTATAGTTACACCCAGATCAGTAATTGATTTTACATCTTCGGTTACAACATCATACGGCAACCGGAATTGAGGAATACCGTAACGCAACATTCCACCTGGCTGATCGAATTGCTCCAGTATTGTTACCTGGTATCCTTTTAAAGCCAGATCATTAGCCGCGGCTAATCCGGCCGGACCGGCCCCGATTATACAAACCTTTTTGCCGTTAGATTTAATTTCAGGATTTACCGGCCTCATCCCATAGTCAGCCGCCGCGCGCTTAAGAAAACATATTGACACAGGATCGCCAAGTCCATCCCAGCCGTGTCGACAGGCAGGTTCACAAGGACGGCCACAAACACGACCCAACACACCAGGCAGAATATTTTCCATTCTATTGATACGGTATGCTGTTTTATAATCACCGTCCTTAATAGCCTGGATGTAACCCGGAATATCTGTCATGACGGGGCAGGCAGTACTACAGGGGATATTCACGTCTATCCACTTTCTGTCTAATTTATCTGTTGAGACATACGTGTCGTTATCTCTGTTTTCAGTTTCCATTTTGCAGTTCCATTTAATCCCCTCCTTCGCCCGGAAGGAAATGAGGTGATAAAACAATTTAAAATTCTTCTTCTGACTTTAAAGAATCTCACAGTCTTGCAGCTAAATCAATATACACACTTTATACAATAAATACAAATTCTTTTGACTGTGATAAAGCTTCTATTCACGAGTAAAGAACCTGCTCACGTCGTAATACTGTAAATCTTTTTTATTGGAGAAATCTTTAATATCACAAAAAAATAAATAATAAATAGTCGTTGTAATTCCTGTTATCAAGTATAATACTTGGATTGTATTCAATTACTCTTTTACAAAATCAGAATAAAGGAGATGAGATGGAAAACACTGAGGAAACCTTGAATCAAGATGATGTTTTATCAAGTGTACATCAATATGAACTGGAGCGAGACGAAGAGAGAGTTTTTATAAATGTCAGAGAGCCCATAGGCGGTTCGCCTAAAGGCTCCTTCATTGCGGTCCCAAGCCTGATTAGTGAAGGAATGTAGTAATACTGATTACGTCGGATTAAGTGATTCTGTAGAAGAAGCCTTAAATGATTGTTTAAAGAGAATTAATGGCATATCGTTAGGTCAGGTTATCCCTCAAGGGTAGCTTATTTAGAAGGTATGCAGTAATCCTTAACAGTAACAAACATAATTATTGAGCATCTAATTAGAGAATACAATAGTGAAGAAAATCGTTTTTTATGGATTAGTAGTTATGCTGCTTTTTTCTTTAGTTCAATTTAACATATCAAATGCATTTGCTGGCGAAATAGATTATAAAATGATATTTGAATATGAGTGCCAGAAATGCCACGAGAGAGATGGTAAGGGAACAAAGAGGGGAAAGAAATTAGGGGTTCCGGATTTTACTGGTGCAGAGTGGCAGGCATCTGTAACCGACGAACAGCTAATTGCATCTATAACTAACGGAAAGAAGAAAATGCCGGCACAAAAACATAAACTTAGCCAGGAAGAGATTAAGGCATTGGTAAGGTATGTAAGGATACTCGCTCCTAGAAAGAGACGTTAGCAAAATGTTACTATTTTGTAGAAATTCAAGTACATAAAGTGTATAATCATTGACCGAACCAAAAAGTACTTGTTTATAATGCCGAAATTTTTATACTAAAAAATTAAATGAAGAAAACCGCCACACTAAAAGTAGACAACAGAGAGTATAAGTTACCCGTGGTTATTGGCACTGAAAAAGAAAAAGGAATAGACATATCTAAATTGCGTGCTGAATCCGGTTATATAACACTTGACCCTGGTTACACCAATACAGGTTCATGCGAAAGTAATATTACCTACACCGATGGAGAAAAAGGTATTCTACGCTATCGCGGTATCCCCATAGATGAACTTGCACAAAAAAGTGATTTTATCGAAGTGGCAGACCTGTTAATATGGGGAAGCCTGCCTACCAAGGTGATGAGAAAGAGATTTACCGATTTGTTAACCAATAATGCTCTTCTACATGAGAGCCTGAAACACCATTTTGAGGGTTTCCCGTTTGACTCCCATCCTATGGCGATGCTTTCGGCAATGGTTAATGCGTTAAGCTGTTATCATCCGGTATTAGCCATGCCTCATAGCTCCAGTGAAGTTGAAAAAGCAGCGGCTATCTTGATCAGTAAGATTCGCACTATCACAGCTTTTTCCTACAAGATGTCTCGCGGTGAACCGTTCATCTACCCTAAGTCCGAATTCAGTTATGCAGAAAATTTGCTTCATATGATGTTTTCTTTGCCACATGAGCCTTATGAAGTTCATCCAGAAGTAAAGCGGGCAGTAGATTTAATCTTGATACTACATGCAGATCACGAACAAAATTGCAGTACATCTACAGTACGTATGGTTGCTTCTTCTGGCGCCAATCTTTTCGCTTCTATATCCGCCGGCATAGCAGCTCTCTGGGGACACCTGCACGGTGGAGCCAATCAGGCTGCGATTGAAATGCTGGAAGATATTCATTCTGGCAGCATAGATGTAAAACAGTATATAAAGATGGCAAAAGATAAAAAAAGCAGCTTTCGCCTGATGGGTTTTGGGCATCGAGTTTACAAAAATTATGATCCACGAGCTAAGATTTTGAAGAAATTATCTAAAAATGTTTTTAGTGTGTTAAAACATAAAGACCCTTTGCTGGACATAGCGCTTGAACTGGAAGATATTGCATTGAGTGATCCCTATTTTATAGAACGTAAATTATATCCCAACGTTGATTTTTACAGCGGGCTTATCTACCGCGCTATTGGTGTGCCGAAAAATATGTTTCCGGTCTTTTTTGCTATTGGCAGGTTACCCGGCTGGATTGCACATTGGAAGGAAGCAACTGAAAACAACAGATTGCAACTTGCACGACCCAGGCAAATCTACGTTGGCCATGCTAAGCAAAATTATGTACCCATAAATAAAAGATCCACCAGTAATCATACTAAATCATAGCGCATATTATTCGTTATTGCCTTCCAATCATCATAGTAAATACGCATAATATGCGTGATTATTGCTTTAGCCTGAACCTATATAACTTTTCTAGACTTTGCCATGGAGATATAAGATACCAATAGGATGGCAGTTACGATCTACCTCATATTACGTTGATTGAAATAATTTTTTAGTGGTATATGCTTTGCACATAGTAGCAGGCATTGACATTATGTCTTTTAAGGGGGATTAATTATGGCAGTATCAGCCGAAGATTTTGTAGATAAGCTACAAGCGGATTGCCTTGAACATCCGGCAATGAAACATTCTTATTTAAAGAGGTTTGAAAACAGGGA
>Ga0208639_1002107_pt1 | contig 12006 bp, 12 predicted proteins | sample ETNtaG_33_FD_185772 | JGI IMG/M metagenome (GOLD analysis project Ga0208639, IMG submission 185772) | Marine microbial and viral communities from oxygen minimum zone, Eastern Pacific Ocean - ETNP201310SV76 (SPAdes) (version 2) | ecosystem: Environmental > Aquatic > Marine > Oceanic ...
AGTTAAGAATATAATCTTCCAGGTTACTATCTATATAAATAGAATTGATTGTCTCTTGAGCTTTGAGTAAAACTTCTGGTTCTATTATTTTTTGAACTTCCGCATGTCCAGTGCTGGAAGTCATTCGCTTCATGATTGTTCTTTCTTCTTCCTTACTGGGGTAGTCAATTTTTAGTTTCAGCATAAACCTGTCAACTTGTGCTTCTGGGAGCGGATAAGTACCCTCCTGTTCAATGGGGTTTTGGGTTGCGATGACCATAAAAGGATAAGATAGAGGGAATGTTTCTCCACCAATAGTAATTTGTCTCTCCTGCATTGCTTCTAGTAATGCACTTTGTACCTTCGCAGGTGCTCTATTTATTTCATCTGCCAATATGATATTAGCGAAAAGAGGCCCTTTTTTTATTGTGAATTCACCTGTTTTTGGTTGAAAAATTTGAGTCCCAAGTAGGTCTGCAGGTAAAAGGTCTGGCGTGAACTGTATTCGTTTAAACTGAGCTTGAATGGTTTGGGCTAGAGTGTTTACGGAAGTGGTTTTGGCTAAACCAGGAACACCCTCTAGTAAAATATGTTCGCCGGTTATTAGCGACAGTATCAATCTCTCCGTAAGGTAGTCTTGGCCAACTATTATTTTTTTTATTTCGTTGTTGAGATGAGGAATAAACTCTCCATCTTTTTGGACCCGTTGTGTGATTTCTTCTATCGACTGTGGCATTTTGGTGGGTTTAATGTTGAGTTAAAAAAAAATTAGCAAGTGATATCGTTTTAGATGGGTTTTAATATAAGGGATTATTTAATCTAAGGAAATATTAAAAAAAATTAATTTAATTTTTGGCTCTAAATAAAAGGGAGATTTATCACTCCACAAAAGAAGTTTAGACTTTACAAACTACGTCAGATCAATAGAATATCCAACTTATTGTGGAGTTCTACAAGTATGGTGTTTAAGCAAATAAGAAAGATACGAAATGTCTGAAAAAACGCAAGAAGGACTGGACAATTTAATAGTTGAGGGACTCAACGCTGAAAAAGGTGAACTCGATCTTCGTGAACGAGAGCTTGATGACGACGATATAAAACTAATTGTAAATTCAGATAAAATTAAAGGAGTTACCGCATTATTTTTAGAATATAACGAAATTGGTGATGAAGGCTTACAGGCCATTCTGGATTCTGAAAAATTTAAACATCTAACTGCTTTGAATATGTTTAAAAACCAGGTTTCAGATGACGGTGTCAAGGAGATGGCTAAGTCAAAAACTCTACTCAATCTTTCAGAGCTTGTTATGAGTGATAATAAGATTGGAGTGGAAGGTGCTAGGGCACTTTCAGAATCTAAAACTTTAGCTAATCTAGTTTCTTTATGGGTTGGTGATCAACTAGGCGATGAAGGTGTGAAATTGTTGGTTGCGTCGAAATGTCTAACTCGACTTAACCTTCTAACTCTTTATCGAAATAATATTGGTGATTCAGGTGCGGTAGCGATTGCAGATTCTAAGAACTTGTCCAAGCTTACCGAACTTAATCTGAACTGGAATTATATTGAAGCTGAGGGAATTGAAGCTATTGCAAACTCTAAAACCCTTACACAATTAGAAACACTGACGTTGACATATAACCCCATTGGAGTGGAAGGCGCAAAATTAATAGCAAATTCAGAGAATTTTAAAAACTTAAAGCTTCTTGATCTTTATGAAACATCAATAAGTAGTGAGGGTGGACGAATTTTGGCTGAATCTAAATACCTCTCTAACTTGGAGACTTTGATTTTAATTCATAATGATATTAATGAAGAGACTCAAGAGTTGATTAAAAAATCTAAAAATCTGCCTAACTTAACTAAAGTAGTATTTCGTCCGGCAATGGCTGAGCATTAAAATCTAACTTGTCGGTATGATTTTTAATTTTCAACTTTCCTGAACTTGGATTGATTTCGATACCTAAGCCTATTTTTAACCTATTTAATAAGGGGACCTCAATATTTTGAGGGGTCCCTTTTTTTATTTGCATGTTTTTTATTGACTATGCTTGATGCTAGAATCAATAAATACTTATTAATTAATAATTTAAAGGTAACTAAAAAAAATGTTTATTGGGAGTCATCCTGACTTATTAGATTTGTGGCCTTTTCGAGAGGACAGCATTTACGTTGTTGGTAAGGATGGTATCCCTCAACATTACGATGGTACTGCATGGCTGCCAGTTCACACGGAAAATGCAAACCCCCTCATGGGGATATGGGCCTCAGATGAAAATAATATTTACGCGGTGGGTGTTGGCGGTGTGGTGCTTCACTATCAGGGTACGAAATGGAATCAGATCGATACAGGTAGTTATGACTCTTTGAATGCTGCTTATGGTTACGACAGCAACAACGTATTTATTTATGGAGTAGGGGGTCGCCTTTTGTTTTGGGGGGGGGATCAGTGGCATTACCGTGAACCCAATACCATTCACGATCTTTTTTGTATGTGGGGTATAGATATTAATAATATTCATGCGGTGGGTGGAGAAGGAACGTACCGTTTTCACGACGGAAAGCAATTCCAGCGGAAAGATGAATTGACTAGTGAGGAGATTTCTCTATACGGGGTTTGGGGTTCCGCTATTGATGATGTTTACATTGTAGGTTCACATGGAACCATCCTTCACTTTGATGGGAATGAGGAAGGTGCTTGGGTAGCAATGGAATCAGGAACAGAAGAATACCTGCTAAGTATATGGGGTTCCTCGTCGAATGATATTTTTGCTGTGGGAGATAATGCAACTATTCTTCACTACGATGGAAAGTCTTGGAGTGCTATGGGTTCAGAAACTGATAAGTATTTAACCAAAGTACGAGGACTTCGTTCTGACTGTATATACGCGGTAGGTGATGATGGCCTAGTTATTCGCTTCGATGGCAAAAAATGGAATGATATGTCGTTGGGAGAAGGTGCTTAAATGTCAGATTTAACAGAAAATCATTTGCTTTCAATTTTTGGGTTTGGCGCGGATAGTATTTTTGTAGGTGGGGCTGAGGGAACCATGCTCCACTATGATGGCGTGAAATGGGAGCCAATGGACCTTGATGGACGATGGACGATAAAAAATATATGGGGTGCTGCTCCCGACAATCTGTTTGCGGTGGCGACAGACGGAAGAATTCTACATTATGATGGTAAGGAATGGTCTGTAGAAGAAACAGAAAAACTTCCCCCTATGACCGGAGTTTTTGGTTTGTCAGCAACAGAAATATATGCGTGCGCACGTCTTGGTCGAATTCTTCGTTATAATGGAACTGAATGGAAATTCTTGAATACAGGAACTGATATTGATGTTACGCGGTTGTGGGGGTGTGCGGAGAGCGGGATGTATGCAGTTGGGTTTGACGGGCTTATTTTGAAACAGGAAGGCGATAAATGGAAACGCTTAACTATTAACTCAAATCATGAGTTTTATGGTTTTTGCGGTTTTGGCCCCGATGAGATGTATATATGCGGATCTGATGGGATTATTTACAAATTTAACGGGAATGTGATAACTGAAATGCCAACACGAACGCAGGATTTTTTTCTTGATGTGTGGGGACCTTCCAAAGAAATGGTTTTTGCCGTCGGTGATCTTGGGATGATAATGTTTAATGATGGGGAACAGTGGGTCCGCATTGAATCTGGCACAGAAGAATATTTAACAGCCATTTGGGGTAGTTCTGACGAAGATATCTATGCCGTTGGTGATAATGGACTTATCCTACACTGGGGTGGTGAAAATTGGTCAGCCTGCGCTTAGTAGCAGGTCCCGCTTTATGGCCAAGTTTATACCAGTAAATTTATTGACACTTCTTAATTGTGGATGTTACTGTCCATCATCTAAATTACTGAAAATAAAAGTATTTATACTTCTTTTGAAAATTACCTAAAGGCGTGATTCATTTTATTTAATGTTATGTTAAAACCCACCCTTAAAGAATTCAAAGAAAAGTCAAAGCAGGGTAACTTAATTCCCGTGTACAAGGAGGTTTTGGCTGACTTAGATACACCTGTTTCTGCCTATATGAAAATGTGTGGTGGAGAGTACTCTTTTTTACTTGAAAGTGTTGAGGGAGGCGAGAAATGGGCCAGATACTGTTTTCTCGGATTTGATCCTTCAATTATCATTACTATCAAGGGGAATGAGGTTGTTGTAGAAAAAAATGGTCAAGCAAAATCAACTTTAATTACAAAAGGAAACCCACTTGTTGGACTTAAAGATATTCTGGCCCGTTATCAGCCTGTTGATGTGGAGGGTTTGCCTCGGTTTTCTGGAGGTGCAGTTGGTTTTGTTAGTTACGATATGGTTCGTTCTTTTGAGGAACTGCCCGAAGATACGATGGATGACCTTCAAGTACCCGATGCAAGGTTTGTAATCACAGATACTTTATTGATATTTGATAATGTTGCTCAAACAATAAAAATTGTTTCCAACGCTCATGTTGACAACGAAAATATTGAAGAATCATACAAGCAAGCGGTAAAAAATATTGATGCGATTGGAAAAAAACTAAGAACGAGCCTTCCAGTAGATGTTAATGATGTCAACAGTGAAAGATCACCGAAAGTAGATAGTTTGAACAGCATAGAATCTAATTTTGAAAAAGAACATTTCATAAATGCTGTGCAGAAAATCAAGAATTATATTCTTGAGGGAGATGTCATTCAGGTGGTTTTGGCGCAGAGGTTGAAATTTAATATCAGTAAAGATCCGTTTACAATTTACCGTGCTTTAAGATCTATCAATCCTTCTCCTTATATGTATTATTTGAAATTTGGTGATCTGAAAATCGTTGGTTCTTCTCCGGAGATATTAGTTCGTCTGGAGGGCGAGAAGATTGAAGTTCGGCCAATCGCCGGAACCCGTAAGCGAGGTAAATCAGAAGAGGAGGACCAAGCTTTAGAAAACGATCTCCTTGAAGATGAAAAGGAGTTAGCCGAACACATTATGTTGGTAGATCTGGGACGTAATGATGTTGGTCGAGTGGCAAAAACCAATTCTGTTTCAGTTAACGAAAAGTTCACTATTGAGAGGTATTCACACGTCATGCACATTGTTTCGAATGTACAGGGTGAACTTAAAAAAGGTTTAGATGCTTATGATGTTTTGGCCGCGACTTTTCCCGCTGGCACTTTGTCGGGCGCACCCAAGGTAAGAGCCATGGAGATTATTGAGGAGTTGGAGCCGACTAGAAGGGGTCTGTACGGAGGTGCCGTTGGATATATTAGTTTTAACGGTAACATGGATACTGCTATAGCCATTCGTACACTTTTGATAAAAAATAATACAGCCTACTTAGGTGTTGGTGCTGGAATTGTAGCTGATTCCATACCGGAAAATGAATTTGAAGAAACAATGAATAAGGGAAAAGCCTTGCTCAAGGCAATCGAACTAGCCGAGAAAGGACTTGTTTGATGATCTTGATGATCGATAACTACGATTCATTTACCTATAACTTGGTTCAGTACTTAGGGGAACTAGGTGCAGACGTCGTCGTGCACCGTAATGACAAAATAACTATTAATGATATAGAACGGTTAAACCCAGAAAAAATTGTGATTTCCCCCGGACCGTGTACGCCAGAAAAAGCAGGTATTTCTATAGAAACGGCACGTCACTTTGCAGGAAAAATTCCTCTGCTAGGGGTATGTCTCGGGCACCAATCGATTGCTCGTGCTTTCGGGGGGGAAATCGTTAAAGCAAAAAAACTGATGCACGGAAAAACATCAATGGTTGCGCATGATAATAAGCGCCTATTTAACGGTTTACCTAATCCTTTTGAAGCTACTAGATACCATTCGTTAGTTTTAAATAAAAATACTGTTCCCGATGAATTCGAAGTAACCGCGACGAGTGACGATGGTGAAATTATGGGAATAAGACATAAAAATATGAGTATCGAGGGTGTGCAGTTTCATCCTGAATCTATTCTGACGACTAGTGGCAAAGATCTTCTTAATAATTTTTTAGTAATGTAGGCGGTTTAAATTAGCTGGGTGATTTGTCGATGAATATTCATGAGGCCATAATAAAAGTTTTAGACAAGGTAGACCTGAAAAAGGAAGAAATGGTATCGGTGATGACCCAAGTTATGGAGGGGAAAGTTAAAAATACCCAGCTAGGGGCTTTTCTCACCGCACTCCGTATGAAAGGAGAAAGCACGACCGAAATTGTTGGGGCAGCGCTGGTTATGCGTGATAAAGCAGAGCTACTTAAGGTTACAGCAGATCCTATCGTAGATACATGTGGTACAGGCGGAGATGGTGCTAATACTTTTAATATATCCACGGCAGCTGCTTTTGTTGTGGCTGGGTGTGGTATTACGGTTGCCAAACATGGTAACAGAGCGGTTTCTAGTCGTTCCGGTAGTGCTGATGTCTTGAGTTGTCTGGGTGTAAATATAGAAGCAAGTAAAGCTATAGTTGAAAAATGTATTGATCGTGTGGGCATTGGGTTTCTTTTTGCTCCGCTTATGCATGGTGCGATGAAACACGCGGCAGGAGTGAGAAAGGAACTAGGGTTTCGAACTATCTTCAATTTGCTCGGCCCCTTGACGAATCCTGCTGGTGCCCATGCTCAGGTAATTGGTGTTTACGATTCTAGTCGATTAAAGCAAATTGCTGAAGTTTTAAGATCCCTTGGGGCTCGTCATGCTTTTGTCGTTAGCGGATGTGATGGGTTGGACGAAATTACTCTAACGGGTACGACTAGGGTTTGCGAGTTAGTAAAGGGAGAGGTCAAAGAGTACCTGATAGAACCAGGTAGTTTTGGATTGGTTGCTTGTGATGGTAAAGATCTTACTGGTGGCTTACCTGATGAAAATGCAACTATTATAAAAAATATTTTATCGGGATTGAAGGGTCCGCATCGTGATATTGTTCTGATGAACGCTGCGGTGGCGGTTATTGCTGGAGGAAAAGCAGATAATCTGGACGAAGCTATTGATTTGTCCCGGCAATCGATCGACACAGGATCTGCTGCAAAGAAACTTAATGACCTTTGTCAGCTAAGCTATGAATAAGCAGAGCGCAAACGTCAGTTTTGTTCTGATTTTGTGGTTTAGTCGAGTGAAGAACTATAATTATTTATATTTAAACTTGGTGTTCAAAGGTGCCTGATATCCTTGATAAAATTTTTTCGGATAAAAAGGAAGAGCTTGACAAGGTCAAGCGTAAGTTATCACTCTCCGATCTGAAAAATCGCAGCGCCAACAAAAACTATGAGATTCGAGACATTAGAAAATCTCTTCATTTGGCGGTGAGATCGAGCATTATTGCCGAAATTAAACCTCGCACACCCTTTAAAGGCGTCCTCTTAAATAATGTCGATCCGTTGGATATTGCAAAAATGTATGCAGACAATGGGGCAGCAGCTCTTTCGATTCTGACGGAGTCTAAATACTTTGGAGGAAGTCTTTCATCGCTAGAAAGTGCAAGAGAACATGTCAGTATTCCCCTCCTGAGGAAAGATTTTATTTTTGATGAGTACCAAGTTTTTGAAGCCAGAGCGTTTGGCGCAGATTTTTTTCTTCTTATAGCTACTTGGTTGGATAGAAACCACTTGGCCGACCTTCTTGCATTGGGGAATGAATTAGGACTTCCTGCTCTAGTAGAAACACACAATGAAAAGGATATGGAAAAGGCCTTCGCTGCTGGAGCTTCGATTCTTGGTATTAATAACAGAGACTTGACCAGTGGAAAAACAGATTTAAAAATTGCTAGACGGCTGATTCCAATGGCGCTTCAAGTCCCGGACAACTTGTTGGTATGCGAGAGTGGTATCCATTCTAGGAAGGAAATAGAAGAGTTTGAAGAGCTAGGGGCGCACTCTTTCTTGGTTGGAGAAAGTTTGATGACCGCTAAAAATATTGGAGACAAATTGAGGGAGTTTACAGGTGATAGAAAAGTTTCAACCACGAATTAAGGTAAAAATTTGCGGTACGACCAGTCTCAAGGATGCCCTACTTGCAGTCGATAGTGGGGCCGATGCGGTTGGTTTTATTTTTTATAAGAAGAGTCCTCGTTACATACCACAGAGGGAAGCTAAAGAGGTTATCGCCCAGTTACCGCCTTTTATTGAAACCGTTGGGGTTTTTGTCAATGACACATCTGATAAAGTCAACCGTATTGCAGAACAGTGCAGATTGACAGCTGTTCAGCTTCACGGAGATGAAACTCCTGCGTTTTGTCGGCGTATCAAGAGACGAGTGATCAAAGCACTTAGAGTGCAGGGTGCTGATTCGCTCAAGGGAATGTTAAATTATGATGTGAGTGGATTTTTGCTTGATTCTTACTCTGACGAAAGCAGAGGAGGGACTGGTAAAATTTTTGATTGGAACCTTGCGCTCAGAGCAAAAAAACAGGGGCCAGTAATCCTTGCGGGTGGGCTTAACCCATATAATGTTTATACAGCAATCCATAGGGTGAAGCCTTATGGTGTGGATGTTTGTTCTGGCGTAGAGAAATCTCCGGGAATAAAGGATTCGAGGAAAATAGATGAGTTTATTAAATCTGTTCGTAAGTTCAGGTAGAGTTTTATTTGTATATAGTAATTAGATGAATTTTAAAAGAGACAACCTTCTCTTAATTTATTGTCAGATTAAACGAAAATTATTAAAGAGCCGAGTAAATGGACGAAAAATCAAAGGATACAGAATTTCCTGATGTAAGGGGGCACTTTGGTCAGTTCGGTGGTAAATATGTAATAGAGACCTTGATGCCTGCGTTAGACTCACTGGAACGACTTTACGAAGAAGTCCGAAATGATCCGAAATTTCAAAGTGATTTGAAATATTATTTGCGGGAATATGTGGGGCGTCCAACACCACTTTTTTTTGCCGAGCGTCTTACAAAGCATCTAGGTGGTGCAAGGATATACCTCAAACGCGAAGACTTAAATCATACAGGAGCTCATAAGATTAATAATACTATCGGCAGCGCACTTTTAACGCTTCGAATGGGGAAAAAAAGAGTGATTGCCGAGACAGGTGCCGGGCAGCACGGGGTAGCGACGGCAACAGCTGCCGCTCTTTTTGGGTTGAAGTGTGATGTTTTTATGGGCGAAGAGGATATCAAGCGGCAGGCTCTTAACGTTTTTCGCATGAAACTATTAGGAGCGAGGGTGGTTCCTGTGTCAGCAGGGACGCGTACTTTGAAAGATGCTACGAGTGAAGCCATTCGAGAGTGGATTACTTCCGTAGAAACTACACATTATATTATAGGCTCTGTAGTCGGGCCTCATCCATACCCCATGATAGTCCGTAATTTTCAACGTGTTATTGGTGATGAGGTGAGTGAACAAATTATGAAACTTGAAAAAAGATTGCCTGATGTATGCGTCGCTTGTGTAGGTGGTGGGAGCAATGCAATGGGACTTTTTTATCCATTTGTTGAAAATAAAAAAATAAGACTTGTGGGGGTTGAGGCAGCAGGTTTTGGTATCGAAACAGGAAAGCATGGAGCAACGTTAGGTCACGGAAGTACCGGGGTTCTTCATGGCATGAGGAGCTATCTTTTGCATGATCAAGACGGGCAAATTCGAGAAGCACACTCTATTTCTGCAGGGTTGGATTATCCTGGGGTAGGGTGCGAACATAGTTATCTTAAATCAACTGGCCGAGCGCAATACGAAAGTATCACAGACGAAGAAGCGCTAGATGGTTTCAAATTGCTGTCTAATAAAGAAGGGATTATACCGGCGCTTGAGACAGCTCATGCAATAGCTCACGTAGCTAAATTGGCCCCCAAAATGGATAAAGACGCTGTTATCGTTGTTTGCTTATCAGGTAGAGGTGATAAGGATGTTAATCAAATAGCCGATCGCATGGAGATGGGTTTGTGACTCGTTTAACAAGCTGTTTTAAAAAACTAAAAACGGAAAACCGAAAAGCACTCGTGGTTTTTATCACAGCAGGAGACCCTGACCTTGACGCAACTAAAAATATTCTTGATGTCATAGATGATAGCGGAGCCGATATAATTGAACTGGGAGTTCCCTTCTCCGATCCTTTGGCAGATGGCCCTATAATTCAGGCCTCAGCTTTACGCGCGCTTAAAAGTGGGACGACCCTGAGAAAAATTCTTGCTTTGGTTAAAGATATTCGTAAAAACCGAGACCTACCTATTGTCTTAATGACAAGCTTTAACCCTGTTTTTGTATATGGTGAGAAACAGTTTGTTGAAGATGCTGTGTCGGTTGGGGTAGATGGAGTTATTGTTCCTGACCTTCCACCCGAGGAGTCGATCGAACTTTCAGCTTGTGCAGAGAAAAAAGGACTTGATGTTATACATCTATTAGCACCTACTACCCCGGATGAGCGAATACAGATGATTGCTAAGCAGGGTAGAGGTTTTATTTATTACGTTTCTCTTACCGGAACGACTGGTGTAAGAACGCAACTTGCTGATGGGCTACGTAGTAAAGTGGCATCGATTAAATTAAAATCAGACCTTCCAGTACTTATCGGGTTTGGTATTTCGAATCCTAGTTTGGCACGTGAGGCGGTCGAATTTTCTGATGGTGTTATTGTTGGGAGTGCTGTTGTTAAAATAATTGAAAAAAATTCTGACTCTGATCAAAGGAATAAAAAATTAGCCGACTTTGTGAGTTCGGTGAAACAAGCCATCAGCGATTCGAGTTAAATGAGTGATCTCCATGGATCTACACCGATAACATCTGTTATTATTCCCGCCTTCAATGAAGAGACCTCCATCGGGCTCGTTCTCGATAACCTGCCCCAAGAAACATTAAAAGAAATTATAGTTGTTAATAATGGTTCAACTGACAAGACTGCTTGTGTGGCGAGAAAGCATGGCGCTAGAGTAGTTGACGAGCCTCTTCGTGGTTATGGGGCAGCCTGCCTTAAAGGGATTTCTGAACTTGATGAGCCTGAGATTGTTGTTTTTATCGATGGTGATTTTAGTGACTTTCCTGAAGAAATTGAAAATTTGGTTAAGCCAATTGTAGAAAATCGAGCAGACTTTGTTTTAGGAAGTCGTATGATTTTTCCTGAAAGCCGGGCTGCGTTGTTGCCGCAAGCTAGATATGGAAATATTTTGGCGGTATTTCTTGTGAAATTATTTTTTCGATATCAGTTTACTGACCTTGGTCCATTTCGGGCTATTCGTTATCAGTCCTTGAAAGAAATAAGTATGACTGATAAAAACTTTGGGTGGACAATTGAAATGCAGATAAAGGCAGTAAACCAGGGTTTGCGTATAATGGAAATTCCAGTCCACTACAGAAAGCGTATCGGTGTATCTAAAATTACCGGGACTTTATCTGGGACATTCAAAGCTGGTACGAAAATAATCTTCACGATATTTAAATATTTGTTAACCTGATTTCAAATATTACAAACTTTAGCAGTGATATAGATGTTTTCTTATTCTGTGAAAACCTTGTCATCATTAAAAGTTACGCTCGTATTGCTCGTAGTTTTTTTTTGGAGTCCAAACACTTGTTATGGGAGTGATTCCATTAAAGAGTTGATACTCAGTAGGCTGAGTGCGAATAAAAAGATATTGGATTTAAGTGGAGGGAATATTGGCAGTCGTGGGGCTAAACTCTTGGCAGGCATGAGTCTACTCTCGAATGTAGAGACACTCCTATTACAAGGAAACAGGATCAAATATGCGGGGATAAAAAATTTGGCAAAATCACCTCATGCTACAAATCTTAAACATCTTGATCTATGGGGTAACATGATTGGAGATATGGGGCTAAAAGTTCTTTCCGAATCAAGTTTTATAAAAAGACTGGAGGTCCTGAAACTTTGGAAAAACGAAATAGGTGACGACAGTTTGGAGCTAATGGTCAAGTCTTCTAATTTTAAACAGTTGAAGACTCTTATGTTAAACGACAATATGGTGACTCCAGTCGGAGCGGGTTATTTGGCAAACCCGAATGTGTTTCCTCGGTTGGAAACACTAAATTTATTTCGTAATTCAATTGGAGATGAGGGTGCGCTCGCATTTTCGAATTCTAAACCATTCG
>Ga0208639_1002116_pt1 | contig 11947 bp, 8 predicted proteins | sample ETNtaG_33_FD_185772 | JGI IMG/M metagenome (GOLD analysis project Ga0208639, IMG submission 185772) | Marine microbial and viral communities from oxygen minimum zone, Eastern Pacific Ocean - ETNP201310SV76 (SPAdes) (version 2) | ecosystem: Environmental > Aquatic > Marine > Oceanic ...
GTTATCCTGCAAACGGCAGATGAACCAGGTTATCTGGCATCTGAGCTTCATGCCAACGGGCAGTTTCATGATTACATGGGTATTTATGCCGGTGGTACGCGGCATCCTATTTCACCAGAGCGGATTAAGGCAGGAGAGCATCAAGTACGGTTCGCGAAGAAATTTCCGGATGATGTAAACTTTGAAAACTGGCCACGATTGACCAGTATAATTATGGAAAAAGCAGGACGAGATATATCAGAAATTGACTTCATTATTTTCACACAGATTAACATCAACACCATCCACGATGTGATGAAAGAGCTTGACCTTCCATTGGAAAAGACTCACTGGATCATGGACCGATATGGCTACACTGGCTCAGCATGTATCCCTATGGTGCTGGATGAGGCGGTACGTTCCGATAAAATCAAGAAAGGTGATCTAGTAGTATTAGTAGGATCAGGCGGTGGGTACGCCATGGGTGTAATTGCGTTTGAGTGGTAAGGAGAGACTATAATGATTAAGTGGATTCTATTTCTTCTATACGTGATGGTAACCATTTTTCTCGCATGGCTTGGGAATAAGAAAACCAAATCGCTTGAAAGTTTTGCTGTTGGTAACCGGGACATGAGTCCCTGGGTAGTAGCCTTCGCGCTTGCGGCAACCATGACCAGCACGGCTACATTCGTCATCAACCCCGGGATTGTCTATGCTTTTGGTTTCTCGGCAGTTATGGGCTATGGAGTAGCAGCCGGGCTGGGACTCTTTCTTGGCATTGTTATTCTTTCAAAGGGATTCAGGAAGTTAGGCTACCAATCCAATGCCCTCACGGTTCCCGAGTGGATTGGACAGCGGTATGGTGATCGGAACTTCACTCTAATCTATGCTGCCGTGAACCTGCTGTTGATTGCTATGGTGGTACTCATCGCTTACGGATCAGCTATTCTGATTGACTTTACTCTAGGTTTAGTCAATTATTTCCCTATTTACCACTTTGAGATTTCATTGGCATTTATAATAGTGTTCGTTTTTACATATATCATGTTCGGCGGGACTTACGCTCACGCCTACACTAATACTGCTCAAGGAGTGGTGATGCTGGTCATAGCCATCGTCCTTATCGTCTCCGGACTTCCCTACTTCAAGGATGGGCTCCTATCCGCGCTTGCAACTGAGAATCCTGTTTTGGCTCATGCCATCAATCCACAAAGTCTCTTCTTCCGCAATTTTTTCGAGGTGTTCATCGCCAATTTCATTGTGGGTTTTGCCCTCACCGTTCAGCCCCACTTTCTAATTAAATCTCTCTATGTTAAGAGCGACCGAGATGTGAACAAGTATCTCACCATTGCTATCTGTATGGGCATTCTTTTTTCGCTAGTACTACTCATCGGACTGTTTGCTCGTATCAAGTTTGGACCTGAACATCTCGCCAATGTAGATCAGGTGGCGACATTTTACATTGTACAAACTTTCAGTCCTACAGTGGCGGTTATTATCTCTATAGCTTTGCTGGCCGCGGCTATGTCGACCCTCGATGGGATTCTGGTGGCACTGTCAGCTATCATCGCCAATGATTTTTATCTTGTACTTCGCAGGAAACAGTTAAATGATGTATCAAGAAGCGATCAACTAACTTTGGCTCTGAAAGTGAGTAAGTATAGTCTGGTATTTTTGGGTATTATCGCTTATGTATTAGCTTATTTCCAACACTATTATAAGGAGTTCTCTGTAGCCATTTTCGCACAGACTTGGATCTACACTCTTTTCAATGCCACTTTTATTCCTCTGTTATTTGGTATGTTTGACAAGCAGGTTAATAAGTGGATTGTGCTGTTTGCATCAGGTGTATCTGTCGTCGTTCATATCATTTTTCGGTATGGAAAAATATCCATTCTTTCATCAGTTATAAATATCCCCGGGCTTGGAGATGTGGGTGATTTTACAAATCCTGGACTGACGGCGGCTTATGGATTGATCTCTGGATTAGCAGTCATGAGTTTTTATTATTTGTGGGTTTACATTAAAACAGATTCAAAGGGCAAATGAAAATGAACCGGTTCTTCTACATTTTGATCTTTACTCTACTTGCCAATCTATCTGGGCAACAAAGAGGAAAAATTATGGGCACTGTAACAGATCAGAGTAATAGTGAAGCACTGGTTGGTGTAAATATTGTTATCCCGGGAACACAGTTTGGTGCAGCAACGGATTCTAATGGGGATTATTTCATTGTGAATTTACCGGCTGGGATCTACGATCTGCGGGTGCTGATGATTGGCTATGCAGTAGTCAATGTACATGATATTGCTATTAAACCGGGACTATCCACACATCTGGATTTTCAGATGATAGTAGAAGCGTTGGAAGGAGAAGAAGTTACCATTTCAGCTACAAAACCATTGATTCAGGAAGATATAACATATTCATCTAGGTATATTAATGCTGACCAGATTGAATCATTGCCGGTGGAAGACTACACGGGAATTCTTAAAATGATTCCTGGATTTACACGTGATGCTAAAGGATTCCATCTGCGAGGCGGACGGGCTGGTGAAGTAAAATTCAAAGTGGATGGGGTGGAACTCCAGGAGCCAAATTATGGAACTTCATTTTCAGGTACATCTGTGTTGGCTTTGAATAATAGGTCACTTTCCGAAGTAGCTATCAAAAGTGGAGGATTTAACGCAGAATTTGGGAATGCCATGTCAGGCGTTGTAGAGATAGCTACAAAAGCCGGCCATAAAGATCACTATGAATTCGCACTTGATATAGAGTCTGAACTACCCTTGGATAAAGGCAGGAAAATTCCATCGGAATACCTTGTCCGAAAACGATCTGACATTTTTTTTCTTTATGGTGATGAATATTATGGAGATGAAACTCACTATGATTATACTACTGGTTACATGAGGTATCGGCTAAGTTTAGGTGGCCCAATTCCTATAACAGATAGAGCTACTTTTAATACAAGTGTTCAAATTGTAGATGCTGATAATGGTTATCTTAATCGAGAAAATACTAAAGATGGTTTAAAAGAGTTTGTGCTGAACGGTAAAATGCGCTGGCAATTGTTTAGAAGTTCCAGTTTAACCATCAGTGGCAGCGTTACGAAAAGAGATTATGATCTTTTTGATGTAAGAAGAAAATTTATTCCCGAAACTTTTCAACATCGAAGTAGCCAAGTAGAACAATCGTCTCTAATCTTCAATCAATCGTTAAGCAAACGTTTGTTTCATAGTATCACTTTGGGCTACGGCAGAACGTATTATCGGGCGGCGCAACTGGGGAAATGGTGGGATATGACTAAGGCAGAGGAATGGAATATATTGAGTGGTGAAGATGATGCTGAAAACCCTGAAGCTGTAAATATTGGTTTTGTTTATAAGGATTCCACATTGTTTATTGTAGAAGGAGATAATAATCTATTCCGTGAAGAGGATTTAAAAAATTATTCAGTGAAATGGAATTTAACTTATCAAATGAACACCCATAATGAACTGAAATCTGGAATAGAATTAAATTATTGGGATCTTTTTTACCAGGCTGTTCTTGCCTATAAAGGATTTCCATTTACTTTTGCACACGGTTTAGGGCGGGACGATCTCAGACTTCCATCGATTCGCCCCAAACTGTATTCATTTTTTATCCAGGATAAATTGGAATTTTCCCAGTTTATAATGAACGCTGGTGTTCGGTATGAAATATTTGATCCGAACGCTGAATTACCATCGGATTTTTACCGTCCCTATTTAGACCCCGGTAATATTGGCCCCGATCCCAGCGATACTGATATTTGGCTTGGTATCAACAATGATATTCCTACCCCAAACTCGGATGCACCCTGGAAAAAGGCAAGTATTAAAAAATTCATCAGTCCAAGATTAGGTGTATCTCACCCCATCACAGAAAACAGTCTGTTTCATTTTACCTATGGTCATTTTTATCAAATTCCCGACTGGTATCTTCTTTACCGGAATTATAACTATTCTTATGATATTCTCGCCCTTTACGGAAATCCGGATCTGGAGCCAGAGAAAACTATTTCCTACGAAGTAGGGATTAAACAGGTTGTAGCCGAATCTTATGTATTCGATGTGACTGCGTTTTACAAAGATATCTCCAATCTCGTGGAAACAACTGTTGTAAATAGTTTGAGTGATCCGGATTTTATTGAAATTGCAGAAAATGATGAAACTATTATTCGTCTTCCTACATGGTACATAAATGATAATATTGCCTGGGGCTCCACTAAAGGGTTGGAATTTTCCCTAGTAAAACTCCCGAACCCAAGTGGTGGTTTTTCTATGCTCCTTTCTTATACATTCATGATTGCTAAGGGGAAAACATCAGATTACCATGACGGCTTTCTAAGGCAATTCAGCCGAGGACAACTTGATCCTGTGCAACAGTATTATCTCAATTGGGATCAAAGGCATACAATCTCCACAAATGCTGATTACAGGTTTAAAGATGGTTCTGGCATGACTATAACGTATGCATTCGGCTCGGGATATCCATATACAGGCTATCAGGAATCACTACTTCCTGAAGAGAACAATAATCGATTACCTGCCACCACGAATGTTGATTTTAAAATGAATAAAGTAGCTTCAATTGGAGGAATACGTTTAAATATTTACTTTTTTGTTACAAATGTGTTTGATAATGTAAATATTGTGAATTTTGATAACGGCGAAAACCGCAGAATACCCGTAAGCAATCATATGCTTTTACACCCTGAAGAATATCAGGGTCCTCTTGATGATCCAATCGTATTTGGCCCTCATCGTGAAATAAGGGTTGGAGTGAACTTTGACTTATAGAAAACTGATTCTAATGGTTACATCATTATTTTTGACTATGGTCAATGGAGCCAGCGAAGGGCATTTAGAAGTCGGCAAGCTTTGGATAGGACCAGCAATCAGTAACTATGGGTATATGGGTGTGTTTGAATTTCCCGGCGGAGCTAAAGATTTTTATATTATTGAACAATCTTCTTTTTTCTCCGCAGTTATTAATGGAGATGAACATGTGCTTTACGGTGGAACCCTTGGAAATGAACTGGACTTTGGCTGGCAGAATGCCGATGGTAAATATGAAAATTGGCAATCTTTTGGCGATGACATCGGTCAAACCTATTTAACAGCATCCAGTGATTTTTCCAATAGTACCGATGGTGATTTGCAAATTGATTTAACTACAAGTGTCCATGCCTTCAATCATCCATTATACGATGACTTTGTTATTGTTGAACATACTTTTACAAATACTGGAACAGGAACAATTACGGAATTTTATTATGGTTCTCATTTACCCGTAGACATGGGAGCGAGTGGAATTAGTTACAAAGATTTAGACGATTATGGTGAGCATGATTCTATTTCTGGATTAACCTACATGTATGATGATGATGGTGACGATGGATTAACTCCATATTACACGGGTCAGGTATTGCTTGGGGTGAATCAAGGAAACAGCCTTGATACATCAGCTGTATGGACGACTGCATTGTTTTACCAGATGGTGAATCCGATTGCTGGAAAGGATGATATGCTGAATAAAATAAAAAACGGTATTACAGAGACGACCGGCGCACCAGGGCCTTGGAGTATCCTGAATGCCGCAGGGCCATATTCAATTGCCCCAGGTCAGTCAATTACGTTTACGATGGCAGTGGTTTATGGTGAAGGATTATCAGGTATTTTAAGCAATGTATATGCTGCCCGGAAGATTGCTGCTTACAACTTTGTAATTCCATTAGATGAAACTCCGCCGCCAGTTCCGGTAATTACTGACATAAATGTCGCCAGTCGAGTCATCGAACTTGAATGGATCAGCGATTTATCTTCAGATTTTTTACAATACAATATTTATAAAAGCGATGTTTCTACTGTTGGCCCGTGGACATTAATAGAGGAAACAGTTGACTCAAAATATATTGATATTGGTCAATCGGGTTTTCCTCTTTATTATACAATTACAGCAGTTGACATTGATGGGAATGAAACTGGGTTATGGGGTAAAGCAAATAGGACATTAGATGCAGTTCGTCCTCTAGGTAAAGCGGTTACTTCCCTAGGAGAAGTTCTTGTGGTACCAAATCCATATCTTGGCGGAGCGAACTGGGAAACCTATGATTATGAAAATCGTCTATATTTTACCCAACTACCAGAAAAATGTACTATATATATTTACAATTTAATGGGCGATTTAGTGAAAAGACTTCCACATAATCTAATCGGTGATAACACGATGGATGGATCAGGTGATGAATCCTGGGATCTCCTTTCCCAAAACAGACAAACCATTGCTAGTGGTATGTATTTGTTCAGGGCAGTTGCTGAAAACGGTGATGAAACCAGCGGAAAATTCGTTATTGTGAAGGGGCAGCGATGAAGAAAAAAATAATAACAGTTTTTCTTTTATCATTTTTGTCAGCCCAGTCGGATTTTAACAAGGTTGGGACAGCCGGCGCCTTATTTCTTACCATACCAACTGGCGCTGGATCACAAGGATTAGGCCGGGCATATTCGGGGGTTGCTACGGGGGCAGTTGCGGCATTTTGGAACCCGGCGGCCTTAGGCTTCGAGCGAGAAATAAGTTTGTTTACAGGCTATACACAATGGCTTCTTGGGCTTCATCATCAGACATCTGCTGTGAGTTTTAGATTTAGACGTTTTACTGTAGGTTTCAGTCAGAAACTTCTTACAACTGCTCCAATGGCTATAACAACGACAAGAGAACCTAGGGGAACTGGAGAAACATTTCGATATTTGGATCTTGCTTTAGGAGTATCTGTTGCCAAGGCTTTCTCCGATCGCTTTGCATTGGGCAGCACTATTCGCTATGTACAGGAATCGGTTTCTAATATACAGGCAGGAGGTTTTTCTGTAGATATTGGATCTTATTACAAGTTAGGATACAAAGACTTAAGGATGTTTATGGTATTGAAAAATTTTGGTCCTGATTTGAAATTTGGAGGAACATTCTTGGATACAAGAGTGAAAGGCAATATAAAAGAAGAAGTGGAATTAAAATATGGTGCATTTTCGCTTCCACTAACTTTTATGTTTGGCATGGCTGGGACTGTTTGGCAAAATGAACATTATTCATTTATTGGAGCCGTGGAAGCTGCTCATCCATCTGATTATTCCCAACGACTCAATTTGGGTGGAGAATTTGATTGGAATTCCGTGGTAAAAATTCGTAGTGGGTATAAATTGAATTATGAGCAAGAGTCTTGGTCAGTTGGGTTTGGATATACCATGGGTAAAATTGTGCTGGATATGGCATATTCGGCTATGAAAGATTTTCCCGGAGTCACATCTTATTCGGTTCAATATAACATAAAATAGTATGGAGGAAATCTTGAAAAAAAATTTTCTACACGTAAGTTTAATAACGCTTTTCGTTTTTACATCATGCGGTGAAGATGGTATTACTAAATCACATGCAGTTGATGTAATTGCTGTTACGCCCCTGCAATCGGCTATAACAATTGGTGAAACTATTCAATTTACTGCCGAAGCACTGGATATAGATCTAAATCCCATTGTAGGAGTTGACTTTGAATGGAAATCATCCAACACCGATGCAGTTTCAATTGATGAAAATGGACTGGCAACAGGGAAGGCTATGGACAGGGATGTCATCATCACAGTCACTGCTGACGCAATCGAAAGTAATGATGCGATGATTCATGTTGCCGGTGATCCAGCTGTAATAGAAATACCTGTGACTGCCGAAGCAGTGCTCGAAGGAAAAACAATACAAGTTTTTGGAAGCATCAAGGATGAATTGGGGACCGAAATACCAGATGCAGAAATTGAAAACTGGTCAGTTGGGAATTCGTCTTTAATATCAGTGTCAGAAGATGGGATTGTTACAGGTTTAGCTCACGGGTTAACTACCATTTCTGCATCTTTTGGTAGTATTTCCAGTGATTCTATTAAAATATATGTATGGGCAGAATCTTTTCGTGAAGATTTCAGTTCAGTGGATACCACAACGATTGATGATGGATATTTCAAAGGAAATAATGGAATAATTTGGCAAATGAACCATTCATTGGAAACAGATACATCATCAGCCGGACCGCATACTGGTAAACCAGCTATTGTTGAAGATAATGGAAATCCTGTTCTTCAGTTAACCGAGCCAAGTACAGCATATTTTACTAATAGACAATTACTGATTATGACGTATGGTTCTACAACGTATGATGACTTTTATATGTGGCCAGAGGGTGATGATATGTTGACACTGCCGAATTTTAGAGTCCAAATGAGAGTAAAGGGAATAGATGATCCGGTAGCAGGTACCTCAGCTGAATCAATAGTTAATTTTACACAATATTTTAGTGGTGCAGCCAGCCCTTATTATTTGGTATATGCTCCAGGTAGGAACCGGGTTTCGGCCTGGTTTGGAGCTTCCCTGGCTCCCGGCGCATCTATACCTGAATGGGGGAGCATACCGGAAATAACTTATGATCAATGGTTCAGTTTTGTACTAGAAGTATTTGATGGCACCATGAGGACTGAAATTTTTTCCGGAGTTGAACCAACAGGGGAGTGGGATTATTCCTACACTATACCGGATTGGACAGGTGACGAGGAAAATATTCCCGGCTTATGGTTTGGTGCTTTTCTAATGGATGAATATTATGCAGATGACATCATTTACTGCACACCTTAAAAAAATGTTAGTGATGGGTTTTCTGGCATTGAATGGATGCGAAGATGCACAAGTGGAAGTAGTGGAACGAGACCTGCTGCCATCTGAATTCCCTGTAGATTTCACTCCTCCAAATGATCATTTAACAGGCCAAAAACTTGATGGGTGGGGAGGAGGTTTTGGTGAAATTATACATACACCTATTGTTTTTATCCACGGGAATGCACATTCAGCTGATAATTGGAAAACCATGGCTTCTTATTTTGCAGAAAATGGTTATACATGGAATGAGCTTTGGGCATTGAGTTATCTTCAATCATCGCCGAGTGTAGATTTCAATTCCAATGAAGGTAACTGGCGAGAAGTGGATGACTTTGTTGAGGCTGTGCTTAATTATACCGGGGCAGATAAAGTAAACGTTATCTCTCATTCTCTGGGAGTTACCATTGTTCGTACGTGGCTAAAACACAGTGAAGATTATAATCAAGTTGAACATTTTGTTGGTATAGCCGGTGCAAATCATGGTGTTGCATTTTGCTTTGGTGATACAACAGGGTTATGCGGCGAACTTGGTAATCCACAATCTCAGTTTTTGGATTGGTTAAATGGTGAGGATGAAACACCTCGAGATGACATTGTTGAATGGATAACTTTTTATAACGGGGAGAACCTTGATATGTTTTTCATGGAAAGTGTTCTTATGAACACCGGTGAATACCATGACTTGCGTTTTAGCCCTATGCTTGATGGAGCTCTGAATATTCAATTTCCTGAACTTGATCATTTTGAATTGGCTCTTTCTAAAACAGTTTATGATACATTAGAAACTTGTCTTAAATGACATGAACCATAACAAACAAAAAGGAGAAACAAGATGAAAAACACACTAAAATCAGTATTCTTCCTTTTCATGAGTATTTCACTTCTCGGTTTGATTGCCTGTGAAGATGAAGAAAAGGAAACCGAACTGACAACTGCTGAAAAAATCGTCGGTACCTGGTTAGCTGATGCTTCAACTGGTGATCTCGGTAATGCTACAGCCAGTAGCGGTTCATTAGCCGGAGCTGGTTGGACATCGTATCAGTTAACGTTGAATAGTGATAATACATTCAGCGCCACCGGTGGTAATGCATATGATATTGTGCCCTACGGTGATGGTGATGGTACAGCAAATTATAGCGGTACCTATACCATAGATGACACGCAAGATCCGATGTGGATTGATTTGACCTGCACAGCAAGTGATAATATCTTTTTCACTACTGATGAATCACATCAACCGTGCCAACCTGGTAGCTTTGGACTAAATAGTGATGCTAATGAGATGACCATTCAATACGGTTCTACAGAGTATGCTGTTCCACGTCCTGATCCTATCTCTGTCCCAAGTATACTTGTTAAGCAGTAGTTAGGTATTGATACCACCGGATTTCCATGGAAAGGCGGGATTTTATCCCGTCTTTCCATAGGAAGTCGGGATAAAGAAAAGAATCTAGGCAGTTTAAGCTATACACAGATCATGGAAGCCGAACGGCGTCGAATCCATCCGCCATTAATTACTTGTAGTGTCGAGCGGTATGGTGACGAATTTTGGTCAATCGAGAAATAATACTAACTACTAATTTTTTTAATATAACAATACTTTTTCATTAGGGGACTACAGGCAAATTGGGGATACTAGAATACTTATTTGAGAACTTTACCATGGTAGAGTTCATTTTTATTGGGTTAGCTGTAGAAGTTCTAGCGATCCTTTTTTTAGCTCAGATTCGGATACGAGCAGCTTACTTATTCGGTAAAGTATCAAAAGAACAATATCACCAATCTCGAAAGGAAAAAACGGGGCTTAGTAAATTTAAAAAAGGCACTATTATTTTCTATATAGCTTTATCCATATTTATCTTTATTGGTACAGGGTTTAGCCTTCAATGGCATTCAGAAAAAAACATTAATAAATGGAAACTAGGCGAGATTGGCGGACAAGAGTCTTTAATAAATGAGGTATCTCAAAATTATATGGAAGAAAAAGATATCTGTGATATGTGCATAGGCATATCTCAATTTCAAAGAACTTACTTTGTTTGTATGAGTCAAAGTCCAATAAATAATAGTGCCATATTGGATAACTCCTCTGTCTTTGAGATAGGATCAATTACGAAAACCTTCACTTATGCTGCAATGCTAAAAACATTGAATAATCACAATATTGAAATTGATAGCCCCATAGCAGCTTATCTACCAAAGAACATAATGCAGCTAAACTCTAATATCGGCAATATAACGTGGCAACAATTAGCAACCCATACTTCTGGGTTAAGTCGAATGCCAATGGGATGGGATTTGGTTACCGCTAAGTCTTTGTTTGAATTGTGTACTTTAGGTAATCCTTATGAAGGATTCACTACTGAGTATATTTACGACTATTTACTATCAACAGACATAGAAAAAGCTGACAAAGAATTAGGAAGCTATTCAAATTTAGCTGTTGGCTTATTGGGATTATTGCTTAGTGAAGTTGAGAACAAGAGTTACCCTCAATTAATTGCAGACTATATTACATCACCTTTAAATATGACATCTACGACAGTGAATTTACCTACAAAGAAAGACAAAATGGTTAACGGTTACGGTCAGTATAGAAGGTTAGGCCCTTTGGTTGTTAGTGCACAATCTGCACCGTCAATTTTTTCAAATGGTTTAGCTGGTGCCGGTGCAATTCGATCTTCAACTAAGGACATGATGATCTATTTGAAAAATAGTATGAAAGACTATAAAAATTCAGTTTTTCAAGAAGCTAAGTACACTTCACGTTTAAGTGAAAAAGGAAAGGTAAACCTTGGATGGATTGTTGTTGATATGCCAGGCAAACTCGGTGAGAGTATTATTGCACATGATGGTGCGACAGGTGGATTTAGAAGTTATCTAGGATTTGTTGAATCTGAAGATATCGGAGTAATTATTTTAACAAACGGCACTCGTTCAGTTACCTCACTAGGAAAAAACATATTGCAGATACTTGCTAAAGAAAGCAAAAAAAGTGCAAGTGTTGCAAATTTATAGATTATGAATAAAAAGGTTTTATTTTCGACTCTTTGGATTTTTGTAACGGTGAATTACATATTTTGTGATGTATTCACGTTATTTCATTCAGAATCTTTGAAACAATTAATGACAGGTGAAATGGGTGGAATGAAAATAAACCAGTCATTCTTACTTAGTTTTTCAATTCTAATGGAAATGCCTATGGTTATGATTGTTTTATCGCGCATCTTGCCCTATAAGTCAAACCGTT
>Ga0208639_1002120_pt1 | contig 11905 bp, 7 predicted proteins | sample ETNtaG_33_FD_185772 | JGI IMG/M metagenome (GOLD analysis project Ga0208639, IMG submission 185772) | Marine microbial and viral communities from oxygen minimum zone, Eastern Pacific Ocean - ETNP201310SV76 (SPAdes) (version 2) | ecosystem: Environmental > Aquatic > Marine > Oceanic ...
CTAACAGGTCCTTACCTTAAAAGTTTTTCCATTCCCGCGCTTAACCTTGTTTGTTTAGTTTTTGGTGCCAACATAACAACTCCCCCTTCGCGCGACAAAAGGTTGCCAATAAATGTGAGCTCAAAAAAAATCTTAGGATTGTCAGAGCTTTCTTGGGGCCAGTTGTTAGTACACCAGGATTTTGGGGTTGGTCGGTATCGCGGTTTGCAAACAATTTTAGTTGGAAAGAAAACAGAAGAGAACATTAAAATAGAATATTCAAAGGGTAGTTTTGTTTTTGTTCCTGTTGATCGTTTTTCAAGGGTGCACAAGTATGTCGGATATGGCTCCGGTGAGCCCTCTTTGTCAACCCTGGGAACGGGGGGCTGGGAAAAACAAAAGTTGCTAACAAAAAAAAGTACCAGCCTTGTTGTTGGTGATCTTATTAAGCTTTATGCCTCCCGATCAAACCCTCGGGGTTTTGAATATAAACCGGACGATGAAATCTTGTCTGCTGTAAAACAAAACTTTCCGTACAAAGAAACGCCCGATCAACAGCAAGCAATTTCTGATGTGCTTAACGATTTGCAAAAACCAAAACCAATGGATCGCCTCTTGTATGGTGACGTCGGTTTTGGTAAAACCGAGGTCGCTTTGAGGGCCGCTGTTTCTGTTGTGTCTTCTGGGCGTTGTGTGTTTTTTTTAGCGCCAACAACGGTCCTTTCTGATCAACACTTTATAACCTGCAAAAACAGACTTAACCCCCTTGGAATAAACGCAGAGCTTTTATCAAGGTTTAGGACTAAAAAGGAGCAAAAAGTTGTTCTTTCGGATTTAAAGAACAAAAAAATTGATGTACTTGTTGGAACACACCGCCTGCTTAGCGATGATGTTGTTACAAAAAACCTTGGTCTGCTTATTGTTGATGAAGAGCATCGTTTTGGGGTAAAAAACAAAGAAAAAATAAAAGCTTTAAAAGCTGGTGTTGATGTTCTCACTTTAACGGCAACGCCTATCCCCAGGACGCTTCAACAGTCGTTGGTTGGTTTAAAAGACACATCTAAAATTGAGACGCCCCCCTCTACGCGCTTGCCAATAAAAACACAGGTTAGGCGCTTTGGTTGGCGGCTGATTTTAAGTTCTATCCGGGATGAGCTAACAAGGGGTGGGCAGGTTTACTTTGTTAATAACGATATAAAAAGCCTTTCTTTTTATCAAGAGAAGCTTGTGTCTTCTTTCCCCAATCATAACGTGGGTGTTGCTCACAGCAAAATGTCAACGTCCACCCTTGAAAAAAGCGTTCTTGGGTTTTTTGGCGGAGATGTTGATGTTTTGGTTTGCACAAGCATTGTTGAGTCTGGGCTAGACATACCAAACGCCAATACAATAATAATAAACAACGCACACCGTTTTGGTTTATCACAACTATATCAAATACGTGGTCGCGTGGGGCGGGGCGTCCGCCAGGCTTTTTGTTTTCTTTGTATACCAAAAAAACACATTCTGTCAACAAACGCGTTTGAGAGGCTCAAATCAATAGAACACAATACGTCGTTGGGTTCAGGTTACTCTGTTGCGATGAAAGATCTTGAGATACGTGGCTCAGGAAACGTCTTTGGTTTAGAACAAAGCGGGTATGTTTCTAAGGTTGGCTTGACGCTTTACAATAAAATTCTAGCCGAATCAATCCGCGAATCTCAAGGAAGCTTGGAACACGCCACCCCTCCGCCGTCTGTATCTTTTGTTGGTGAAGCTCTTTTGGGCGAAGACTACATGCCCCTTGTTGAAGACAGGCTTTATTATTATCAACAGTTGGCAGAAACAAAAACAAAAGCTGGTTTTTTACAAATAAAAAGGGAGATTCGGGATCGGTTCGGTCAGCTCCCGGGTGCGGCAAAAAATCTTTTTTTTGTTTCTGAAGCCCAAAAGTCTTTTCGGTTTCTAGAGCCAAAAAAAATTATAATTGAGAACAACGCGGTATCTTTCGTCTTTGGCTCATTACCAAAAAACTGTGGGGCAAAACTTTTTATAGAAAAAGTTAGGGGTTTATCAAAAAAAGCACCCTTTGGCGTTAAAGCAAAAAAGGGGGGGTCGAGCTCTCTTTCTGTTGAGTTTTCTGATGCAACAATTAAAAACGTTGTTGATTTATGTCTTCTTTTCGATTCGTTGTTTTCAAGCACAAGAGCGAAGTAATTTTAAACATGACTATTAGGTTTTTTTATGCTTTTCTTTTTTTTGCGGGGTGTGCCGAGCAAACAAAAGATGTTGTTGAGCCAACAATAAAAAACAAGAGCCGAGATGCTCTTGTTTTTGCGGCAACAGAAGATGGTTTTGTTTTTGACGAACAAATCAGGTCTCGCCTTGAGGACCAAAGACGAAAGGTGTTGGGTAGGCTTTATCTTGAAAACCTTGTTGCTAGGCGCGTTTCTGTTTCTATGGGTGAGGTTGAGGTTTATTATAATAAAACAAAAAAACAGCACGTACGCAACGCTAGAGAGCTTTTGCTTTTAAGGTTTAGTTTTACCTCTCTTGACACGGCAAAGCTCGTTCGCAAAAAACTGGACAGAGCAATAACACGTGTTGACGACAAAGGTTTTGGTGGAATAATAGCAGAATTTCAGCCCTCTCGGGAGCTTGTTGATGAAACAAAAATAAAAAAAACCATAAAAACACAGCTTCTTAGGCGTCGTGGTTCACCCGTTACGGTGGGGCCTCTTTCTGTGGGTGATGGTTATGCTGTTTTTCACCTTTTAAAGGTTTACGAAAAGGGAACAATAAAAGAACAAATCCACGTTCAAGAAAAACTTCGAAACCGGCTTGTTGCAATGAAATCCCGCGCTATACGAGCTTCTTTGTTGGACAGTTTAAGGGCAAAATATGGGGGCCATGAAAAAAAATGAAACTTTTTATTGCCATTTCTTTTTTCTCGTTATCTTGTTTGTTTGGCCAGAACAAAGAGGCGGTCGAGGCAAACACTTCGTTCGATGAGCTTTTTCAAGAAAAAACAAAAACACGAAATCACATGCAAGCAATTGACGGAGTGGCCGCGGTGGTTGGAGAGCGGGTTGTTTTAAAAAGCGACATAAATCAAACGTTGGCAATGGCAATTTTTCAACAAAGACTTAACCCACAAAAAGATCTTTCCAAGATTGAAAATTTAAAAAAAGAAATAACAAAATCTATTGTTAATAGAAAGGTTGTGCTAGCCATGGCAGAGCTCGACTCGGTTGAGGTTTCTGATAAAGAGGTTGATAGGGCTCTGGACCAACAGGTTGACAACATTATTGCACAGGCGGGTAGCGAAGAGGCTGCTGAAAAAGCAATTGGTCAACCCTTGCGAACGTTTCGAAGAGAGTATTGGTATGAAATCAAAGACATGCTAATAACACAAAAATATCAACAAACCTTGATTGGAAATGTTTCTATAAGTAAAAAGGATGTTAAGCTTTTTTATAAAACATACAAAGACAGCATACCAGATTTTCCTACAACAATTAAATTAAGACATCTTTTGCTTAAGGTTGTTCCAAGTAAAAAACAAGAAAACAAAACGGTTGCTTTTTTAGAAGATCTTAGAAAAAGAATATTAGATAAAAAAAACACCTTTGAAGAGCTCGCCACACAATACTCACAGGACCCTGGGTCAAAAACATCTGGGGGTTCTTTAGGGTTTGTTCGGAGGGGTTCGCTTGTTACCCCCTTCGAGGCCGTTGCTTTTACTCTTGGGCCGGGAGAAATAAGCCGGCCCGTTAAAACTGAGTTTGGATATCATATAATTGAAACACAAGAAGTTAGGGGGGACAGAATAAGGGTCCGTCACATATTAATGTCAGCACCTGTCACAGATGCTGATGAGTCAAACACCTATAAAAAGGCAGTAACAATTAAAGACTCTTCAACAACAATTTCTTTATTTCTTGATATGATAAACAACCATACAATGGATGAACAAACCAAAAAGAGTGGGGGCAGCCTTGGTTGGATCAACCCACAAACCTATCCGGTTCCAGAGTTCGGAGCGGTCTTAGGTAAAATTGAAAAAGGGGTCTGTGCTGGCCCCGTTAGATCTGAGCTTGGATACCATCTTCTTTGGGTAGAGTCAATAAAAAGCGGGGGCTCCGCATCTTTGCAAACCCATTGGAACGAGGTTGAGGCGCTAGCCTTAAACAAAAAGAAGACTCTTTGGTTTCAGGGGTGGGTAGCTGATGCAAGAAAAAACTTTTTTATCCACATATATAAATAGAACATCTTTCAACATTTTCAACGCGCCTTTTCAACAAAAGAATATCTGGTTTTTTTTTTATTCTTTATGTTTTATTATTGTTCAAAACCTAAAAGTTATGCCCAACATTCTTCATCTTATCAACATAAAGCACTTGATTAAATAATATTACTATGCTTCCTATTTTAAAGCTTTTTTTCTTTTTCTTTTTCTTTTTTATAACATTATCAACAGTATTATAAATAATATATTAAAGATATAAAAACTTTTATAATAAAAGAGCTTTCATAAGGGAAAACACTTGTTAAAACCACAAATTTTTGATTAACATTGTTAGGCTTGAAAAGCTAATAAACCATTTATTTAATCAGTTTATCTTATCTTAAAAAATTAATGAAAATTTCAACAACAAAACCTGAACTTCAAGTCGCACTTCAAAAATTATCAAAGGCAACGCCAACACGATCTACCTTACCAATTTTAAGCAACGTTTTATTCGTTGTTGAAGAAAACGAAACAACACTTAGAACAACAGATTTAGAAATAACAATTTCACTTAAGCTTCCTGCTAGCGTTGAGATGGCCGGCCGTATTTGTATGTCCCTGCAAACACTGTTAAGCCTAACAAACGAAATGCCAGAAGAGGCAAGAATAACAATAACCGCCAAAGAAGACAACAACATTGAAATAAATACGGACGTTGGTTCTTATGACATTGTAGGAAAACCGGCAGATGAGTTTCCGGCGACACCAGAAATAGACAACAGAAAAGCCGCTGTCTTAAAGGCAGATATCTTAAGCGAACTAATACAAAAAACATCATTTGCAGTGAGCAAAGACGAGCTAAAACCTGCCCTGTCGGGCGTTCTTTTTAGGTTTGGTGAAAAATCGGTTACCTCTGTTGCCACAGATGGTCATCGGCTTGTAAAATATATTATTGAAGGAATAGAAAGTGGCGGGTTTATGGGGGATATAATAATTCCACGAAAATTTTTAAGTCTTGTTGGAGCTCTTCTATCAAGCGCCGAAGAGGCAAAGCTTTGGGTTGGAGAAAGCCACATGACGCTAGCTTTTGGAGAAGACGTTTATTATACAAGAATAATAGGAGAAAGATTCCCTGATTTTGATGGTGTTATACCAAAAGAGAACGACAAGGAGCTTGTAATAAACAGAGAAGCCCTTCTTTCTGCCGTTAGGAGAGTATCCGTTTTTTCAAACAGATCAACTCAACAAATTGCCCTTGTCTTATCTGGAGAAAAGCTTCAGGTAACAACAGAAGATCCGGAAAAATCTTCAAAGGGAAAAGAAAGCCTAGAAGGAAAATATAAAGGAGAAGATATAACCGTTGGTTATAACGCAGGATATTTGAAAGACATATTATCACACATACCAACAGATGAAATAACCATAAAACTTAAAACATCAATAAGCGCGGCTCTCTTTTTTCCTAATAAAGAAACAGAAAAAAGAGACCTCACAATGTTATTAATGCCCATACGCCTAAACGACTAGGGGAAATAAATCTATAAAAAAACCAAGCCAACAACGACACCTCGGAAATGTCAATTGAAAAATTAAAAATGTCAGGGTTTCGCAACTACAAAGAAAAGTCTTTGGAGTTTAGCCCTGGTGTTAATGTTATTTGGGGAGAAAACGGGTCCGGCAAAACCGCAACCCTTGAAGCAATACACATTTTATCTGTTGGAAGAAGCTTTAGAACAGCAAGGCTACAAGAAACAATAGAAAAAAACAGTCCCCACTCAAGGCTGGTTGGTGTTTTTGTTTCTGAAAAGAAGAAAAAAGAGATCGCAGTAAGTCACACAAAAGACAAAAGAAAAAAAGTAACGATAAACAACGCAGAGGTAACTCCAGCGGAAATTTTTGGTCAAAACCCAACCGTCTTACTTTCACCAGAAGAACAAAAAATAACAAACGGTTCGCCGTCCGACCGAAGAAAATATTTTGACAAAACCTTCTCCACGGTTTCAAAAGAATACCTAATAAAACTAATCGACTATAACAGGGTTTTAAAACAAAGAAACAGTCTCTTAAAAAAAACACCCACAAACAAAGAAATTGAAACGTGGGACGAAAAGCTTGTAGACACAGCAACAAGCGTTTGGGCCAAAAGAGAATGGCTTCATAAAAAATTTGAAAAAACCCTTAATGAGGTTTGCGAGCTCTATGGAAAAAAAGAGGTGCGGGTTTCCCTTAACAGCGGCCTACCAAACCAAGGGCCCCAGCGTTTTTTTGACGTATTAAAAAACAACAGACAAAAAGACATTGTTTTTGGTTATACGACGGCCGGACCACACACAGATAAACCAGCCGTTTTATATAACGGTAAAAACATAAAGACCGTTGGATCGCAAGGAGAACACAAAATTTCTCTCGTTTTAATTAAGCTTGCGGAATACAAACTAATAAGAGAAGCAACAAAAAGAACACCAACGGTCTTGTTAGACGACCTTTTTGCAACTCTTGATTTTGAAAGGAGCGACGCTGTTTTTGCTCTGCTAGAGAAAAATACGCAAACAATTATAACAAACACAGATCTTGTAGACATTAAAAACCACGGCATCGTGATTGATGGAAAAACAAACAAAAGCATTCATCTTTTTAGACAATGCAAAAACTAAAAGCTGCCATAAACAACCTCTTAAAAGCTGCGGGGCTTGACGCGGGTGTGGCACAAAACAAAGCGCTTCTCGTGTGGGACGATGTGGTTGGGGCTAAGGTTTCTGAAAACACAACACCAGAAAAAGTAGAGGCCGGCACGCTTTATATCAAAGCAAGCAACCCAACCTGGAGACAAGAGCTTGTGTTTAAAAAAGAAGACATCTTAAAAAAATTAAACAAAAAACTTGGTGAAAAAACAATAAAGGAAATAAAGTTTATATGAGCAAAAGCAACTCAAGTTATAGCGCAGAAAACATCAAGGTATTAGAAGGTCTTGAGGCGGTTAGAAAAAGACCCGCCATGTACATCGGCGATGTTGGACGTAGAGGACTACACCACCTCGTTTATGAAGTGGTTGACAACTCAATAGACGAGGCCCTGGCAGGATATTGCACAAAAGTAGTTGTAACGTTTAATCCAGACGGCTCTGTTGCCGTTGAAGACAACGGGCGCGGTATCCCCGTAGATTTGCATAAAGAAGAAAAGAAACCAGCCGTTGAGGTTGTTATGACCGTGTTGCACGCAGGTGGAAAGTTTGACAAGGGCTCATATAAGGTGTCGGGAGGACTACACGGCGTTGGGGTTTCGGTTGTAAACGCCCTTTCGGAGTGGTTGTGGGTTGAGGTTAAGAGGGACGGAAAAAAACACAGACAAGACTATAAAATTGGGGACCCCCAAAACAAACTTAAAGTTGTGGGCGACTCAAAAAAAACAGGAACTAAGGTTTGTTTTTTTCCAGACACAACCGTTTTTAATACAACCAAGTTCGAATATAATATAATAGCAGAAAGACTTAGAGAGCTCGCCTATCTTAACCGTGGATTAGAAATTATATTAAAAGACGAACGTTCTGAAGAAGGAGAAACAGACACTTTTAAGTTTAAAGGGGGCTTAAGCGACTTTGTTAAATATTTGGACGAGAACAACAACCCTCTCCACAATAAAATTATTACAGTTAATAAACCAAATGGAGACACGCCAATAGAGGTTGCTCTTAGATACGGAAACACGTACAACGATAATATTTTAACTTTCGTTAACAACATAAACACAATTGAAGGGGGAACACACCTTTCCGGTTTTCGCTCTGCACTAACACGAGCGATGAATAACCACGCAACAAAAAACAACCTGATAAAAGCCAAGAAAAATGAAAAAATTGTTTTAACCGGGGAAGACTTTAGAGAAGGGCTAACAGCAATTTTAAGTGTAAAAGTTGCGGAACCACAGTTTGAAGGGCAAACAAAAACAAAGCTTGGAAACGGAGAAGTAAAGGGAATTGTTGATAAAGCCGTTTATGAAGGAATTTTAGACTTTCTTGAACAAAACCCATCGATTGGTAGGCGCATTATAGAAAAGGCACTCCTTGCTGCGAGAAGTAGAAGCGCAGCTAGGAAGGCGCGAGAGTTAATTCGAAGAAAAAGCGCGCTTGGAGGATCTTCATTACCAGGAAAGCTATCTGACTGTTCAAACAGAGACCCCGTTTTTTGTGAGATCTACTTGGTTGAGGGAGATTCCGCCGGAGGATCAGCAAAACAAGGAAGAGACAGAAGAACGCAAGCTATTCTCCCCCTTCGCGGAAAAGTGATAAACTCTGAAAAAGCAAGAATTGATAAACTGTTATCAAACAACGAGGTTCAATCAATGATAACCGCGCTCGGCGCTGGGTTTGGTGGATCAGAAGATGAGAGCGGAGAAAAATCTCCAGGCGACCTTGATATAGAAAAACTAAGATATCACAAAGTTATTATAATGACAGACGCAGACGTTGACGGTTCACACATTAGAACGCTGTTGTTGACGTTTTTTTACAGAAAAATGAGAGAGGTTATTGATGGGGGATATCTTTATTTGGCGCTACCCCCGCTATATAGAATATCGCAAGGCAAAAAGGAATCTTACGCATATGACGACAACGAAAGGGAGCTCTTAATTGAAAGAATGACAAAAGATAACAAAAACACAAAGGTGTCAACCCAGAGATATAAGGGGCTTGGAGAAATGAACCCCGGCCAGCTCTGGGAAACAACAATGGACCCAGAAAGAAGAACCTTATTGCAGGTTACGGTTGAAGAAGCGGGTGAAGCAGCAAAAACCTTTCAAGACCTAATGGGCAGTGACGTAGAGGCGAGAAGAACCTTTATAGAAAAAAACGCAAAATTTGTAGTAAACCTAGATACATAAAGAATAGGAAAAAAAATGTCTGAACCCAACAGAGACAACACCCTTCCCCGGGATATCGTCGATGAAATGCGAGAAAGCTACCTAAACTATTCAATGTCGGTTATTGTTTCACGAGCACTACCTGACGTAAGGGATGGGTTAAAACCAGTACACAGGCGAATATTGTATGGTATGAGCGAACTTGGGTCGGGCTGGAACAGGCCATATAAAAAATCCGCAAGAATCGTAGGAGACGTATTAGGAAAATATCATCCCCACGGAGACAGCTCGGTGTATGATGCGCTGGTGCGCATGGCTCAAAACTTTTCAATGAGATATGAACTTGTAGACGGACAAGGCAACTTTGGGTCTATAGATGGCGACAACGCCGCAGCAATGCGTTATACAGAGTCAAGAATGACAAGACTTTCAGGAGAGATGCTTAAAGATCTAGATAAAGACACAGTTGAGTGGGGGCCCAACTTTGACGAAACATTAAAAGAGCCAACAGTGTTGCCAACAACCGTTCCTACGCTTTTAGTAAACGGATCCGAGGGAATTGCGGTAGGAATGGCAACGAAAATACCACCACACAATCTGGTGGAAATTATAAACGGTTTAATTGCGTTAATTGAAAACGATAAAATTACAACCGAAGAATTAATGGGGCACATAAAAGGACCAGACTTTCCAACAGCTGGAATGATTTTAGGCATGGACGGTCTCAGGCAGGCATACGAAACAGGCCGAGGAAAAATAAAAATGCGAGCACGCGCTCACATTGAGTCAAATAAAAAAGGTCGGGACAGTATAGTTATTACCGAGGTTGCGTATCAAACAAACAAAGCAACCCTTGTTGAAAAAATCGCAGATCTAGTTAGAGACAAAAAAGTAGCAGGCATAAGAGACCTAAGGGACGAGTCAGATAAAGACGGGGTTCGCGTTGTGATTGACACAAAAAGAGACGCTGTGCCAGAGGTGATATTAAACCAGCTATACAAGCACACACAGCTTCAAGATACTTTTGGTATTATTTTACTTGCCCTGGTTGATGGTGTACCAAAAATAATGCCACTAAAAACAATATTGAGCCACTTTGTTGAGTTTAGACACAGCGTTGTTGTAAGAAGAACCGAGTTTGATTTAAAAGAAGCAGAATCAAGAGCACACATATTAGAAGGGCTAAAAACCGCACTAGACAATATTGATAAAATAATTGAAATTATAAAAGGAAGCAAAGACCCCACCCAAGCCAAAGAGGGCCTAATGAACGGTTTTAGTTTATCAGAAACACAGTCGCAGGCGATACTAGAAATGAGATTACAAAAACTAACCGGACTTGAGGTTGAAAAAGTTGTTGAAGAATATAAAGAGCTAATCCAACACATCTCACATTTAAAAGGAATCCTTGACAGCAAACCCCAGAGAATGGACATAATTAAAAAAGAACTTTTGTTTATAAAAGAACAATATGGTGACGAAAGAAGAACGGAGGTGGTTCCTGTAGATTCAGATTTTTCAATGGAAGATATGATAGCAGAAGAAGAGGTTGTTTTAACAATAACCCACAAGGGGTACATAAAAAGAACAGCTTTAAACACCTACCGAACCCAAAGGCGTGGGGGGCGTGGCGTGCAGGGCGCAATGAGCAAAGAAGAAGACTTTGTTGAACACCTATTTATCGCCAACACGCACAACTACATGTTGTTTTTTACCGACAAAGGAAAATGTTATTGGCTAAAAGTGTATGATATCCCACAGGGTGGGCGAGCAACAAGGGGAAGGGCTGTTGTTAATCTGATTGGCTGTGAGCCAGAGGAAAGAGTTGAGGCTTTTGTTAGTGTTAAAGAGTTTGATGATGAACACTATATCGCTATGTCCACACAAAAAGGGATAGTTAAAAAGACGGTTTTATCTGCATATGGGAAACCAAGAAAAGGCGGAATATATGCCATCGACATTCGCGAAGGAGACAAACTGATTGAGGCAAGAGTTACAAACGGAGAGCACGATATTTTATTAGGAACACACGAAGGAAAGTCAATTCGATTCTCTGAATCAAACATTAGGGCGAGCGGAAGAAAAACGATGGGCGTTAAGGGAATTAAGCTAAGCTCAAAGGAGGACTATGTTGTTGGCATGTTGGTTGTCAGAAGAGAAGGAACGGTTCTTGTTGCCACAGAAAAAGGTTATGGAAAAAGAACAGAGGTTCTTCAATATAGAACACAAACACGTGGGGGCAAGGGTGTTCTAACGATGAGATGCACAGATAAGACAGGAAAAATGGTTAAAATAATGGAGGTTGTAGACTCCGATGATCTAATTGTAATTACAGACTCTGGTGTTTTAATGCGCCAACCAGTAGGAGCCATAAGAACGATTGGCCGGGTAACCCAAGGGGTTAGGCTAGTAAAGCTTGACGACGGAACAAACATTTCTTCAATAACAAGAGTTATAAGCGAAGAAGCGGCAACGGAAGAAGAAAAGACCGATAAAAAACAACTGGCTATTGATACAAACACAGAAACAACCAAAAGTGAATGACCCTAAAAGACCAAGTACTAGAAGCTCAAAATAAAATTGCAAGAGCGCTTTCACAATCAGGAAGAAAACACAGGGTTAAAATCATTGCTGCCACAAAAACACGCGAACCAAGGCTTATAGAAGAAACAATTGCTTGTGGGGTAAAAAACATTGGGGAAAACAGGATTCAAGAGGCAGAAAAAAAACTCCAAACAACTAAACTAACCCCGAACATAAAAAAACGATTTATTGGACACCTTCAATCAAATAAGGTAAATAAGTGCGTTGACCTTTTTGACACGATCGACTCAATTCACTCGGTTAAAATTGCCAAAAAGA
>Ga0208639_1002121_pt1 | contig 11902 bp, 6 predicted proteins | sample ETNtaG_33_FD_185772 | JGI IMG/M metagenome (GOLD analysis project Ga0208639, IMG submission 185772) | Marine microbial and viral communities from oxygen minimum zone, Eastern Pacific Ocean - ETNP201310SV76 (SPAdes) (version 2) | ecosystem: Environmental > Aquatic > Marine > Oceanic ...
GTTTATCTATACGAAGCTGACACTGAGCGTCTTGAAAATGCATTCAAAGCTGGCAATGCTATTGCTAAAGACGTACTAGAAAGCTACGCAAAAGCTGAATTCTTTACCAAGCTTCCTGATGTTCCAGAGAAAATTGAAGTTGTGACTTACATCGCCGCTGAAGGTGATATCTCAACTGACCTTCTTTCTCCAGGTAACCAAGCGCACTCACGTGCCGACCGTGAACTTCACGGCCAGTGCATGATCTCTCCTGAAGCGCAGCAAGAAATTGTTGAACTTGGTAAGAAGCACCCGAATGCTAAAGTGATGCTTATCGCTGAAAAAGGCACAATGGGTGTAGGTTCATCTCGTATGTCTGGCGTTAACAACGTTGCACTATGGGCAGGTGAGCCAACAAGTCCTTACATTCCATTTGTAAACAAAGCGCCAATTGTTGCTGGTACTAACGGTATTGCGCCAATCTTCCTTACTACCGTTGACGTAACCGGTGGTATTGGTCTTGACCTTAAGAACTGGGTTAAGAAAACTGATGAAAACGGTGAAATTGTTCGCGATGCAAACGGTGACCCAGTACTTGAAGAAGCGTACTCAGTAGCAACAGGTACTGTACTAACTATCGATACTAAGGCGAAGAAGCTTTACAATGGTTCAGAAGAACTTGCTGACGTATCTGCATCATTTACTCCTCAAAAAATGGAGTTCATGAAAGCCGGTGGTTCTTACGCAGTTGTATTCGGTAAGCAGCTACAGTCTTTCGCAGCACGTACTCTAGGTACAAAAGCGCCAGCCGTATATGCAGCGTCGAAAGAAGTGTCTCACGAAGGCCAAGGCCTAACAGCGGTTGAAAAAATCTTTAACCGTAATGCAGTTGGCGTAAATTCAGATGCTCCGCTTCACGCTGGTTCTGACGTACGCGTTAAAGTAAACATTGTAGGTTCTCAGGATACGACTGGCCCAATGACGTGCCAAGAGCTTGAGTCAATGGCCGCTTCAACGATTTCTCCTGTTGTAGATGGTGCTTACCAGTCTGGTTGTCACACGGCATCAGTATGGGACAAAAAAGCACAAGCTAACATTCCTAAGCTTATGTCGTTCATGAACAACTTTGGTGTAATCACTGCACGTGATCCTAAAGGCGTTTACCATGCAATGACTGACGTTATTCACAAAGTGCTTAACGACATTACAGTAGACGATCGTGCCATTATCATCGGTGGTGACTCGCACACGCGTATGTCTAAAGGTGTAGCATTCGGTGCCGACTCAGGTACGGTAGCACTAGCACTTGCAACGGGTGAAGCGGCAATGCCAATCCCTGAGTCTGTGAAAGTTACTTTTAAAGGTAGCATGAAAGAGCACATGGACTTCCGTGACGTGGTTCACGCGACTCAAGCGCAAATGCTTAAGCAATTCTCTGGCGAGAACGTGTTCCAAGGTCGTGTAATTGAAGTTCAAATCGGTACTCTATTGGCTGACCAAGCATTCACATTCACTGACTGGTCTGCAGAAATGAAGGCGAAAGCATCAATCTGTATCTCAAATGACGAGACAATGATTGCGTCGCTTGAACTTGCTAAGAGCCGTATCCAAATCATGATCGACAAGGGCATGGACAACGAAGCGAACATGCTTCAAGGCCTAATTGACCTAGCTGATAAGCGTATTGCTGAAATCAAGTCTGGTGAAGAGCCAGCGCTTGCGCCAGATGACAACGCTAAGTACTACGCAGAAGTGGTTATCGATCTTGATCAAATCGACGAGCCAATGATTGCTGACCCAGACGTAAACAACGAAGACGTATCTAAGCGTTATACCCACGACGTTATCCGTCCAGTTTCTTACTACGATGGTAAGCCAGTAGACCTAGGTTTCGTTGGTTCTTGTATGGTGCACAAAGGCGACATGCAAATCATCGCACAAATGCTGCGTAACCTAGAAAAGCTTAACGGTTCTGTTGAATTCAAAGCACCACTAGTTGTAGCTCCACCTACATATAACATCGTTGACGAGCTAAAAGCGGAAGGCGATTGGGACGTTCTAGCGAAATATGCAGGCTTCCAGTTCGATGATGCTAAACCTAAAGAAGCGGCGCGTACTAAGTACGACAACATTCTTTACCTAGAGCGTCCTGGATGTAACCTATGTATGGGTAACCAAGAAAAGGCTGAGCCAGGCGACACAGTTATCGCGACATCTACACGTCTTTTCCAAGGTCGTGTTGTAGCTGACTCTGCTGAGAAGAAAGGTGAATCACTACTAGGCTCTACGCCGTTAGTAGTACTTTCAACGGTTCTTGGTCGTTTCCCAACGACAGAAGAGTACAAGCAAGCAGTTGCAGGCATTGACCTAACTAAGTTTGCTCCACCTTCTGAAGACTTGGCAGTTAAGCCTAAGTTCGAAGCAGATGTAGCCGTTAAGCGCGTATAAGTACTTAACGCTTTCAAACGCATTTAAAAGCCCCAACCTCGGTTGGGGTTTTTTTGTACCCGAAATAATGGGGTCAGAGTACATTAATAGGGTAATGAACCCAGCGGTAGCCAACTTGAATAATGGGGTCAGAGTACATTAGTACGGTTATAGAGCTAGCGGTAAACAGCTAGAAAAGTACTCTGACCCCATTATTTTTATGCAGAGTTGTTGTTTGGTACTTATACTGAGTTATTAGTCATTTAATAATACTTAGAACTCTAATGCCAAAGCAGTACTCTACAAAGCCTGAATCATTTGGCGAAGTCACATCGGCCTTGCAAAAAGCTGGTTTCAAAATTCTGCTGGTTTTTTCTTTACTCATCTTAGCGGTAATCGTCATAGCCCAACCCCAAAATGTGTATGTGGCAGTTTTTTTTGGCCTGTCTTGGTGTGCAATTTCGGTAGCGGGAATTATCTTTTCTAACTATAAAGACCCTTTGGCGAAATTGTGGGCAATACTCACCATTCCCGTCGCGCCTTACCTTGTAATAAGCAATGGGCTCATGCCCGCAACCTTAGTTCCAATTGCTACTATTTTTCCCATTTTACTGCTTTCTAATGGTTGGCGAATAAGTGCAATGGTAGTACTCGCATGCTGTACTTTTCTTGTGCCGTTTTACGAAGGGGATTATGACAAGGGCCTTTGGCTAAGGCTTTGTGTGACCAACCTTGTTGTGTCCCTTCTTATCTATGCTCTAGCGAGCCAATTAGAGAAAGCCCTTGTAGAGAGTAAAAACAAAACTCTTGAGCTAAACAGGGCACTTGCAAGCGAAAAGCAAGCGTCGGCTGCACAATCACGATTCCTCGCCACTATGTCACACGAGATTCGCACGCCATTAAACGGTATTTTGGGATTGACCGATGTAGTGCTTTCTCATGATATTTCGGAAAGTGCACGGCCTAACCTAGAGAAGATTCAGCGTTCAGGACTCTCGCTAAACCGCATTTTGAACGACATATTAGATCTCTCCAAACTGAATGCGGGAAAACTTGCGCTGGAGATTATTCCCTTTGACCTAAAAAGTACTGCCAAAGATTGTGTGGCGTTTTATGCACAATTGGCGCAGAACAAAGGTATTTCACTGAGAATAGAAGTAGATAAAACATTAAATACTTGTGTTGTAGGGGACGCAACGCGCCTTTCTCAAGTGTTAAACAACCTAGTGAGCAACGCGATAAAGTTTACGCATCAGGGCAGTGTCACTTTAGGGCTATCGAAAGGTGAAGCGTCAAAGACCCATCAATTTGTTAGATTTTCAGTTAAGGATACGGGGGACGGGATTGATGCTTCTGAACAAGAGCGCGTATTCGATGCATTTACCCAAGCCAACAGCAGCATTAATCGAATGCACGGGGGAACGGGACTTGGTTTACAGATAGTAAAAAGCTTGGTTGAAGCTATGGGCGGCACGGTTTATCTGAAAAGCGCGGTAGGTCAGGGGAGTGAGTTTTATTTCGAGCTACCGTTTGAAATTGCAGATAGTGTAATTGGCGCTAAAGAACAGGAAAGCACACCGTCGTTCTCAAACCTTACTGTTTTGGTTGCAGAAGATAACGACATTAACCAGGTCGTAGCAAAATCATTGTTAGAAGACACAGGATTGAAAGTTGCGCTTGCTAATAACGGTAACGAAGCAGTAGAGATTGCACTAAAGCAGCATTTCGACCTTATATTGATGGACTTACACATGCCTGAAATGAACGGCTCTGAAGCCGCTTTAGCGTTGCGAAAAGCTAACATCACTATTCCTATTATCGCGTTCACTGCTGCGGTGGTTGCCGAAGAAATAGATAAAGCGTTAGCATCCGGGATGAATGGATATCTCACAAAACCAGTCAATAAAACGGAACTACACGCTGTGCTAACTAAATACTTGGGCGGAGAAATGTCTACAGAAAGTTCCTGTATTGCTAAAGGGGAATATACAGAGTAATGTGGCTATGAAATTGTCATTAATCCGAATAAACCCCTGTTATACAATAGATAATAATAAAAGTTCGCTTGGCCCAATCAAGTAAATAGTATTACTACGAAAAGCAAAGCGTCTTATAAAAGGATTTAAGTTTGAAGTCACAAATACATATTATAATTGCCCTGCTATTTCTTGCTTTCACGAGCCTTCCGGCTAACAGCGAAACAGGCAGCGACAGCCAGCGTTACGAATTGAAGGTAGAGAAACTCCAATCTAAAGTGCTAAACGAGCAACGAGAAGTGGTTGTTCAGCTTCCAAAAGGCTACGCCGAAAACCCCGACAAGAAATACCCCGTTATTTATCGTCTAGATGGTGCGGGAAATCTTACTATGATGAATGCAGTGCTAGAATCGCTGCAATCTCAGAATGCTGCACCGGAAGTCATTATAGTCGCCATTGAAAATACCGACCGACTTCGCGATCTATATCCCACAGCAAATGAAGATCCAAATGGGCCTGTAGGCTATGGCGGTGGCGGTGCAAACTTTCTTTCCTTTATTACCACTGAGCTTATGCCGATGGTAGAGAAGAAATATCGCGTGCATGACTTTCGAGTGATAGAGGGTGCATCAGCCGGAGGTGTATTCGCGTTGTACGCACTTTCCCAGAAGCCTGAGCTTTTTAACGCCGCGCTGACTTACAGTGCTGCGGTGTGGTGGAACTATGGCGCATCTGCAAAAAGTACGGTTGCATTCTTAAAATCTGCCAATCATTTAGACCACTTCATTTACACGTCTATCGGCAATGAAGGCGCGCCCATGCGCCCGTATTATAACGATATGATTTCTGGAATGCGGGCAAATCAACCTGCCGGATTAAGATGGGAGAACGAAGCCTACGAGGGAGTTACCCACAATTTGGTCTCAGCTGCGTCAACTTTCAGCGCTTACCATCATTTGTTCTTATCAGCTTATTTAAGGCCACAGCAGTTCAGTGGAGATATTAAAAGTATTAAAGACTATTACGCCCGTGTTTCAAAGCAGCGAGGCGAGAAACTCGACGCGCCGGAATGGGTTATTCGCGAGTTAGGTTATCACTATGTGGGTAAACAAAACTACGACAAAGCCATCGCCTTGTTTAAATACGATATTGCTGAGTATCCTCAAACGCCTGACGCATATAATGGCTTAGCTTATGGTTATGAGCAGATGGGCGAGTACAAAAAAGCGCTGGAAAGCGTGAACCAAGCTTTAGCACTTTCCACGTCTGAGCACGATGGCCATCAGGTTTATGTTAATAGACAAAAACGCTTGCAGTCTTTATTGAAGGATTAAGTTATCTTGAACCATAAAAGCACATTTAAACACGTAACTTGGATCGCCACTGCGGTTTTTATGGTTGGAATCACCTTGGGAACGAGCGGGTGCAGTACCGTCACGACAGGCCAAACCGATCGCTGTATTGAGCAAGCTAATAACGCAGATGTTCATGGGGTTTACACCGCCGACGAGCAGCTAAATGCTTGCTTGGAAACTTACAAACTGCGACGTGATAAAGAAAGAACGGCAGGTGAAGCGTTTGCTGAAGACGTGCTGATCTCAGTTATTGATATTATTACCGACTAGAGCAGCTTCGATTAAGCGAAAAAACCTTCCTACGTACAGTTATAAAAGCAAAGAAGGCAGAGTAATTTACTCTGCCTTCTTTGTTTTTGCTTCTCTATTAAAAGCATAAAAGCAAGCAAAGGTTAACACGTTATAGGAAGAGCCGATGCGAAATTTTTTGACTGCTGTATATGTACTTTCAATCACCGCCATAGCTAACATTAATGCTAATCACATGCTCGATACTGTCGAAGGGCTGCAGCTTGCTAAGCAATACGATCAAAGTCGCACTGATATCAACGTAGCTGACTATTGGGTTAGTGAGAAGCTAGACGGTATTCGCGCAAGATGGAACGGTACTGAATTACTTACCCGCAATGGGAACAAAATATTCGCGCCAACATGGTTCACCGCTAACTGGCCAGAAATCACTATTGACGGCGAACTTTGGATAGGAAGAGGGGAGTTTGAACGTACAGCTTCTATTGTGCTTTCAACGCTGACAAACATCGAGCCGCATTCTGTCGCTAACGCTTCATCTAGCAAAGTGTCTTCAGCAGACACTATTGCCGCAGCCAATTCTCTATCTGCAAAACGCTGGGCCAAAGTTAGATTTATGGCCTTTGACATGCCTATGACGGGTGAGCCCTTTGGTCGGCGACTCAACATGCTTAACAGCCTAAGTAAATCTACACCTAATCCAACATTTGCAGTTATCCCTCAATTTAAGCTTACGTCTATTGCTTCACTTGATGAAAAGCTGAAGCAAGTAACCCAGGAAGGCGGAGAAGGGCTAATGCTTCATCATGAACAAGCGCGGTACACATCCGGGCGAAGTGACAAGTTACTCAAAGTAAAACGCTTTGAAGATGCAGAAGGGAAAGTACTGGCATTGCTTCCGGGAAAAGGACGATTTAAGGGAATGATGGGCTCGCTTCTTGTAGAAACGCGAGAAGGCATTCAATTTAAATTAGGAACGGGCTTTTCAGAAAATGAGCGCCAATCTCCGCCCGCTATCGGTAGCTGGGTAACTTTTAAGTACTACGGCTTAACCAAAAATGGAAAGCCAAAGTTTGCAAGCTATCTTCGCACCAGACCTCAGACAGACTTGCCCCATTAACACGTACTTACTGCCAGTATAGTCACAATGAACTTACTGTTGTTAATCGTTTACGGTTTGCTTCAATTGAAGAAGCATTGTGTACAGCTAACCCCTTGTCTTTAAGTCATAAAGCCCTATAACTTTACTACATGTTAATTGCTAAAATGACTTTGCTTATTTCTTTTTAATCGCTTTTGTCGTTTAAAAGTAATGGTATGAATAGCGATTATAAGTGAATTAAAAGGGCGCTAAATTTAAAAAATGAGCCCGTGAAGTTATACTGTTGATGATTTATTAAACACACCTTGCGTCAAGTGCGTACAAGACCGTTTACTCCCATTGCGCAAGCTAACTTAGAGGAAGAGACTGTGTTACAAGACTATCGCAATCACGTTGAAGAACGTGCCGCTCAAAATATTCCACCTAAACCGCTTAACGCTGAACAGGTAGCTGGCCTGGTTGATTTATTAAAGAACCCGCCAGCAGGCGAAGGGGACTTTCTTTTAGAACTGCTGTCAGAACGTGTACCGCCTGGGGTTGATGAGGCAGCTTACGTTAAAGCTGGGTTTTTAAGTGCAATCGCAAAAGGTGAAGACAGTTGTGAGCTTATCTCTAAAGAGAAAGCCGTTGAACTGCTAGGAAATATGCACGGTGGCTACAACATTGCCACTTTAGTGGAGCTACTTGATGATAAAGCGCTTGCGCCGTTGGCAGCGAAAGAGCTGAAACATACTCTTTTAATGTTTGACGCTTATCACGATGTGGAAGAAAAGCACAAAGCGGGTAACGAGCATGCCACTGACATCATTAAATCTTGGGCTGAAGGTGAGTGGTTCACGTCGCGCAAGTTAATGGACGATAAAATCACTTACACCGTGTTTAAAGTAACAGGTGAAACTAACACTGATGATTTGTCGCCAGCCCCTGACGCATGGTCTCGCCCAGATATTCCTCTGCACGCCCTGGCAGCTTACAAGATGCCCCGCGAAGGTTTAGAGCCAGAAGAACCTGGTGTTAAAGGCCCAATGGCGCAAATAGAAGAAGTCAAAAGTAAGGGGTATCCCGTGGCTTTTGTCGGTGATGTAGTCGGAACAGGCTCGTCACGCAAGTCGGCAACTAACTCTGTGTTGTGGTTCTTTGGTGAAGACTTACCGGGTGTGCCTAATAAGCGTGGCGGCGGTGTGTGCATTGGTTCAAAAGTTGCGCCTATCTTCTTTAACACCATGGAAGATGCCGGTGCATTGGTGTTTGAAGCCGATGTGGAAAAAATGAACATGGGTGATGTGATAGACATCTATCCGTTTGAAGGCAAAATCACCAACCATGAAACCGGTGAACTTCTTGCAGAATACAGCTATAAGTCGAAGGTGATTCTGGATGAAGTGCGCGCAGGTGGCCGTATCAACCTGATTATTGGTCGTGGCCTTACTGAGAAAGCGCGTGAGACATTAGGTTTAGGCCCAACGGATTTATTCCGTACGCCTGAACAGCCAAAAGACAGTGGGGCGGGTTTCTCGCTAGCGCAGAAAATGGTGGGTAAGGCGTGCGGTGTCGACGGTATTCGCCCAGGCACCTACTGCGAACCTAAAATGACAACCGTGGGCTCGCAAGATACCACAGGGCCAATGACCCGCGATGAGCTTAAAGACCTAGCCTGTCTTGGCTTTACTGCCGATTTAACCATGCAATCATTCTGTCACACCGCCGCTTACCCAAAGCCGGTGGATATAGAAACGCAGCACACGCTGCCTGATTTTATAATGAATCGCGGTGGCGTATCGCTTCGTCCTGGTGACGGCATTATACACAGCTGGTTAAACCGCATGCTGCTGCCTGACACAGTAGGCACGGGGGGGGACTCGCATACTCGTTTCCCATTGGGTATTTCATTCCCTGCAGGTTCAGGCTTGGTCGCGTTCGCTGCGGCTACCGGCGTTATGCCGCTAGATATGCCCGAGTCGGTATTGGTGCGATTTAAGGGTGAAATGCAGCCGGGCATTACGCTACGCGACCTAGTACACGCCATTCCGCTGTACGCCATCAAACAAGGCCTATTAACGGTCGAGAAAAAAGGCAAGATCAACGCCTTCTCTGGCCGTATTTTAGAAATCGAAGGGCTAGAGAACTTAACCGTAGAACAGGCGTTCGAGCTTTCTGACGCATCGGCGGAGCGTTCAGCAGCCGGTTGTACTATCAACTTATCTGAAGCGTCGATTGCTGAATACCTGCGTTCAAACATTACCATGCTACGCTGGATGATTAACGAAGGTTATGGCGATCCACGTACGCTAGAGCGTCGCGCGCAGAAAATGGAAGAATGGTTAGCTAACCCAGAGTTGATGCGAGCAGACGCAGACGCTGAATACGCTGAGGTAATCGAAATTGATCTTAACGATATTAAAGAGCCAATTGTGTGCTGCCCTAATGATCCGGACGACGCGAAAACCTTATCTGACGTTGCAGGTGATAAGGTAGACGAGGTCTTCATTGGTTCATGTATGACAAACATTGGTCACTTCCGCGCAGCCGGTAAGCTACTTGAGCAGTACAACAAAACACTGCCCACCCGTTTATGGATGTCACCACCGACTAAGATGGACAAAGCCCAATTAATGGAAGAGGGCTATTACAACATTTATGGTCGTGTAGGTGTGCGTACAGAAATGCCGGGCTGCTCACTATGTATGGGTAACCAAGCACGGGTGGATGCGGGCACAACCGTGCTTTCAACATCTACTCGAAACTTCCCTAACCGCTTGGGCGATGGGGCGAATGTTTATTTGACCTCAGCCGAGCTTGCTGCTGTGGGTGCCATCGTTGGGCGCATCCCAACTGCTGAAGAGTACATGGAATACGCTAGTAAAATTAACGCAATGTCGGGTGAAGTATTCCGCTACTTAAACTTCGACAAAATGCCTAGCTTTAAAAAGGCTGAGGAAGAAGCAAAAGCGCGCATTATTCCAACATTGAATGTTGCTTAAAATAGTGTATAAACTACAAAGCCGGTGACCGTTAAGGTGACCGGCTTTTTTATGGCGAAAAGGAATGTCTAATGGGAAAATCTTTCTTTATTGTTGCTGCACTTGTATTAACCTTAGGGTGTGCAAAAGCGCAGGTTGACCCTGTATCGTCGCTGAATTCAGTGGACTTTGAATCCATTACACTTGAGATTGGCGGCAAGCACTATGAAGTTGAGTATGCCAAAACCTTTGAACAACGCGCACAGGGCCTTATGTTTCGCAAAGCCTTGTGTGAAGACTGTGGTATGTTTTTTAAGTTTTCTAGCCCAAAGTTTGCGGGCATGTGGATGAAAAATACCTTTGTTCCTCTAGACGTAGCATTTATCGACAGAAAAGGCGTAATAACGGATATAAAACCTCTCACTCCGCATAGTTTGGAGTCGGTCGGATCATCGAAAGAGGTACTTTACGCGTTGGAAATGAACCAAGGGTGGTTTGCCGAGAATAATATAAAAGTAGGCGACCAAATAACGATTGATTAACCGCGCAAAAGGCGCGGTTGCTGCTGGCGAAATGCTAGTTTTATTCTGGAGTTAAATATAGTGACAAATGCCTTATCGATAGCTAAGTTCGGTGGAACTAGCGTTGCGAATTACGAAGTAATGCAAAACTGCGCCCGAATTGTTGCCGGTAATGACAAAACGCGCATTGTGGTAGTGAGCGCTGCGGCAGGTGTAACCAATCACCTGGTAAGCTTAGCGCACACACCTATGACGCAACAGCAAATTGAAGAGACCTGTCAGGCCATTATCAATATTGAGCTTGCCATTCTTAACAAGTTGAAAGATAAAGACGCGGTTGAGCCAAAACTCAACGACTTGTTAGATGAAATGCGAAGCTTAGCGTTTCATGAAGAAATCCTTCACCGTGATGATTTAAAAGATCAGCTGCTTTCAATGGGTGAGCGGATGTCATCGCTGATGTTCTCTTCAGTGCTTGCAGAGCAGGGCGTAAAAACCATGAACTTCGACGTACGTAAGGTGTTACGTACGGACAGTGAGTTTGGAGAAGGTGCGCCGCAAATCGAAGAAATCGAAAAGCTGTCTAAACAATTGCTGGCACCTGAAATTAAAGACGCGATAGTGGTTACTCAAGGCTTTGTCGGAGCCGATGAGGAAGGCCGTACTACAACGCTAGGTCGTGGTGGTTCAGATTTTACGGCGGCGCTACTTGCTGAAGCGCTTGATGCCGAATCGTGTGAGATTTGGACTGATGTAACAGGGGTGTACACAACTGACCCGCGCATCACGCCAGCTGCTCATCCGTTACCTGAACTCAGCTTTGAAGAAGCGGCGGAAATGGCCACCTTTGGTGCCAAGGTACTACATCCTGCCACTATGGAGCCTGCACTTCGCAAAGACATAAAGGTGTTTGTAGGCTCTAGTAAGGAGCCAGAAAAGGGCGGTACATGGATTGTGCGTGATTGTGAGCACGAACCACCGTATCGTGCTATTACTCGCCGTAAAGAGCAGGTAATGGTGACAGTGAAAACACCGAAGATGATGTATGCGCAAGGCTTCCTACAGCAGGTATTTGCCATCATCGCTAAGCACAAGCTAAGTGTTGATTTGGTTACCACGTCAGAAATCTCGGTATCTTTTACCCTTGATAACCCTGCAAACTCTGTGGCTCAGCGACTAAACAAAGAGACCATTGCTGAACTTGAAACTATCTGTGATGTGAAAGTAGAAAAAGGTTACGACCTTGTCACGGTTGTAGGTAACAACATGCAAACCGCTGTTGGAGTTTCTAGCAAGATTTTAGCTGCGGTTTCAGATTTCAACCTGCGTATGA
>Ga0208639_1002127_pt1 | contig 11870 bp, 11 predicted proteins | sample ETNtaG_33_FD_185772 | JGI IMG/M metagenome (GOLD analysis project Ga0208639, IMG submission 185772) | Marine microbial and viral communities from oxygen minimum zone, Eastern Pacific Ocean - ETNP201310SV76 (SPAdes) (version 2) | ecosystem: Environmental > Aquatic > Marine > Oceanic ...
ATTCTTCCTCACCGCGGCTCTTGTAAGGCATCATTGTCGAAGATACAACACCAAATCCAATTTCATCTAAATCCTGCCCAGTTGCTGCACATATCATTTCCACGATATCCGCGTCCTTGACTTTCCAAGTACTAATCTCAATATTTGAGGATACTAATTTCTTCAGTAAACTATCATCTTTAGTTCTAATTATTACTGTCCAGCCATGTTCTGTATTTTGAGATTCTAAAATAGAGATTGAACCTTGCAATATTTTTTCGAAATCTGGTATTTTACCAGGGCCTTGAATTTCGATACGACTATCTAATTCAAATTCATTTTCTATATCTTTTAACGTTCCTTCAATTAGTAATTGCCCTTTATGGAGCAATGCTAATCTATCGACAATGTGTACCATTCCTGCGACTCTGTGGGATGAAATAATTATTGAAACCCCTTTCATAGCGAGTTCTTGTAATAATTGTTCAAATGCCCTAATTGCTACAGGGTCTAGGCCGTTGAATGGCTCGTCGAGAAGGAGTATTTTTGGTGAACCTAGCAATGCTGTTGCAAGAGTTAATCTTTGTCTCATTCCTTGGCTAAGTTGATCTAGTTGTGAATCTTTCATCTCAGATAGCCCAACTATTGTAAGAATTCCATCGACACGATAGGCCACACCTTGCATTTCAGCAATATCTTCTAATGTTCTTTTTACTGACACTTTACCTTGCCATCGGACTTGTTCAGGCATGTGGCCAACTACAGAACGGAGTGTCAATTCGGAGGTTGGTAATAGTGGATTTGTTTTTGAATCACCATACATTATCTCGCCTTTTTGAATTGGAAAAATACCTGCTAGAACTCTCATCAAGGTAGTTTTACCAGCACCATTGGGGCCTACTAAGCCTAAAATCTGGCCTTTGCGGAGTTTAAGATTGATTGAATAAATGCCTGTTCCTTGTATTTTCCCAAAGGGTTTGGATAAACTTCGTGAAGAGATTGAATGCCTGAACGCAGCATCCTTCAACTCTAACACTACATCCGACATGGTTTGGCCTTGAAGTTATCATTTGACAATCTACCGTTCAATACTAGATATTACGAAAGCCTCTTTCAATAGGACATATGTCCAGTGTCGAGGGTCGAAATGATTGGTGGTGTAATTACAACACTCGTACTTTTTACTCTAGTCGCAGGGCTTGTTCAATATAACAAGAAGAAAACTAAATCAGAGGGTCTAGATTTTGATAGAAATGAGATAATAGGTGAATATGGAATTGAAACCTTAGTAGTCTCTATTTTGTTATTGTGGATAGTGCCTTGGGGTTTATTCATAATAATTCCAGTAATATTACTGTTGTCTTTACTTAGCCCAGCAGGGCGGCACTCATGGAAACAATTTAGCAGAACACGAGTTTATGTTATTCTCTCTCTATGTATGATTTTATTTGCGGGAGGTTTTATTCCTGCCTCTGAGCCTATCTCCCCTTCACAATGGGGTGAACCTTTACTCAAGGAGAACCCAAACGCACCATTATATCCCTCTGGTAATCAATACACATGGGTTATGCTTCCTTCAGATAGCGGATTGAATGTAGAAATTGTTCAGTCTTTAAAATTACGCACTCCTCATCAGTTCAGTCAATTTGCTTCAGGCTCTACATCCCTAGATTTAGCAGAAATTTTCAATTTGGAACAGTCCCGGTTAAAACAAGCAGTTGAATTATTGGATGAGCAAATACCTCTAAACTTGGATTCAGATGAAATGAAACTTGTAGAGATAATTTCAGCAGACAAACACAGATATGTTGATTCTGACACAAAAAATGAGTACAACTTAGATGTAAGGCTCTATGAATTAAGAAGTCTAACCTTAAGTTCAAATATTGATGGATTTAAGGTTGGAGAGGTTCTTTGTGCAGCATCAGGCACATGGGGTGGCGAGGTGGATTTATTAGTTGTAGTGAGGCCAATAAGTCATACTGGTATTCAGCAAGACCGGTTTGCTGAGACTCTTGTATCTCAATGGATTTCATCGAAATGAAATCTTTTTGTACAGTGAAAATATACATATCATTGATAATGTTGATTCTTACGCCACGATATGGGCGAACAACTTTTGACTATTGATTCAGTAGTCGAAAAGTATTGTGTTTCCAGTAACTGGGTCAAGAGTCTCATTTACCAATCACTTGGTTCACTGTTCACTTTATTTGCTTTCATTGGAATATTTATTCCAGGTTGGCCAACTGTATCTTGGGCTGTTCCGGCTGCATTTTTGTTTTCATTATCAAATGAAAAATTGTTTAGATGGTCTTTAACAAATAAATTCTTCGGCAATAAGATGTTTGATTACTACGCTACGGGCAAATCACTACCCAAACATGTAAAATTCATCATTATGGCGATGGTTGGTGTGATGACTACAATTTCAGCATACTTGGTTTGGTTTGTTTCAACTAAAGGTGATGGAACATTATTTGATATGGGGTCATGGGATGGTGCAGATAAGCATGCTATGGGCTCTATTGCAATTTTATTCATTGGTTTATTAGGCATGATATATGTTAGATATTTTGTAAATACTCGCGAAATTTAATTAAATTTGAATATTCTTAGACAACCAATGTTTATAGTTTACAGAAGAGGGCAAGTATCATGTCAAATCGGTTAAAGCGACTATTAGCCGGTATTTTGGTTACATTAGTCATTGGAGGGGGCGTTTGGTATTTTCTAGTGTCGAATTATTCAGCAGAGTTGACCACTGAGAATGAGATATTATCTGAAGATTTTTCTGATAATGTTTCAAATCAAACATCCGATAATTTGCTACAATTATCATTTTCATACGGTGAAGATAACCTCGAATGGTCTAAGTTAACTATGTCTATTAAACATGGCGATAATACCTATGACTGTACAAAAAGCGGCCTTACTTCTAGTATGACTCACGATGGAGTTATCCAAACTAAACTAAACTCAGATGGTAATAGTTTTACAATTGAGGCCAATTCAAATTCAGATGATTTCATTTTCTTAAGTTTCTCTAATATGCAACAAACCAATGATAGCAATTATAGTATTAGTTTTTCAAAAACCGATGTATTCTTAGGTGAAAATCTTTCTGGATATACATCAAATGAAGAATTTCAAAATGTCAATACTATTCCAACTGGAGAGCCAACCGAAACATCCGATTCTAGATTAGAATGGTATGACTATGATCTCTCAGTTCATCGAGTCATACCAAAAGAGATAACCTACATAGTAAACGAAAGTAATATTTTTTACAAAATACAATTTCTAAGTTACTATAACTCCAATGATGAATCAAGATATATTTCCTTCATTATTTCAACGATTGGAGATTCTGATTCTCCTGCTGTTAGCAATGAGGATTTGACCAAGGAGTCGCATTGCATTATTTCGTCAAATAACAGTACAGTTTGGAGGCATGATGAAGTTATTTTGCTTTCCGAGAATGGGTTTGACATCTGTAGTGCGACTTGTTCGTTAGAAGTCCATGTTCGGTATCTAAACCAAGTAGTGAAAGGCATTAGTGAAGTCAAAGTCGAGTAAGACATACAGTTATTGACTTTTTAGGGCGTCCTAAAAGTTATATATCGAGCACTTTTCGGCTACCCTAAAAGAGTGATTAAAATGTTGAAAATAAAATTTGCAAAATCGAGCTTAATGGTACTATTAATGTTGACAACTGCTATGGCGGGATGTATTGGCAGTGATGATGATTCATCATCAAGCGATAATTGTAGTGGCGATGAATTAAAAATCGCCTATGAGATAAAAGAAGACCTAACCGATACAGATCTTTCTAACCCGCAACAAATAGCGGATTACCTCTGTGATAAGTTAGACATGGATGTATCTCTATATGATGTTGGAAGTTCAGGTATTGCAATGGAAGCGCTTCGATTTGGGAATGCGGACATTGCAATGAATATAGATGGTGGACCTGCTTGGGTTGGCTGGAATGCATATGATCTAGACGTTATGGCAGCAGATACCAAAAGTGACGGTCGTGCATACTATGATGCTCATGCTTGGGTCAAAGCAGATTCAGAAATGGCAATAGCTCATCTTGACAATGATGATTCTACAGATCCTTTTTCACTACTCGCTGGTAAGACTTCTTGCCATACAGGTTGGTTGAAATCAGCAGGTATGCTAATGCCAATGGGTTACATGATTGGTAACGGATATGTAACTGTACAGGGAGATATGTCAGATACAGAGACTCTTAGGACAACAATCAACAATTATTTTGATGGAAGTACAGGTGCTGGAAACCCGGCTTCTATTCCAGAAAGTGGCGCATTGTACTCAGGATATAGTGGAGCCGTAGAATGTTTGAGTGCTGGATATGGAGATGTAGCCTTTGCTAAGGATTCGACAGTTGCTTCATATTGTGATAATGAGGATACAACCTTGAATCAAGCATGGTGTTTAGACATGACCCAATATGTCGCTTTACCGAAATTTGGATCATCTCCTAGTCACTCTGTCATGTATAACAGTGATGTCCTCGCAGCAGACAAAGTGACCTTGATTCAAGATGCACTTGTAGCAATGAAAGATGATACCAATGGCCTAGAAATTCTAAACAATGTCCTAGGTACAGATGCTATGATTGTTACCGATGCTGAAACACATTTGGGAACATATGGAGCAGCGCTTCTAAACATCCCAGGTATTTCTAGTAAGTATGGTAATGCTTTCACAAATGGTTCAGAAACTGCGCCAATAAAATCTACAATAAATATCGCTTACTATTTGGCAGATGATGCCAGTGCAAATGCAAATGCACAAGGAATGGCAGATAGACTTGCATCAGACCTTGGAGTGAATGTTAACTTGTATGATGTTTCATCTGAAGGGATGATTATTCAAGCATTAAGATTTGGAAATGCAGATATTGGATTCATGGAAGGCGGACCAGCATGGATTGGATGGAAACAATACGGACTTTCTGTATTAGCTGTTGAAACCACAACCATGGAAGGAGCGACACACTACAATGCTTCAGCATGGGTTCTAAATGGCTCAGATATTGCCAATGCTCACTTAGATGGAGATGACTCAACAGACCCATTCGCATTAATGGCAGGAAAGACCTCTTGTCACACAGGATGGCTAAAATCTGCTGGAATGTTGATGCCGATGGGATATCTAATTAAGAACGGATATGTTACTCCTGTAGGAGATAATACAGATGTAAACTCACTTAGAACGACTATTGACAACCATTTCGATGGCTCGGCAAGTAATGGAAATCCAGCATCAATTCCTGATTCTGGTGCCCTATACTCCGGATATGGTGGTGCTATTGAGTGCCTGAGTGAAGGATATGGAGATGTTGCTTTTGCTAAGGGTGATGATTTCAGTACCCCTGAAAAGTACTGTGGTGATGATAATGCATCAGAAAATGAAGCCTGGTGTCTTGCAATGGATCAATACATTCAGTTGCCATCATTCGGTCAATCTCCAAGCCATCCGGTAATGTATAACCCTGAACTTTTAGACGTACATACTCGTAATGCAATATTGAATGCAATGCTAAGTTGGAATGATGAGATGTGGATTGAAAACTACCCTATGGGTGGTCAAAATTACACAGGATGTTACAACATGGTAACCCACCAAGTTGCTGATATTCCTATGAACCAATGTGGCGGAGAGATTCTATCTTCAGTAACTTCGAAAGGTTATGGATTGAAAGCTGGAAACAGCCAAAATCATCTAGCAAGTTATTCTGATCTTTTAGGCTCAGTTCCAGGACTCTCCGAGTATTATCATTCTGCAGATAAGTACGGTATCACTGATGCTGAGACTTCTGAACAATAATGACCTACTTGCTCTAAATAGAATAATTCTACGGAGTCATGGTGATGGTTGCTTGGTAGTCGACAAACCCCCCTCTCGAGGCGGTGATGAAGTTCAGCAGATGGACTCTGAGAGTGTGACTCTTAGAGGTCTGTCTATTGGCTATGACAAACCATTGGTCTGTGATATTAATAAAACAATATATCCCGGAGATACAATAGCAATTATGGGGTCATCCGGAATAGGAAAAACCACTTTGATGAGAACTATTGCTGGTTTAATTAGGCCACTTTCAGGAGAGATATTTCACAATTATCCTAAGAGAGGGGGAATTGGTTACATTCCCCAAAGACTTGGTTTAGTTAGACATTCTTCAGTACGAAGTAATATCGCTCTTGGAGCCAGAACTAGACGCTCAAAATGGTATCCTTCTTGGTATCCTCTTGATGGTTCTTTAAAGAACGACGTAGAGAATGCCATGAAGGCGTTGAAAATAGAAGATATTGCTGATGAGCCAGTTAGAATTCTTTCAGGTGGTCAACAAAGACGTGTAGCAATAGCAAGAACCCTTGCTCAAAGACCTAGAATTATTCTTGCAGATGAATTTTTAGGAGAATTAGATAAAGACAATGTGAAATCTATTATTGCAGCTACTAAAAAGATAGTTGACGAAATTGGTGCGACATTAGTTTTGATAGAACATCATGAAGAGAGAGCCATTGAAATCGCTGATAGAATCTGGCGAATCGTCGATAATAAATTGATTGAGGAAGGTGATTCCAATCAATAAGAAATTAATTTTCTCAGGCATCTTCTTGATCCTTCTCGCTTGGCTATTTCTAGATGATTTGGTAGATGACTGGGGTCAAATAGAAGGTGCCCCTGAAAAGTTACAGACATTCTTCACAGAAGATTTACTGCCTCCTGATTGGTCGGTTTTAGAGGCTGAAGAATGGTCTGATGGTTCATTACACAAACCTAACGGAGATGTTTGTGATGAGAATTTCGAATTATTTTGCTCCAAGGCATGGACTGGTATGGTAGTTACAATAAAAATGGCTTTTGTTGCTACACTTATAGGTTTCTTCATTTCTATCCCTCTGGCTTCTTTGGCAGCAAACAACATGGCTCCACTACCTATTGCTATACCTGCAAGGGTTTTACTTGCAGGACTTAGAAGTCTTCCTAGTATAATATGGGCTTTGTTATTTGCAATCGCTCTTGGATTTGGACCGTTACCTGGAATTCTGGCTATGACTTTATACACCATTGGTTACTTAGGAAAATTACAGTATGAAGCAATGGAAGGGGTACATAATGCGCCTTTAGAGTCTGGTTTGGCAATGGGACTTACTCATTCGGAGCAATTATTCCATGTTGTAATTCCTGAGTCTAGTAATCATTTACTGAGTCAATTATTGTTCATGTTTGAGTATAACGTAAGGCATGGAGCAGTATTGGGTCTAGTTGGAGCAGGTGGAATAGGGATGTATATTGATAATTACATCAATCCCCCATTTGATTATAATAAGGCATTTGCACTACTAATTGTAGTCTTTGTTGTTGTCGTAATTATCGATTTAATGTCTATGATGATTCGTTCTTTTGTTACCGAAGAAGGCGATGTTAAGAGACCTAAATGGTGGAGTGTAATATTACCGCCTTCCATGGCAGTTGAAATGTACTCTAACTTAGAAGAAGAGTGAAAATTACTCTGCAGCAATATGCAGAGTCCCTTCTTTGTAGAATACTTGAATACGGTCAGGGACCTTTTTTGTTAAGGCGGCGACCGCTTCGTAAATTTCGTCTTTTTTAACCTTGAATGCCTTTGCAGCATTAGAGGTTGACCAAGGCATTGTATGGAAATCAGACTGTCTTATCCATTCGAATAAGCGTGCCTCTAGTTCACTTAACTCCTCCGCCATGTGATTGGGGATGTAGTCCCCCCTCAAAACAACACCGACTGAAAAGTTCTAATTTAGGGCGACGATTCTTCTACAACACTCTTCAGCATCTATGTCTCCATCTAGTAAAGTATTGATGGCTTTTGTGAAAGGTGTATCGATATTTTCATCCTCAGCACGTCGAATAAACATTCTAGCGGCTCTTACTCCTTCAGCAACCATGTGCATTTCATCCAAGGCTTGTTCCAATGTTAGTCCCGTCCCTAATTTTTCTCCCATCCTTCTATTTCTGCCATAAGGGGAAGTTGCTGTGACATAGAGGTCACCTAGTCCAGCAGGTCCGAATGCGACTTCTGCTTTTGCCCCTAGTAGAGGCAACAAAATGCAACCTTCTTTGAATCCAGCCATGAAAATAGCAGCCTTTAGGTTATCTCCTCCAAGAGAGCCATTGACTTTCAAGCCGTCTACTAGGCCACAAGTTAATGCGACTACATTCTTGAATGCACCCCACAATTCTGCACCGGCAGGATCAGAGGCAGGATGAAGGATGAATGTTTGAGTAGTTAGTGTTTCAGCCAACTTCTTAGCGATCGATTCGTCTTCACTTGCAACTAATGCGGTAGTCATTACACCACTTGCCGCTTCAGGGGCGATTGTTGGTCCAGTTACAACAGCGAGTGGATTATTCATATTTGCTTCCTTTAATTTAGTGTGAATCGCTTCAGATATCAATCTCTTACCAGGTGCAAGACCCTTTGCTAAATCAATCAATACATGGCCGGGCCTCAAATGTGGTAACACATCATCCACTACATCTAATATTACCGATGAGGGGACAGCAAGTACTACAATTTCTACTCCTTCCAGTGCTTCATTGATGTGCATTGTAACTTCAAGACCTTCAACAGAGTGCTCAGGTAAATATTTTCTATTTACTTGGTCCATAGTTATGGACTCATAAACTTCTTGCTCGATAGTCCAACCTTTTACTTTGTGACCATCAAGTAACCACATTCTTGCAACTGCAGTACCCCAGTTGCCCAACCCCAAAATCGCAATATGTGCCATATGACCAAGTCTTACGCTAATCACTTCACTTATTTCAGTTGCCGCTATAAGAAGCAAATATACGCGATTTGAAGGTTGAACACAAAGTGCGATGCTCAAAACAAATCGTCATCATCATCTTCAAACTCAAAGACATCAGAACTTTCTTCTTTCTTCTTTTCGTCAGCCTTTTTCTTAGATTTAGACTCTTTTTTGGTTGGTTTTTCAACTACTTTTTCTTCAACCTTTGGAGTTTCCTCGGCTGGAGTTTCTTCCTTGACTTCACTTTCTTTACGCAGTTTTGCTTGTTCAACTTCTTTGTCAGCAAGTTCTTCAAATGATTTACCGGTTTGAGCAGATAGTGCTCTTCGACGATCTTCTCGGGCTTTACGCTCAAGTTGTTTATGCCGCGATTTCTCAATATTTTGTAACATGTACATTGCATCATGCTCTAGAAGAGGGGAATCCGAAATCAAAGTAATATCTAGCCATCCCCCGTCTTCGACGATAAATTCGGCTAATGGCTCGAAATTTAGGTCTGATTTTTTGATTTGAGTATAATGCATTGCATTTCCAGTTCGATGTTCAACACCAGAAAAGTGACAATAGAATTCTTTTGTTCCAATAGTTTCTCTAACTTGGTCAAATAACTCCCCATAATCCTCAGAGGTACGCATTCTCCCGTGTCCTCTAGAATGAATATGAGCTATGTTCAGTACCGGTATTGTACCTTCTACGTGATTTACAACTTCTAGTACTTCCTCAAGACTTCCCCACAATTCTTGTCGGCCAGATGTTTCAATACCAATCTTTGAAGGAGTTCCATCTTTTAACCAAGGGAATACAGGATAAATGTCGTCATCATCATGCCAAATTTCGGCTACTCTGTCTACTATGCCTGAAAATACATTGGCTAATTGTTCATTTCCCTCTCGCCCGCGACCCATTTCACCATAATGTCCAGCGTGTAGAGTAATATGCCTAGCATTGATTGTTTTAGCCGCTTGTAGAGTTGCTTCAATCTTAGTTAATGAACGTCCTCTTTCAACTTTATTTCCTAGTAATTCAGAGTAGTAAGGTCCGTGGATATTCATTTCGAAGTTTGTTTTATTGGCTAATACCCCGGCTTGCCAATATTGTTCAAAGTGCTGCGGGGCTATCATGCGGACAGTTTGAACTTCCATAGTCTCTAGACCTAAGGAAATAATATCGTCCATTCCTTCTACAATCGTTCTTCCTTTACATGATAAAGGAATACCGGCTGGACCTAGTTTAACTGGCATTCACAACCCCCCGCAGATTCAACCCAAGGGTCGTCCTATCATAACACCTTTCCGTAGAATGCTCAAAAAAACATATGAGTTTCATTATTATCATATTATGATTATATGCGACAGTTCATGAAGAAGTTATGCGAGCGATTAACATGAGCGATGAAATTTCTGCTGCAATCGAAGCCTTTTCAAAGGGGTTTCCTGTTTGTTTATTTGATTCAGAGAAGAGGGAGGGTGAAACAGACCTTCTATTCTCTGCACAGTTCGCTCAACCTAGTACTATGAGGCAATTGAGACAGGATTGTGGAGGATTACTTTTTCTAGCAATTGGAGACGAAGTTGGAGAATTATTTTCATTACCCTTTTTACAAGATTTACATACTCATCCAGAATTGACTAAACAACACTCGGTTTTGAAGCAATTAATTACTAATGATTTGCGCTATGATTCAAGATCTGCTTTTACATTATCATTAAATCACAGAGATACTTATACAGGTATTACCGACAAAGATAGGGCGTTAACTACTAGGAGGTTTGCTGAATTGACACATGAATTATCTTTATCACAAGCGAGTACCGAAGACGCTCAAAAATCACTTGGTGAAGAATTTAGGACGCCAGGACACATACCAGTTTGCCGAGAAGCCAAAGGAGGACTTAGCGTACGTCAAGGGCATACTGAATTAGCAGTCGGACTAGCAAGGCTTTCGGGTACAACACCTGTGGTTATTGGTGCAGAAATGTTGCAACCCGATGGCGATAATGCCCTTTCAGTTGAAGATGCAAGGGATTGGGCGAAGCAAAAAGGGATACCTTTTTTGCACGGAATTGAAATCATTAGTGCATTAAATCACGATGATTGATTTCCGACAATATGATGAGTAATATAGGATACAGAGAGTTGGGGCGAGATTATGAAGCGAATTATGGCAGTCGGCGTTTTTGACTTACTTCATGCAGGGCATCTTCATTATCTTGAGCAAGCCAAAGCACTGGGTCAGCACTTGACAGTAGTCATTGCTCACGATGATACAGTGCGTATAAGAAAGCATGAGCCGGTTACAAATCATGACCTAAGAAGACGTATGGTTGAAGGTTTGAAGCCAGTAGATGATGCAATTATCGGTAATCCTCCTGAAGTGCCCATTTTTGATATTCTTCCAATCGTAAAGCCCGATATAATTGCTCTTGGTTATGACCAAGAGCACGCCGAGGAATCGATTAATAGAAAGTTAAGAGAATTAGGTCATCAAGATATTGAAGTTGTTAGAGTCGAAGGATTATCTGAAGATTTAGACGGAACGCGAAAAATCATAGCAAGAATTCTTGACTTATCCCAAAAGAAGTAAGGTGAAAGAATGTTTACTGGAATTGTTCAAGGCACTGGCAAAATTGTCGAAGTGATTGAAGGTAAGGCCATAAAGAGTTTTAAAATCGAAGTGCCAAATGTCGATTCACTTGACATTGGCGCCAGTGTTTCTGTTGATGGAGTTTGTTTGACCGCAACATCCATCGAAAATAAAATAGTTTCTTTTGATGTAATACAAGAAACTCTATCACGGACTACTTTGGGGCAAATCGAGGTAGATGAACTAGTAAATATCGAGCGTTCACTAAAATTTGGAGACGAAATTGGAGGCCACCTTTTGTCAGGTCATATTATTGCGACTGGAATTGTAAATGATAAGTCTAAGTCGGGCGAAGGGTTCGACTTATCGATTCTAACCCCTCCTTCTATAGAAAAATTTCTGATCGAAAAAGGATATATTGCTATCGACGGAATTTCTTTGACTATTGGGGAAATAAATAATTCAAGATTCAA
>Ga0208639_1002139_pt1 | contig 11828 bp, 11 predicted proteins | sample ETNtaG_33_FD_185772 | JGI IMG/M metagenome (GOLD analysis project Ga0208639, IMG submission 185772) | Marine microbial and viral communities from oxygen minimum zone, Eastern Pacific Ocean - ETNP201310SV76 (SPAdes) (version 2) | ecosystem: Environmental > Aquatic > Marine > Oceanic ...
TGAGAGCGGATTCAAATCAATAGTGATTACTTTCTTCCCCATTTTTACTAGAGCTTCACAACGATCGCCATCTTCCAATGGAACAAGAACAACATCTGCAGATCCGATTCCGTCAGAGCAACACTTAGCACGCTCTGAGCTCAATCCAGGAATTTTATCGTCAGCATTTTCACCAAGAGCATCAATTCCTACTTTCTTCATCATTTTAGTTAATCCTGAGATTCTTTCAGGAGTTCTGTGAAATAAGTTAACTTCAACTTTAGCTCCACTTACTTCTGAAAGTCTTGCAATTTCCCTAGCAGCCAGTGCAACAACATTTCCATTTACCGAAATAACTGGATTTTTAGCTTCAATTAAAGCCGAAGCAGCAGCCTTTATGGCGCTCAAAGCAGGTAAGCAAGTTTGTTCACCTAGTAAATAATCAAAAGCTTCACCCCTTCCATGGGCAATTAGTCCTTGTTTAGCTACAACATCAGAAGCATCTACTAATTTTTCTCGAGCTAAAAGCGATTTGTATCTTGGATGATCTTTGGATGGTAAAACCATGAACTTACATGAATCCAGCGTAGAAACAAATGGCAGTCAGCACGCTGAAAATAACAAGCGGAGGAACAATAATCAGATCGACAAATTTACGATAGAATCCAGCTGCAATCACTCCCATTAAGAGCATGAAACCAACACCTAATGAAACTAATAAATTTTCAGCATCGTCTGTTGGCAAATCACGATTTAGAATTGCAATAATACCAATTGCAATTAACAAAGCACCACAAGCGCATCTCAATTGTGCACCAAAATTTCTGAGAATAGTCTCTCTATCACTCAATTCCCCTTCTAATCTTCCATACAAGTCCTCATCAAATTTGATAGGATTTATATTCATTACAAGACCTAAGAGAGAACAGACTCCGCCGACAATAATCAAGGCTAGACTTTCATCCATACTTATTGACGATTTATCCGTTATTTAAGAACTACCTAGTCAACACTACAAACATTATTGTCAATTTCATAGTTGACAGGCTCCAATGCTCTCCAAGCATCTTGACCTCTTTCTTTAGGAGAATTAGTATAGTGCTGATCTTTAGTAGAAGTATATTCCATCAATTCTCCCAAAACTCTCCAACCTATTTGATCCATTGGAATAACAACCGTTCCATTTGGAAAAGAACTTCTAGGCAAGAAAGTCTCATAATGAATAGAAGTCACACTGTCACTATCTGGTTTGTAACCAACATTAAGCCCGTGATCTTTCAGAATACGAAGAGTTTCTGTAGTGGCAGGGTCGCCACATTCAATCAAGTATGCATGAACCACATCATTACCTTCTTCCCCTTCTTCATCAGAGGATTGTCTTGCATCCAAATAATAATCTGGATCATCAGCAACTTCATTAATTACAGCAAGAGCAGCCCAACTTTGCAGCCTAACTCTCTCTGAATATTCTTCGGAAACAGCAGATTCAAACAACAAACTTACAGAGCCATGTACAGCAAAGTGATTACGGTGAATGCTAGAATCTTGTGAACTGGTAGTTGGAGGATAATTAGTGACACTTCCAAATCCCCATTCTCCGTTAATCGCTTCAATAACGTCAGTTTCTAGGACATAAGAAGCAGCTAGCACATCAGGATGAGTTGCAGGATTCTGTGGTGCAGCCACCTGGAAGATGATAGTACCTACGCCTCCAAATTCATGCATGTCCACAGTTACAGATGGATGAACCTTGTGAAATGCTTCATGCATAACTTTGCCTTCAGGTTCTAACAATTTCATATGATCTCGATTCAGATCGGTACCATTTGCATTGCCTCTTGTTCCATTATCTCTTCCATCAGGATTCACCATTACAAAAATAGCAAGATTTATTTTTTCTAAAATAGGGTCGATTTCTTCAGGTGATGCTCTGGCAAAATGCCTAGCTAGCAAATATGCAGAATCTACCGAAGCCGGCTCATTACCGTGCTGGGCGGCTACAAAATAGACAGTAGGAACAGTAGGATCATAATCCCCAAATTCAACTAAAAGCAAAGGTTGATTGTTGATACTATATCCAACCTCAGTTAGATTCGTAACTCTTGGACTTTTATCAAATTCATAAGTCCAATCTATGATATCAGAAGCAGAGGTTTGGTTGATAGGAATATCATTCCACATATCTTCAATTGTTAAATCATATTCAAAAGGAATTTCTTCAGAATCTTCTTCACCAAAGAGACCTCCTGGGCCAGTACAACCAGCAGTTATGATGAAAAATATCAGACTTACAGAGACAGTGTTTTTCATTTCAACCTAAAATAAAAAGTGCGAGGCATTCATAATATTATCTTAACTATAATTACGAATGCCTCCTATGTTTTTCCTTAAGCATAAAGATACATATCCCTATCCTGGCGGAATATATCCAAAAGATTAGAATTTAGTACGAATTACCTTAACAATAACGAATAAGCTAATGGCAACTATTACATCGTAGAGCGGTTCAGCACCAGGATACCCATAATTCCACAGAATCACTAAAACAACCCATAATGCGAATACTCGATCTATATCGTTGAAATCTAGTTTTGAACTATCATCAAGCGACACGAGTAATCATCTCTGGAGTTAATCCACTATCTGTTACAGCATAAATCATAACAGCAGCTTTCTCAGGATGATTTCGAATCTTTTTGATAATTAAACGGTTTTCAAACTCAGCAGCCATTCTTCCAACTTCAAGTTGAATAACTAAGTCACAAATAGCTTCAAGTTGACTGTGAATTTTTTGTTCGTGCGCACCATCAGAAATAGTATACATTACAGTACCGCCATTTGCTTGTGCATATTCCTTAATTGTTCTTACAGCAGACAATACTTCCAAAGGATTGTAATATTGTAAAAAGAAATCCAAGGAATCAATAACAACTCTGAAAGGTGCTTTTAATTTAGAAATCTCATAAACCATATCTGCTACGAAATTAATCTGATCTGAGGTTGAACCATAAGATCCCAAATTTCTTAATTCAGCTACAGAAAGGCCTTCTTGTTTGAAACGAGAAGCTTGCAATTCACGAGATAGAACTTTTTCAAAATATTGAGTTCCTACGTTAACAATACGGAAATCAGTAGCCCAGCGGTATTGTTCAAAAATATCAATAAGTTCATCGGAAGTTTCATCAGTTGAAAAATATACGACAGTTTCAGATCCAACGCCAGCAGAGGCAAATTGTTTTGATAATAATTCTTTTCCAGAACCAGAACTACCTTCTATTAAGATAGAACTTCCTAATACGACACCTTCACCATTGATTAATGCCTCATCTAAACGTTCGATTCCAGTTGAAACTATTTTTTGGGCCATTCTTATTCACCTAACATCTTATCTGATAATAAGTTTAATGCAGACTCCAATTCTTCGTCTGTCTGTTCTTTTACAGTCATTAACATACTGTAAATTTCTTTAATTCTCATAGAATTTCCTAAAACATTAATAAATTCTCTCAAAACTTTTGGTTCAGAATAAATACTTAGTCCATTTACAGAATCGAATATAACAAATCTTCGTTTTGATTTTAGACGCCTTTCCAAAAGAGTGATATTCAAAAGAATAGATTCCAACATAGTTGGAGACTCAATAAACAAAGTTCGAGGATCGGAAGTATTTCCTCCAACAGTCATAGATACAAGATCTACAAAATATAAATCAGATAAATCTGATCCAGCTTCCTCTAATTCGGCTCTAATGTGAGATGAAGGCCTAGAAGTAGTAACATAGATTCCTCCTAATTTTTTACCAACTAATACAGAAACAAGTTTTACAGTATCTGCGTGAAAATCTTTCGCATTTAAACTAACACTGGTTAATGTGTCTCCGTCGTTAATACTTTTGATAATAGATTGAGCAGTATCTTTGATACTCATGTAAACGCCTGTCCTCCATCTTGTCCCCACTTTAGAAGAGGAACAACAGCTAATCCAACAGGAGTTAATTCAATAAGATGTCTAGCACGAGAGTGTTTAGTTCCACGCATTTTAACAACTTGTAAACTTCTCAATAAATCTCCTTGCCTTACGATATTACCCATAAGAATTACACCATCTGCAACAGCTTCTTCAACTCCGAAGATAGAATATGTTTGAGTAGTAGAATCAACCACAGTTTCTGAAATCAACATAGTTGTACATCCAAATGTACCCAAGAATTGACTCAATCTAAATATAAAGTTACGAATACTTCCTCTGTCTGGCAATTGGTAACAAATAGCAGTAATAGAATCAATAACTAACCTTGTAACACCCAATTCATCTACAATATCTTCAAACGCACCTAGTAATGCTTCCATATCTTTTGAAGTGTAAGTACCATCTAACCTTTCAACACCTAATCTGTCGTTAATAACGGTTAAATCAAAAATGTTCAATCGACCATCTTTAACTAAAGCATCATCGAAGAACCCATATGTTTGTAAATTAGATAACATTTTTGACGAAGGTTCTGTAACCGAGATGTAACAACACGTTTCTCCATTTTTTGCTCCGTTAATCAAATATTCCATAGCTAATGTAGTTTTTCCAGAACCTACAGTTCCGGCTAAAAGTATAATATTTCCAATTGGAAGTCCACCGTTCAAAATACGGTCAATCCCCTCGATATAGGTCACACATTTTTCTCTTGGACGTCCACCGCGGGGGTCTAGGCTGATTGGTTTCGTTACGTCTTTTTTAGCCATTTAAATCACTCATCTATGATAAATTGGTCAACAAGGTATTGTCGGACCCTCTTTTTCAATGTTCTCTCTGTAATGCCTTCACTATCGGCGTTATCATACATAATTTGCATTTCACGTTGAATTTCTACAGGTAATTCAGCCCAAGCAACAGGGGGTTTCTTTGGCAATAATCCGCGAAGATCCTTTGGGTTTGCTTGTGCAAATATTTTTTCAAAGCGTTCTCTGATATGTTTTTCAAAGAATTCATCAGCTTCTCTTTCTACTTCATTGTAAGCTTTGATTAATTCTTCTTCCATAATTTGTCCTAAATCTTCTAGGAAAACACCTTCAGGTAAGTATCTATGATACCAGCTACCATCTTCATGAAGCGCATCCATGTGAGTTCGGTTATAAACATCAATAAGCGGAGTTTCATATTCTTCTTTTGCCATTAACTATCCCTAATCTTTCAAACTGGGGCCTTATAAGATACTTAGCCTAACATTAAGCGGGCGTAATTTCATATTCAAGAAGCACAACTTCAACTAAATATTCTACTTCTTCACCATTGTCGGTGTGATTACATGCAGGAGCATTTCCACTTTCAGCTTCAACATTAATTTCCAAAACGTAAGCACCCAAACCTTCTCCCATTGAATCAAGTTCATTTTTTATTTGAGATTCTGACATTCCACTTGCATTTCCTGAAAGATACAAAGAAGAATTATACCATTCAACAAGAATTTCATGCGATGAACTTCCTTGGCCTTGATTTTCACCACTTCCAGTCCCGTTGAAATCTCCATGAGTTATTGTTCCAGTAATTGTATCAGGATCAGGCTGAGAAGCTCCAGGTGCAGCACAACCAACACCATTACTTGTCTCATCTTCATCATAAGTAAGTATGATTCTAACGCCGACGACATTTCGATTATTGGAACCCCATTCGATGTCATTAGTATTCAAATCAATCATAAGCGTTTCACCATCATTAACATATTGGGTATTATTATCTAAAATTTCATAAGACAAATCTCCTGAAATAGTATAATCTCCGATTCCGCCTAACGAATCTGAAGATTCAGGACCTCCAAACATGTAAGTAGCTTCTATCGCTCCAAATGGAATTATTATTGCAGCAGCAACAGCCCCATACTGACTTCTTTTTGGTAATTTGAAACGTCCAAGAGGGGCTACTTTTGGAGTTCTAAAATAATTCATTGCAAAATGAGTAACGAAGGCAGCCCCCATTCCGGGAACTGAAGGAAATACGCCATCGGCACCATCAAATCCAAGTAAAGTCCAAACGAAGACGCCGCTAAATGCAGCAACCATCATTGATATCGAATGTGTCGTATCTGGTTTGTATCCGGCCCATCGAATAATGAGTAGAGGGACAAAAACGCCACCAAGTCCATACACTGCAAATACAACTAATTGGAATACAGAATCACCTCCAGGAACATACAAACCTCCAATTGAAATTAAAGTAGCAAATGCAGCAACAGCAATTGTTACTTTTTTGGTAGTTTTATGATCTTGATTCCATTCAGGTTTAATGTCATCCGTTATTGCGGCAGTACAAGCCAAAACTTGACTGTCAGCAGTAGACATTGTAGCAGCAAATATTGAGGCTAAAATCATTCCAATACCGATTGCAGGCATAGTTTCCATAGCCATCATAGGTAAGCCAAGCTCAGCATCAAAATCACTTTCTGTGAATAATACACGACTTGCTAATCCAATTATTAACATCAAAACAATGAATGGTGTTTGCCATACAAAGAACCAAATCATTGCTTCTTTTCGATCCTTGTCATTTCCTAGAGTCATAACTCGGGAAACAACTTGAGGCTGTCCAGCGACACTCAACCCACCTAAGAAGAATGCGGCAGTCCAAAGAGTCAAACCAAACATCAGATTAGGCGGTAAGAAATTAGTCAGAGCAGCATCTTGCTGATTTAACCCATCTTTTAGCCCTGAAAAGCCACCCACTTCTTGGAGACTAATCCAACAAAGTATAGTTGAACCAACAAGCATTACGCACGATTGCGCAGCATCAGTCCAAATGGAAGCTCTGATTCCACCAGCATAACAGTAGGCAACAACTAAAACAAATCCTATTAAAATTCCAATAATTTCAGGCCACCCCATCATTACGAAAAGAGCCTTTCCACCAGAAGTAAGCTGCGCAGCAGCGTAAATACTCAAAAATAAAACGGAAAGTATTGCTGCAAGTTTCGCTTCAGGAGCTCCGGCTTTTTCGGCTACTAATGAAGATAAAGATCTAACTCCTCTTTCATGCCCTTCTTTTTGTATAAATTTGTAGAGCCACATCCAAGCGACAAATTGCCCTATAGTAGACATGAAAGCTAAGAAAGCTACAGGATAGCCCATAGTGTATGTGAATCCAATAAATCCAATGAACATGTAACCAGAATTCCAAGTACTAACTGCAGAAAGTGCAGCAAGAGAAGGACTCATCCCTCTTCCAGCAACAAGATAATCATCAGTAGTGTCTTTTTTGACTCTCATTGAAGCAAGACCGACTCCTGCAAAAATAGCCATGAAGAAAACAAATGAGAGTATTACTGCAATGTCCATTTTATCCAGTAATTAGAGGAAGAACGTAGTAAATAGCTAAGAAAGTTCCAAGTAGAGCTTCACCCACAATGCAACCAGTTGCAATCATATATGTGTTAAGCAATCTCATAGTTCTTTGCTTTTCACTCAAACCTTCATTTTCAACAGCAACATCGAGGAAACGAGCTTCCCAGTAATCTCTCAAAGCACCGCCAACAACCATTGGAAGAGTAACAACCATAGGAAGATACATTCCAAGTCCAAAAGCAGTACCCATTCCCGTAAGCAATTCCATAAATATTCCAATAACAACACCGACTGCCAACAAGCCCCACGGAGTTTGGCCACCAAGCATTATCTGTGCAAAAGCAGCGAAAGCATTTGCTTGAGGAGCATACAAAATCAGATCACCTCTTGCTAATGCAAGTGAAAGTAAACCTGCAAAAAGTGCAGCAACAATCGTCCCTGGAACAATTCCTACTAATTCAGTTTTCATTATGTGCATTGGCCGATTTCCAACATATAATCCCGGTTTGTAATCACCAATAACAGTACCAGACATTGAAATAGCTCCACCAAAAACAGTAGTTCCTACAAGAGCAAGAATTGCAGTGTCGCTTTCATTTAATCCAATAACTTTGAAAACTAAAACAAGCATTAACAAAACAATGAAACTAGTTCCAGAAACAGGTTCAATACTAGTTTCTCCCATTACCTTTACAGCAATTGCACCCAATGCAAAAGTTGTCAAACATAAAACTAAGGAGAAAATAAAAGAAGCTACAAATCCAAATTGAGTTGCAAAAGTAAGCGTAATTCCAATCAGAGAAACAATGAGTAAAACAGGAATGTGGCTAATTGGCCATTCATACCATCCTTTTCCTTTAACATAATCTTTTCTGGAAGCATCATCACTTTCACCTTTGAAAATATCAATAACATCTGAAGCGGTGGTTTTGAACACAGGAGCCATTTTCAATAATCCAGTAATTCCTCCTCCTAAAATTGCCCCAATTGCCATAGGCCTAGCAACATAACTATAGGACATAATGGAACCAATGGGATCATACTGGCTAATTGAATGGTAGCTTCCGTCTAATGGATAATAGAATGGATAATCGAGCTGATATGCAAGAGGAGTCACTACAAACCAAGTGAAGAAAGTTCCCAAACTAACCAAAAGAGCAACTCTAAATTTCATGAACCAACCAATAGCAAGCATCATAGGTGTCAATCCAAATCCAAGCCACGTGTAATTCGTTAACGAATTGCTCATAGGAACAGTTAGATCACCTCCATCGTACCATTCAGCACTTTCTAAAGTAGAACTCAGAACAGAAGTTTTTATTTCTTCTCCAGAAGCATCTTTAGAGCCAGTTCCTAGCAATGGCCAATCTCTTAAAAACGTGAAAAACATTACAATTGCAGTTGAAATTCCCACCAAACGAATAGAATGCATTGCACTTTCCATTCCACCTTCTTTAGAAGTTTCTCCAGCAATATCCATTAGTTTGATATTTGCTTCAAAACCAGGCAATGGTAATGGGTCTTCTACTAACCAAACTCTTCTAAAAATTATGAAATATAAGCAACCAAGAAACCCTCCAAGAATTGATGCTATCATTGCAACACCAGCTAAAGCCCAAGAATCAGGTAAAAGTAAAGAAGAATCAATTAATTGTTCCCCATTCATTTCATATTTTGGCGAATAAGCTAACAAATAAATTGCAGGATATGTAAATACAAATCCAGTACAAACCATCGAGGCTCCAGTAGATGCAGATGCTGAAAGATTAACTTCACCGGGAGTCCATCTTAGAGCCATTGCAGAAAGATAAGCAACATACCAAGATCCCGATACAATCATCCCAACTTTTAATCCAACATACTGATTAATTATAGCAAAAACAATACCAATAGCTAACCCTAACAACATCTGGTTCCATTTCCACTTAGTTGAACCAAAGCCATCACTTCTATTTTTTTCTTCTAAATATTCTTCTAAGACTTCGGTATTGAAATTAGCATACATCTCCGTATCAAAGTAATCCAATGTACCTTTTTCAATAGCTTTCAGCCCTTCTGGAGTAGGAGTTTGGCGATAGGCTGATGTCCTCACTTTACTCATATAGCGAGATATTCCAAAGCGAGAGGGTATTAACTTATTATGCAAAATAAATTTAGCTGAAAATATTCAAATTATTTTTGATTAGGAATAATTAATGCACAATGTTTTTTTATTACAAGCTTCTTAATCGTTTTCAATGGGCGTCCTCGATTTTATTAAAAATGAAACAGAGAAAATCTGGAAAGTTCTAAAAGTATATGGAGGCTATTCTGTGGATCGGGAGCTTATTGATTTGATGATTGATTTAGTCCCTTCTGGAACTCTACTAGAATTTGGAAGTGGGAGAGCCACAGAAGTGTTTTCAAAATATTATACTGTTTATTCTGTTGAAGAAAATACAGAATGGCTCAATAAATATAACAGTAATTACATTCACGCTCCAATTAAGAATGGTTGGTATGATCGAGAAGTATTGGAAAAAAAGTTACCAATTAAATATGATGTAATTTTAATCGATGGTCCAACATCGCCAGAAAGTTTAGGAAGATTGAATATACGAAAAGAATTTCTAACTAATATTGATTTATTTAACACAGATGTGGTTATTTTTGTCGACGATATACATCGTGAAGCTGAAGCATCTTTGTTGAATTCTCTTTCTGAACTCTTGGATCGACCTTCAACAGTAGTTGAAGCTAAAAGTGGAGCAAAATTCGGCTATCTTTGAAATGGGACAAAGAACTGTTACACTAATTACTGCCGTATGGAAAAGACATGAACTAACAGACCTTGTCCTGAATCGTTTTAGAAGTATTAAAAATGAAATTGCAGACAATATTAATTTAGAATTAATAGCAGTTGGTTCCGAGGGCACAGCATCACGTCAGTTGTGTGAGAAACATGGTTTTACTTACATTGAACAAGATAACATGCCTCTTAATCGCAAATACAATGCAGCTAGTCGATTAGCAAAGACATTCAATCCAGATGCAGTTTACCGCATAGATTCGGACGATTGGATAACATCTAGTGCGATTACAGATTCACTGAAAATGATAGATGAAGGGCATTCAGCCGTGGGCTTATTGGATTTATATTTTATGGATTTAGTCTCATTTAAGTTAGGCCGCTGGCCAGGATATGGCTTTCTAAATCATGCAAATAGATGGTGGGCGTGGAAAAATAAAGGAAAAACAGTAGGAGTCGGCCGCTGTTTCAGTCGCAAATTAATGGATGAACTTGACTGGGAGATTTGGGATCAAGACTTAGAATTATCAAAATGGCTTGATACAAATTGTGATGAACGCCTTAAGAAACGAGGCCATAAAATCAAAGGTTTTACCATGCAACAATTACAAACTTTTGCTATGGACATCAAAGGTAGTGGTGAAAATATTACATCTGAAACCTTTTCTCAGCTTCGAATCAAATGGGTAAAAAATATTAAGCAAGAACTATATTCTCATTTTCCTAAAGAAGAAGTAGATTCATTGATTCAATTAAGTAATTCAATCAACGGCGTGTAAGCTTATAACAAGTGCTACTTTGAAAAAAATAATGGAATTATCTAAAAAAATCTTAATTTTGATTTATGGGAGAGCATTTTCTTTCATTTTAAGTTTAGTAATTCCATTAATTCTAACTAGATTATTAATCAAAGATGATTACGGCACTTACCAACAATTAGTAATGATTTACGCTACAATTCAAGCAATTTTACTATTTGGTATGCCCCAATCGTTATTATATTATTTTCCAAGAAAAGAAGTTTCTGAACGGCCTAATCTCATTAAGCAAACGTGGATGATTCTTGTCATATCAGGATTATTAGTCATTTTCTTATTTTGGGTTATTAGTCAGACAATAGACTTTTTTTATCCAAATCATCACCTTCAACCTTTTATTTTTCTTTTAGGTATTTATACAGGAATTATGTTGTCTGTTACACCCCTTCAAAATTTATTAGTTGTAGAAGATAAAGAAACAATGGCTATGCAATCAATGATTGGCTTTACAATTATTGATGTGGTTATCCTTCCTATTTCAGCTTGGTATAATCCCACCACCTTAGGAATGATTCATGGAATCATTATAACAGCGATCATTAAAGTTGTAATAGTACTTTTTTACATATATAATAATTATTTAAGAAAAATAGAGATACAAGAGTCTTATTATCGAGAACTTTTAACTTATGGAATGCCCGTTGGTTTAATTTCTATGATTTATGTTATCAATGTAAATATTGATAAGTATATGGTGGGTTTATTTTTTTCAAGCTCAGTTTTTGCAGCATATTATTTAGGTTCATTATTTGCTCCAATATTTGGATGGATTACACGTTCAGCTTCTCAAGTGATTACGCCAAGAATGTCAAAAGCACACAAAGACAATAATTTATTAGAAATAAAAGGATTGTATAGAGACAGTATAGAAAAATTAGCATTTATTTTTTTCCCAATGACACTTTTATTAGCGTTAAT
>Ga0208639_1002147_pt1 | contig 11791 bp, 10 predicted proteins | sample ETNtaG_33_FD_185772 | JGI IMG/M metagenome (GOLD analysis project Ga0208639, IMG submission 185772) | Marine microbial and viral communities from oxygen minimum zone, Eastern Pacific Ocean - ETNP201310SV76 (SPAdes) (version 2) | ecosystem: Environmental > Aquatic > Marine > Oceanic ...
TTGCCAACTTAAAACTTGCTCACTCATTTTATGACGGCTTATAGAGATTTCTTTAGACATATTAACTATTCTTGTTACCATTAACATATCTCTACCTAGAAGACTATCGTTTATTTCATAGTAGTATTTATCCTCTACCTTGTGAACATCAAATAAACCAGCATCAGTTATGGTTTTGTCATTAACAATGTCAGAATAAGTTTTTTCCTTTTTTTTCTTATCAGATTTTTCGCCTTTTTCTTCTTTAGCATCTTCAACCTTTTCATCTGTTTCTTGTGAATATGAAGTAAAGCTAAATAAGATTAGAGTTAAAAAAACAGTTAAGAATTTTGTGTATTTGTAAGTTTTCATAATAAAGTATGTGTTTTAATAGCTAAAAGTTATTTGTCGAACTCCTTAAGAGTAGTTGTAATAATTTTTACACACTCTCCTAATTGTTCATCATTAATAATCAACGGCGGTGCAAATCTAATTATATTTCCATGCGTAGGTTTTGCAAGCAACCCTTTCTCTGCCATTGACATGCAAATATTCCAAGCAGTATCTCCATCTTCAGCATCATTAATAACAATTGCATTTAACAAGCCTTTTCCTCTAACAAGCTTGGCAATTGTAGAGGTTTTAATAAAGCTATTGATTTCTCTTCTAAAAACCTCACCTAACCTTTCAGCATTATCAATCATATTTTCGTTTACTATAGCCTCTAATGCAGCTATTGCAACCTCACAAGCTAGTGGATTTCCTCCAAAAGTAGAACCATGCTCTCCAGGTTTAATTGTAAGCATTATCTCATTAGATGAAAGTATTGCAGAAACAGGAAAGACTCCTCCAGAGAGGGCCTTGCCAAGAATAAGAATGTCTGGCTTAAAACTATAATAATCACAACATAACATTTTACCAGTTCTTCCAATACCTGTCTGAACCTCATCAGCAATGAATAAAACATTAGATTTTTTACACGTATTATAAGCTTTAAGTAAATAATCTTCATCTGGCACTACAACACCTGCTTCTCCTTGAATAGGTTCTACCATAAAAGCAGCTACATTTGGGTCTTTTAACGCATCTTCAAGTGCAGGAATATTATTGTATGGAATAATCTCATAACCAGGCATAAATGGTCCAAAGCCATTTGTACTAGAAGAATCAGTTGAGGATGAGATAGCTGCCAGGGTTCTACCCCAAAAATTACCTTCAACAAAAATTATTTTAGCCTTGTTTACAGGAACCTTCTTTACCTCATATGCCCATTTTCTTGCTAATTTAACCGCTGTCTCCCCGCCTTCAACACCAGTATTCATGGGTAAAACTTTATCATAGCCAAATAAATTAGTGATATATTCTTCATATTTCCACAAGATATTGTTGTGGAAAGCCCTTGAAGTTAATGTCAATTTTTTTGATTGTTCAATTAAAGCATTAATAATCTTAGGATGACAATGTCCTTGATTAACAGCTGAATAAGCAGACAGGAAATCAAAATACTTTTTTCCCTCAACATCCCATACAAATACACCCTTTCCTTCTTTTAGAACTACAGGTAATGGATGATAGTTATGTGCTCCGAATTTATATTCTAAATCAATAATGTTTTGCGAGCTTAATTTATTCATTATATAAATTATAGTTTTAAATTAGCGCAAATTAACAAATTTCATTTAATAAGTTATTTAACTTTTTTAGAAATCAAGTACAAATGAGAAATAAGAAACCGCCAAAAATATTTTCACAGATTAAAGTAATAGATGCTGGAGCTAAAGGCAAAAGCGTGGGCAAAGCACCTGATGGAAGAATTATCTTTATGAAAGAAGCTATCCCAGGAGATATAGTAGATGTACAGGTTAAAAAAAGACGTAAATCATATTACGAAGGAAAAGTTATTTCAATAATTAAAGAATCTGATTTTAGAATTGATCCAAAATGTAGTCATTTTCAAATATGTGGCGGATGTAGTTGGCAAAATGTGGAATATGTTAAGCAATTAGATTATAAGCAAAAGGAAGTTCAAAACAATTTGCACAGAATAGGAAGCATAAAACCTAATAAAATTCTACCAATTAAGAAGTCTAAAAAAGAATTTTTTTATAGAAATAAATTAGAATTTTCCTTTAGTAACTCGAAGTGGCTAACAACTAAAGAGATTCAGTCAAAAGATATATATTCTGATAAAGACGCATTAGGGTTTCATGTACCTGGCATGTGGAATAAAGTAGTGGATATTGATAAGTGTTGGTTACAAAAAAATCCATCTAATAGGATAAGAAATTTCATAAAAGAATCTACAAAAACTCTGGGGCTTTCCTTCTTTGACTATAAGACAACCAATGGAGATTTAAGGTCAATGATGATAAGAACATCTTCAACTGGCGAGATTATGGTTTTAATTCAGTTTTATAACAAACCTAAGTTAATGGAAGAATTCTTAAATAGTATTCTCAATGAATTTCCTAATATTAGTTCGTTATTATATGTGGTGAATAAAAAAGCCAATGACACATTATATGATCAGAAAGTAGTGTGCTATTACGGGAATGATCATATATATGAAAAAATTGGTAATTTAAAGTTTAAGATAAATGCCAAGTCTTTTTATCAAACAAATTCAGACCAAACAAAAGAACTATATAAGATTGTTAAGAAGTTTGCTGATGTCAAATCTAACGAGATTGTATACGACTTATATTCTGGAATTGGTACAATTTCAATATTCATCTCTGAACATGCAAAAAAAGTTATTGGAATTGAATGTGTTAATGATGCTGTTAAAGCAGCAGAAGAAAACAAAAAACTGAACTCAATAAAAAATGTAGCTTTTTTCTGTGGGGAAATACGTAAAGTTCTAAACAATGAGTTTTTAGAAGAGAACGGAACTCCTGATACGATAATTGTTGATCCTCCAAGGTCAGGGATGCATAAGAAGGTAGTCGATAAACTTTTAGCTATTTGCCCTAAAAAAATTGTGTATGTGAGTTGCAATAGTGCAACTCAAGCTAGAGACCTTGAGTTGTTGAGCAAATCATATAAAGCAATTTACTCTCAAGCTATTGATATGTTCCCTCAAACCTATCATGTTGAAAATGTTGTACTTTTGGAAAAAACAATAAAGAATGTATAGATTAATTTTAATTGTCTCTATAATTTTTCTTACTGGCTGTGAAAAGGATGATATTTGTCCTGAATCAACTCAAACAACCCCCAGACTAGTAATTACTTTCTATGATATTGATAATACTCAGGAAAGAAAAAATGTAGAATCGTTAGCTGTTTATGCTGTAAGAGATAATGAATTAGTATTAATTGAAGATATAAGTGGGATAACTACTGATTCAATTGCAATTCCATTAAGAAACGATATAGGAGTGTCAAATTTTAAGTTTATAAAAGACTATGCTGGTGAACTAGATAATTGGACTCCTTCTGGAATATTAAATCACATATACATAGACTATGAAATGACGAATGAATTTATATCAAGAGCTTGTGGATTTATTGCAAACTACTCTATAACATCATTTTTTAATTTTGATATATTGCATGACCCTCCAGTATATACCTGGATTCAAGGATATGAGATTATTAACTCAACAGTAACTAATGAAAATCAATCACATGTTAAAATATTACATTAGTATAATACTGGCTTTTAATTTCTTTATAAATTCATTTTCTCAGACAGAAGCTGACTCAATAAGCATAAAAAACAAATTTGGCTTAAGAGCTGGGGTTGATTTAAGCAAACTTTTAAACTCAGCTTTTAATGATGATTACAAAGGCTTTGAAGTAAATGCTGATTTAAGAATATTAAAAAACATCTACATTTCTGCTGAAATTGGAACTGAAAAAAAAATCATATCTAATGATTATCTGAACACTGAAGCTAAAGGAAATTATTTAAAAGCTGGCGGAGACTATAATATGTATACTAACTGGTTAGGAATGGATAATTTAATTTATAGCGGGTTTAGAATTGGTTTTTCAAATTTTTCTCAAACAATTAATAGCTATACAATCTATGATGTCAACAATCAGCCTTGGGGACAGGCTACCTATTATAATCCTATTGTAAATGATAACCTTAATGCGTTATGGATGGAATTTGTTGTTGGGATAAAAACTCAAGTTTTAAATAACTTATTCCTAGGATTTAATATCCAACTAAAGAATCTTATTTCTGATAAAACTAAGAATAACATTGATAACATCTATATTCCAGGATTTAATCGAACTTATGATAGTTCTAGTTTAGGCTCTGGATTTAGCTATTCAATATCCTACCTTGTTCCAATTATAAAAAAATAATTATCTAGGATTTTTTTCTTTTTTAGACCCTTTATATATCTCATAATTAACAAGCCTAGCTTCTAAATTAGAATTATATAATTTAATCTTTTTTGATGGATGAAGCGCTATATGTTTTAAAGCTTCAATATTACTTGTTATTATCCAAGCATTAGAGTTTGTGTAATTGTTTTTTAGAGTATCCCCTATGCTAGTATACATTTGTTTAATATCGTAGGAGATTCTTTTATCATATGGTGGGTTAAACAAAATGTGAAGTTTGGAATCTTCTTCTTTAGATGTGGTAAAAAAGTCCATTTTTTCTACACTTACATCAATTTCTAATTCTGCATTTTTAATATTTTCTTTTGCTTTCTTAATAACACCGCCAGAAATATCATAACCTATAATTTTATGATCAAATTTTATAATTTTATTTAAAACTGATTTTTCAATTAAATCAAATAAATCTTCATCCCAGTCTTTCCATTTTTCAAAAGCAAATTCATTTCTATTTAAATTTGGAGCCATATTACAAGCGATCATTGCTGCTTCAATAAGAATTGTACCTCCTCCGCACATAGGATCTAAAAAATCTGAATCTGCTTTCCATCCAGACATCAACACTATACCTGCTGCCAAAATTTCATTAATTGGAGCTACTGTTCCAAAAGCCTTGTAGCCTCTTTTATGTAATGATTCACCAGAACTATCTAATGACACATTACAAGAGTTTCTGTTAATATGAATGTTAATTCTAAGATCAGGATGTTTTAGATCAACATCTGGTCTCTTTTTAAAAATATCTCTAAATCGATCTACAACAGCGTCTTTAGCTTTTTGTGAGACATATTGAGAGTGATTAAACATTTCAGAATGAAACACAATAGAGTTTACTAGAAAACTACCTCCTTTGTCTAAATATTTTTCCCATTCAATTTTATATATCTTATTATAAAAATCATCTTGATCTTTGAATTTAAATGAGATTATAGGTTTTAAAATCTTAATAGCTGTTCTTAAGCTTAAGTTAGCTTTATATAAAAACCCTTTGTCTCCGTAAAAACTAACACTTCTAGACCCCTTTTCAATTTTCTGGGCACCTAATTTTAAAAGCTCTTTCGACAACACATCTTCAAACCCATAAAACGTTTTAGCCACCATTTTAAAATTTTCATCCATAAATAATTCTTATTTGAAATCAAAAATACTTTATTTTTGAAGAGTAATCTTCTTAATTAATGACAAAGAATAAATCAGAATGGTATATAGATTGGTTTAATTCACCTTTCTATCATCAGTTATATAAAGAAAGAGATTATTCTGAAGCAACATTCTTTATGAATAATTTAATCAAGCATCTGGAGATTAGAAAAGACTCTAATGTACTTGATCTAGCTTGTGGAAGAGGTAGATACAGTCAATATTTAAGCACATTAGGATATAACGTAACTGGAGTTGACATATCAAAAGACAATATTGCAGAGGCTAAAAAGAATGAATCTAATAACTTAAACTACATAATTCATGACATGAGACACCCGCTCAGTCAAAAATTTGATCTTATTCTTAATTTATTTACAAGTTTTGGGTATTACAAAAAAGATGCTGACAATTTAAGTGTTATTAAAAGCATTAAGTCTAATCTAAAACCAAACGGACTAGCTGTGATAGATTTTTTAAATATTAATTATGTGTTAAATAATTTGGTAGAAAAAGAAGAAAAAATTATTAATAACACAGAATTTATAATTAAGAAATATTTAGAAGACAAGATGTTAGTTAAAAGTATTTCTATTACACATAAAAATAAAATCCACCATTTTAAAGAAGAGGTTAAATCCTATAGAATAGAAGATTTTTTATCAATATTTGAAAAACTCAACCTAAAGCTTATAAAAACTTATGGAGATTATAAATTGAACACTTTTAATAAGGAATCTTCTCCCAGACTAATTATGGTAGTAAAGTAGATTATAAATTTAACGCCATTGCTTTTCTAATTCAAAAAGATCATATTTAATGTATGAATCCTGGTATTCTAATTTCTTATCTCTTAATGATCTTTGAATTATATCTTCTATAAGATAATCTTCTTCAACTAAATATGGATCAAACTCTCTTTTTAAAGACATATTAAATACTCTAGCTGTATTATTATACCAAAAAGCACTCCAACCATTTCTTATTTCTTTAATTAGCTTATATGTAGTTGTACCTGTTTGTCGATGAATTAATTTAATTAATATCTGGCCTTCAGTTTGAGTGAATTTTCTTAACTCCTCATAGAATTCATTTAGAATAAATTTTTGAATTTTTTTTGTATAATTTTTTTTATCCCTTCTTCTTTTAATTTTAGACAACCTTTGATTTAATGTAGTTAATCTATCAGAAGCAAGCACCGCATAACTATAGACTTTAAGTGTTTTTCTTTTTAGTATAAGATATTGCCTAATCTGATCAGAGTTTTTATATTTTAATTTTGGAAGTAAAACAACTTTATCTAAATCAATTGAATTTCTAAAAATAGAATCTCCTTTAATCTTTATATAATCAACTAATGTGTCAGATTCTATAATTTGAGAGACAGAGATAGTGGAACACAAAAATAATATGGCAAAAACAACTCTATACATTGTTAAATGATAAAAAATTTTCAGTAAATAAAATTAATACATTAAATAATGGGAAAAAATAAAGAAATCATCTTATTTTTACACAAACACTATTTTATAAAAAATTGATTTAATCACTTAAGCCATGAAAAACAAAAGTATAATCACAAATAAGTCTCTTGGATTTCTAGAAAAATATTTAAATAATGCTTCTCCAACAGGTTATGAATGGGAAGGTCAGAAAATTTGGATGAATTATTTAAAACCTTATGTGGATGATTTTATTACTGACAGCTATGGTTCAGCTGTTGGAGTAATTAATCCTGATCACAAGTATAAGGTTGTAATAGAAGGGCATGCAGATGAAATATCATGGTATGTTAATTATATTTCAGATAAAGGATTAATCTCAGTAATCAGAAATGGAGGAAGTGATCATCAAATTGCTCCAAGTAAAGTAGTTAATATACATACTAAAAAAGGTGTTGTTAAAGGTGTCTTTGGATGGCCTGCTATCCATACAAGAAAAACGGGAAAAGAAGAAACTCCCAAACTTGATAATATATTTATTGATGTGGGATGTAAAACTAAGAAAGAAGTAGAAAAATTAGGTGTTCATGTAGGGTGTGTAATTACATATCCAGACGAGTTTCATGTGTTGAATAAAGATAATTTTGTTTGCAGAGCTTTAGATAATAGGATTGGGGGATTTATGATTGCTGAAGTTGCACGATTAATTTATGAAAATAAAAAGAAACTACCTTTTGGATTATATATCACCAACTCCGTTCAGGAAGAAGTTGGTCTTAGAGGAGCGGAAATGATTACAAAAACAATTAGGCCAAATGTTGCAATAGTTACTGATGTTACTCATGATACAACAACGCCAATGATGAATCAAAAAACTCAAGGAGACTGTGAAATTAATAAAGGGCCTGTGATTAGCTATGCACCAGCAGTGCAACAAAAATTACGAGAATTAATTATAAAAGCTGCTGAAAAGAATAAAATTCCATTCCAAAGAGCTGCATCATCAAGATATACTGGTACTGATACAGATGCTTTTGCTTATAGTAATGGTGGAGTGCCTTCTGCATTAATATCATTGCCTTTAAGATACATGCACACTACAGTTGAAATGGTTCATAAAAATGATGTTGAAAATGTAATAAGAATGATATACCATTCGGTGCTAAATATTAAAAATGGAGATGATTTTAGCTATTTTTCTTAATTAATCTATGCATAAAGAATATATTGAAGAATACACAAGTGATGGAAAGCCTACAGGTAAAAAATTCCTTAAGTCGGAAATTCACAGAAAAGGAATAATCCACTCTACAATACATCTTTGGATTTTCTGTAATAAAAATAAAATTTTAATACAAAAACGTTCTAAATCAAAGGAAATAAATCCAGGGATATGGGATGTGTCAGTTGCTGGTCATATCAAGTACGGAGAGAATTTTATAAATGCGGTAATTAGAGAATCTAAAGAAGAAACTGGTATCAAAATTCAAAAGGAAAAACTAAAAAAAGTTGGAGTTTTTTATACAGAAGAATTTTATACTAATGTTACTGATAGAGAATTTCACCACACTTACATTTATAAAATAAGTTCTGATGAAATTGATCTAGACTTTAATAATAATGAAGTTGAAGAATTACAGTTTATATCTCTCAATAATATGAAAGATCTATTGCAAAATAATTCTGAATTTTTTATTGGATCAAATAAAAGTTATTACAATAGTGTTATTGCAGAAATTGAATCATCTATTTAATATGATTCTCAATTATAGCCTGAACAGCCTCAGGATTTAATAATGTACTTATATCTCCTAAGTTTTTAAAATCATTTGCTGCTATCTTCCTTAGTATTCTCCTCATTATCTTCCCTGATCTTGTCTTAGGTAAAGCCTCTGTAAATTGAATCTTATCCAATTTTGCAATAGGGCCAATTTTATCAGATATTAATTTATTTATTTCGTTTTTTATGTTTTCTGAAATATTAGAAGAGTTTTTTAATGTAACAAACCCATATAATGCGTTTCCTTTGATCTCATGAGGAAAACCAACAATTGCTGATTCTGCAACATTATTGTGTTCATTTATAACATCTTCAATTGGTGCAGTTCCTAAATTATGGCCTGATACAATTATAACATCATCAACTCTCCCTGTAATTCTAAAATTACCATGAGAATCTTTATATGCCCCATCACCTGTAAAATACATATTATCAAAGGTTGAAAAGTAAGTATCTACATATCTTTTATGATCTCCCCATATAGTTCTTGCTATTGATGGCCATGGAAATTTTATACATAATCTGCCTACCACATCACTCTCTGAAATTTCATTTAAGTCATTATCCATTAATACTGGTTGGACACCAATAAAAGGAAGTGTTGCAAACGTTGGTTTAGCTTCAATAATTCCGGGAATGGAAGAGATTAAAACACCCCCTGTTTCTGTTTGCCACCACGTATCTACAATTGGACACTTACCTTTTCCTATATTTTTATCATACCAATGCCACGCTTCTTCATTAATAGGTTCTCCAACTGTTCCAAGCACTTTTAAAGAAGAAATATCTTTACCTGAAATATAACTTGTTCCTTGTTTAGCAAGGGCTCTAATTGCTGTAGGAGCAGTATAAAATTGATTAACTCTGTGCTTTTCAACAATATCCCAAAATCTTCCAAAATCAGGATAACTAGGTACGCCTTCAAACATTACAGTTGTAGCGCAATTTGCTAATGGCCCATATAGTATATAGCTATGACCAGTTATCCAGCCAATATCTGCAGTACACCAGTAGATGTCATTTTTTTTATATTGAAAAATATTTTTAAATGTATAAGAAGTATAAACCATATATCCACCGCAACTATGTACCATACCTTTGGGTTTCCCAGTTGATCCTGAAGTATATAATATAAATAACGGATCTTCAGCATCCATTACCTCAGCTTTACAAAATTTTTCAGCATTTTCTAATAAGGGTCTTAATAAAACATCTCTCCCTTCAACAAGGTTTATTTTAGAATTGATACGATTAACAACCAGCACAGTATCAACAATCTCAGCGTCTAATAAAGCATCATCCACAATACCTTTCAAGTCAATTGTTTTATTTCCTCTATATGAACCATCTGAAGTAATTACAATTTTAGATTCACAATCATTAATTCTAGTAGAAAGTGCACTTGCAGAAAAACCGGCAAAAACTACAGAATGTATTGCTCCAATTCTAGCGCATGCAAGAACAGTAATAGCTAATTCAGGTATCATAGGTAAATAAATACATACCCTATCCCCTTTCTTAACTCCTTTATCTTTTAAAACATTTGACATTTGACAAACTCTTTCAAATAATGATCTATATGTAATTTTCTCTGAAGACTCATTAGGGTTGTTAGGTTCAAATATTATTGCTGTTTTATCTGAATTGCATTCTAAATGTCTATCTAGACAGTTTTCTGTAATATTTAATTTAGCCCCTTTAAACCATTCTACCTTAGCATGATTAAAATTCCATTCTAAAACATTTTCCCATTTACTCTTCCAACTAAAATTTTTTAAAGCAATCTCAGACCAAAAACTCTCAGGATCATTGATCGAATCCTTATATATTGAGTCATACTGATCTTTAGTTGAAATATTGTATTTATCCATAATTATTTTATTCTGAAGGTATTCTAATATCTTCTACAATTTTTTTTATTTCCTCAGGAGGTTCAGATGTAAATTTCATCACAATTATTGATACTATAAAATTAGCACACATAGCTACTGTTCCAAATCCTTCAGGTGAAATATTAAACCACCATTGATTTGATCCAGGTAATTCATCATCAAACCATCCTAGTTTATATTTTATCATATAATACAACATTAATATAGTCCCTACAATCATTCCGGAAACAGCACCTTCTTTATTCATTTTTTTATAGAAAATACCCATTATGATAGCTGGAAAAAAGGATGCTGCTGCAAGACCAAAAGCCAGTGCAACTACTGCAGCAACAAAGCCTGGCGGGTTAATTCCAAAATAACCTGCTATACAAACAGCTATAAAAGCAGAAAATCTTGCTGCTAATAATTCTTGCTTTTCAGAAATTGAAGGCATAATTACTCTTTTTAATAAGTCATGTGAAATAGATGAAGAGATGACAAGTAGAAGACCTGCTGCAGTTGATAATGCTGCGGCTAAACCTCCAGCAGCAACTAGTGCTATAACCCAATTAGGTAATTTTGCTATCTCAGGGTTGGCTAAAACCATTATATCTCTATCAACAACTAACTCATTAGAAGATGGGTCTGCTAAGTATTGAATTTTACCATCAGCATTCTTATCATTAAAGCTTATTAATCCTGTATTTTCCCAATTTTTAAACCATGAAGGAACCTTTGAATATTCTACATTAGATAAGGTTTCTATCATATTAGTTCTGGCAAAAACAGCTACTGCTGGAGCAGTTGTATACAGAATTGCTATTAATAGAAGTGCAATACCTGCAGATTTTCTAGCATCAGAAACCTTTTTTACAGTGAAAAATCTAATTATTACATGAGGAAGACCAGCTGTCCCTACCATTAAAGCAAATGTAATAGCAAATATATCTATTAATGGTTTAGTATTATCTGTGTACTCATTAAACCCTAACTCTTTATTTAAACCATCTAGCTTGTCTAGAAGATAGCCTCCTCCATCTAATGCTTCAGAGCCAAATCCTAACTGAGGAATAGGATTTCCTGTTATTTGAATTGATATAAATATTGCAGGAACCATAAAAGCAAAAATTAGAACACAATATTGAGCAACTTGTGTATAAGTAATACCTTTCATTCCTCCTAGAACTGCATAGAAAAGTACAATTATCATACCTATA
>Ga0208639_1002150_pt1 | contig 11784 bp, 9 predicted proteins | sample ETNtaG_33_FD_185772 | JGI IMG/M metagenome (GOLD analysis project Ga0208639, IMG submission 185772) | Marine microbial and viral communities from oxygen minimum zone, Eastern Pacific Ocean - ETNP201310SV76 (SPAdes) (version 2) | ecosystem: Environmental > Aquatic > Marine > Oceanic ...
TTCCATGATCTGCACTTATTGCAAACTTGTGCATCATTTTACATATTGCGTTACCAGTTTGGAAATAAACTCCAGTTGGTCCTCCTGTTCCTATTGTAAAGAACTCTGCTGATTTTGCTATCGTCGCCAATGGCGCTGATAAAGCAAACATCATCAATGCTCCAGAAATAGCGGAAATAAATTTTTTCATTCCTTCCTCCATTTTTAATTATTAAAATTAAAATTTAATGTGTTAAGGATATCAATTTTAAAATGAATCTAAAGTGAATTTGACCACTCTTTTAAGGATTTTACTCCATCAACTATATTTGGTGCATTTTTTTTCAAATCAGCATTATCTAGCTTTTTACTACCTAAAATATTTTCTAAAAAATTACCACCATCAAAATCCGTATAACTTAGTCTAGCAAGCATTTTCGCTTTATCTAATCCAAAATCACTACCTGGCAACAATGCTACACCTGTTTTATTTAATATATCCTTGCACATTTCTGATGAGGAGGAAAATTTTGCATTTGTAAATTCTGGAAATAAATAAAAACCCCCTTCAGGCTTAGCTATATTTATAATGTTTGATTTTAAATTTTCGTAAACATAATTCCCGATAAATGATAATATTTTTTTTACTTTTCTTAAATATTCCGAATGATCTCCTTTGTATGCTTCGATTGCTGCATATTGAATGGGTGCACTTACAGATGTAAAAGATTCACTGCATAGAATTTTTAGGCTATTTTTTAATTCTTTCAGTTGACTAGGTATTGCAAAAAAGCCTAATCTCCATCCTCCTGCTCCACACCATTTGCTCAAACCAGTACTTATTATGGTTCCTTCAGGATAAAAATTAGAAATAGATAAATACTTTTTATCAAAAGTTAGTCTTGAGTATATTTCGTCAGAAAGTATTATGAGTTTATATTTTTTTGCAATTGTAGCTATTTCTTTCAAATTTTTACAAATTGTGCCTGAAGGATTGTTTGGTGAATTTAAAAATAACAATAAATTTTTATTTTCAATATTTTTAATTTTATCTTCAATTTGTTTTGCTGTTGGAAACCAATTTGCATTACTATCTGTTTGTATCCAATAAACTTTATTTTTTGCAATCAGAGCCTGGGGCTGATATGAAACCCAACTTGGTGCAGGAAGCAATATATTTCCATTAAAAGCTATTTGTGTGAGAAACATTAGCTCTTTAGTTCCTGGTCCAACAACTATATCGTCAGATTCAAAAGAATTTCCGTTGCTCTTGTTTAAATCATTTGCAATTTCTTTTCTCAGCTCTTCAAGTCCTTGCATAGGTAAATATGTATTTTTACTTGAAGCATTCTTTAAAGCTAAGACTATTGAATCCGGAATAGGAAAGGGAGATTGGCCAAATCCAAATTTATAAATTTTTTTTCCACTTCTTTTTAAATTATTTGACTGCTCGTTAATTGCCAATGTTGCTGAAGGTTTTAACTTGTCAATTTGATCTTTAATAATCTTATTCATTTAGCTCTTTAATTTTTTTGAATTGTTTTAGACTATCTGGATTAGCCAAAGCTTCCAAGTTTTTAATCTCGTCTCCCTCAACGGTTTGCTTTACAGCCAATTCAACAAGTTTTCCATTTTTTGTTTTAGGAATTTCTGAGACAGCTATTATTTTTGAAGGAACGTGTCTAGGCGATACATGAGATCTGAGAGTTTTTTTTATTTTATCTTTAACTTCATCATTTAAATTATAACCAGAATTAAGAACTACAAATAATATTATTCTAATATCATTTTTCCACGATTGTCCAATAGCTATTGATTCTTGTATTTCATCAAATTTTTCAACTACATTATAAATCTCGGCTGTGCCCAATCTAACGCCACCAGGATTTAGTGTCGTATCAGATCTTCCAAAAATTATAAATCCTCCGTTATCTGTAATTTTAGCAAAATCTCCGTGATGCCAAACATTATTATATTTTTCAAAATATGCAGATTTATATTTTTCATTACCTTCATCATTCCAAAATTTAATTGGCATGGATGGAAAAGGTGTTTTGCAAACAAGTTCTCCCTTCTTATTATTTATGGAAGAGCCTTGCTCATCAAATATATCCACGTCCATGCCTAATCCTCTATTTTGAATTTCCCCTGCATAAACGGGCTGAAATAAATTTCCCAAAACAAAACAAGATATAATGTCTGTTCCGCCTGAAATGGAGGATAAGTGTACGTCTTTTTTTATTTTATTATAAATATATTTAAATCCATCTTTAGATAAAGGTGATCCAGTTGAACAAATAGTTCTCAAACTTGAAAGATCATGATTTTTTTTTGGAATCACCTCTTTATTCATAAGTGAATCTATATATTTTGCACTTACACCAAATAAAGTTGCTTTTTCTTCACTAGCAAATTCAAATAATAAATCATCTTTTTTATACATTGGAAACCCATCAAATAGAAGTATGGTTGCGCCAGCTGATAAAGCGCCAACTAACCAATTCCACATCATCCAACCACATGTCGTAAAATAAAACACTTTATCTTTATCTCTAATATCAGAATGTATTTGAAGTTCTTTGTTATGCTGGAGTAAAACCCCTCCAGTTCCATGGCATATACATTTTGGTTTACCTGTTGTTCCGCTTGAATAAAGAATTGCCAAAGGATCATTAAAATTTAACAAGGCATATTTAACCTTGTTTTTATTTTCTGAATTAATAATTTCATTCCAATAATATTTTTTTGTTTGGGAAATTTTATCTTTTGTAATTTCAGTTCCTGGATAAGTTACTACCACTATTTTTTCTATTGAGGAAACTTTTTTAAGAATTTTAGGCAACCTTTCTAAAATATTAATTTTTTTTCCATTATAAAAATATTTGTCTCCTATAAATAGTATCTTTGGAGATATTTGTGAAAACCGATCTATAACTCCATTTGTTCCAAAATCAGGTGAACAAGAAGACCACACCGCCCCCAAAGCAGCTGTACTAATATACGCTATTACAGTTTCAGGTATATTTGGTAAATATGCTGCCACTCTATCAGTTTTTTTTATTCCATTCTCCCTCATCCAGTTAGAAATTTTATCCACATTAAAATTCAAATTTTTCCATGATAAATTATTTTTATAACCGTTTTCACTTTTAAATATAATAGCTGTTTCATTATTGTTTTTGCTCAGGAGATTTTCAGCATAATTTAATTTTGCATCTGGAAAAAATTTATTTTTAAAAAAAATATTAGATTCCTGAATTATAATATTTCCAAAATTTCCTTTAACTTTTGTAAATTCCCAAATAGACTTCCAGAAAGCGCTTTTATTCTCTATCGACCATCTCCAAATTTTATTATAATCATTATTTGTTTCTATTTTATAATTTTTATTAATAAAATCAGAATATTTTTGTAAATTTGTATTACTTAGTTTTTGTTCATTAATTTTCCAAAGGTAAGTTTCCATTGTTCTATTATGCCAAAAAAAATTAATATTGAATTCTTTAAAATTATGTTAAGCTTACCTTTCAATTATTAAAAAGGAGAACTTTTTATTCACTGATTCGGTCATGTTTTAATCGCCATTTGTTCTATAAAATAATCAAGATGTAGCGTATTAATAAAAATCAAACACAATTTATGGAATCCAACAAAAAAAGAATTACTGCAGTTTTGGGACCGACGAATACTGGAAAAACGCATTTGGCTGTGGAAACAATGTTAGAATATGAAAGTGGCATCATTGGTTTTCCACTTAGATTATTGGCTAGAGAAATTTTCGATAAATGTGTAGAAAAAGTTGGAAAAGAAAAAGTTGCCCTAATAACTGGAGAAGAGAAAATAATTCCAAAATCTCCCAAATATTATATTTGTACTGTTGAATCCATGCCGCAAGACATATTTGTAGATTTTGTAGCTATTGATGAAATACAAATGTGTGTTGATCATGAGCGCGGACATATATTTACTGATAGATTGCTAAATTCAAGAGGAGAAAAATTAACTATGTTTCTTGGTTCCCATGCCATGAAACATATAATTGCATCTCTTGATGATAAAGTTGATTTTGTAAGTAGAGAAAGATACTCAAAGTTGACATATAGTGGATATAAAAAAATATCCAGATTAAATCCTAAAACTGCATTAATTGCCTTTTCTATTGATGAGGTCTATGCAATTGGTGAATTGGTTAGAAGACAAAAGGGCGGTGCAGCTGTAATTATGGGTTCTTTAAGTCCTAAAACAAGAAATGCACAAGTAAAACTCTACCAATCTGGGGATGCGAACTTTCTTGTAGCGACTGACGCAATTGGAATGGGCATTAATATGGATATAAACACGGTAAGTTTTACAAATTTAAAAAAATTTGATGGGAAAAAAACGAGAAGATTAAATCTAAGTGAAATTTCACAAATCGCCGGTAGAGCAGGACGACATATTAATGATGGTAATTTTGGGATTACTGGACAATGTGAAAATTTTTCAGCGGGCGAAATTGAAAAAATAGAAAAACATGAGTTAAGTAAAATTAACGTAATTTATTGGCGAAATTCTGAATTAAATTTTACTAATTTAGATAAATTAAATAAATCTCTTGAAAAAAAACCTGATTCTGAATTTTTCAAAAAAATTGTCGATTGTGAAGATGAAAAAGTCCTAAAAGAACTTACTAAAGGTGAAAATAAAATTAAAATAAGTGACACAGAAGATATTATCAAAATTCTATGGGAGTGCTGCCAAATACCAAACTTTTCAAAAAAAGCTTATGGAAGTCATATAGGTGTAGTTAAAAAAGTTTTTGAATTTATTACTTCAAAAAATGAAAAGGTGCCGAATGATTATATGAAAACTCAACTTAAGCATCTGGATATATATGAAGGAAATATTGATACGCTGGCTAATAGAATATCAAATGTAAGAACCTGGTCTTATGTTGCTAATAAAAAAAATTGGGCTGAAAATTCTGATTATTGGATTGAAAGAACAAAATACATAGAAGATAAACTCTCGGATAAACTGCACGAAGAGCTTACAAAAAGTTTTGTAGATAAAAGAATAAGCGTTTTATCAAGAAGTTTAAAACAGGACATTGTGTTAGGTACTGAAATAAAAAATGAAGATGAGGTTATTATTGATAGTCAATACATGGGAAAACTAAAAGGTCTAAAGTTAGAATTGGATTTAAAATCTGGATCCTTAAAAACAGACATAAAATCATTAAAAAAAGCTGCCAGACAAGGCATTGCGCCCGAACTAATTAGAAGAGTTAGCGCAATAATTAAAAGTGAAACTTTTGATATTAAAGATGATTGTAAAATATATTGGAGAGATAATCCAATTGCATATCTTGTTGTGGGCAAAAATTACTTGAATCCAAAACTTGAATTAATAGTTGATGAAGCTATTGATGAAGAATCAAAAGAAAAATTAAAAAATAGTCTAAAAGAAAAATTAAATAAATTAATCAATAATGAATTGTCACATCTTGTCAAATTAAGCGAAGGAAAATTTAAAAATAACTACGTAAGAGCTCTATGCTACCAATTATTTGAAAATAATGGAGTACTAAAAAGAGAAATAGTTAGTAAAACAATTAAAAATATTTCTAAGGAAGATAGGGTAGATTTAAGAAAAGCAGGAATTAAAATTGGCAGATATCACATCTTCCTTCCAAAAATGCTTAAACCAAGTGCAGTTAATCTACGTGTAAAACTATGGAAACTATATTTTCCAAAAGATCAAAAATATATTATTCCAAAATTTGGTTTGAATTTTTTAAAAGACGAAACAAAAATCAATGAAAAATTTCTTTTAATATGTGGTTTTGAAAATTTTAATAAATTTTATGTAAGAGTAGATATACTTGAAAGATTCTTTCTTAAAATTATGGAAAATACAAAAAACAAAATTTTTAAAATTGATTCCAATATGATTAACTTAATTGGATGCAGTAAAGAAAATTTTATTAAACTTCTAGATTTGATGGAATATAAATCTATAAAAAATACTGAAAATGAAGGAGAATATTTTACTTATAAACCAAAATTTTTAAAAAATAATAAGAAAAAAATTATTAAAAAAACAAGCAAAAACAGTGCTTTTGATAAACTTTCAGAATTAAGATTAAGATAAATGTTTAAAAAATTTTTAAAAAAGAAAGAAAAAATATCTGATAATAATAATATATTAATCGCAGCTTTATTGGTTCATGCAGCAAAAATTGATAATGAATATACCGATGTAGAAAAAAAAATTATAAAGCAAGCGTTAATAAGTTTGAATCTAGCAAAATTAAATGAGGTTGATAAATTATTAAAAACAGCTGAAGAAAAAGAAAAGGAATCAAGCCAAATTATTGAATTCACTAAAGAAATTAAAAAAAATTCAATGGAATTCAGATTAAAAATAATTGAAATACTTTGGAAAATTGTATATTCAGACGAAAAAAATGATAGCTTTGAATCAAATTTAATCAGAAGAGTTTGCGGCCTATTATATGTTTCGGACAAAGATAGCGGAATGATAAAAGTTAAAATAACAAATTTAAAAAATTAAAATTAATGACATACATAGTTAATGACAAATGTATTAAATGTAAACTCATGGACTGTGTGGAAGTTTGTCCTGTAGATTGTTTTTATGAAGGCGAAAATATGCTCGTTATTAAACCGGACGAGTGCATTGACTGTGGCGTATGTGAACCGGAATGTCCAATTTCAGCAATAGAACCTGACACTAATAAAGAAACTGAAAAATGGGTGGAGCTTAATACTAAGTATAGTAATATTTGGCCAAATATTATAAAAAAAAGACCCAATGATGTTCCAAAGGATGAGGCTAAATGGAGAGAAGTAAAAAATAAGATAAAGTATTTTAGCGAAAAACCAGGAAAGGGAGATTAAAATTATTTTATGTCAAAAAAATTAAAAAAGAAAAAAAGCAAAAAAATAAAAAAAACACGTGGGAAAAAATTTATAAAGCAGCCAATAAAAAAATTTGCTAATCAAATCGGATCAAAATCAGAAGAAAAGGTTGAGATTAAAAAAATAAAAAAACAACCTTCTGAAAAAAGAATTTATAGTGTAAATAATTATGTTGTGTATCCTAAGCACGGTGTTGGTAAAATAGTTTCGATAGATAGTGCAAAAATTGGTAATATTGAAATAACCTTTTATAAGGTATTTATAGAAAAAGAAAAATTGTCACTGAGCATACCCTTAAACCAACAATCGAATCTAAGATATGTTTCAAGTATTAATCAAATTAATAAAGCCATTACTATTCTAAAAGGCAAACCCAGAATTAAAAGAACAATGTGGAGTAGAAGAGCCCAAGAATATGAGCAAAAAATAAATTCTGGAAAATTATATGATTTGGCAGAAGTGGTAAGAGACTTAAACAAAAAGACTGATGTTCTAGCTGAACAATCTTATAGCGAAAGACAACTTTTTGAAAAAGCTTATGAAAGGCTAAAATCAGAATTCGAAGTAGTTTTAAAAGAAAAAGCAAAAATCAAAATGGACAAGGCCTTGAACAGAGAAGAATTTATTGGTGAAAAACAAGAAATGACAACATAAAAAAACGCCCTCCTTGTTAAATTTATTTTAATAAGGAGGGCGCAATATTTTAAAAAAGGCCTAGCTTATCTTCTTCTTCTTTTTTTAGCTTTTTTCTTCTTACCTTTTTTCTTTTTTCTACGTTTAGCCATTCTCAGCTCCCTTTTTTTATTTTAATTAAAACAAATCAAATGATTCGTTTATTATTTTTAGCTTTATGTATATTTGTTCCCATGTCAAACGTTAATTATGTTAGCAAATTTTCAAAAAATAATTTTTAAATATAATTTAATTGTAATTTTTAATATTTTATAAAAAAACAAGTAATAACAATGTCTTTTTACCATATATTTTAAATATTATTGAATTGAATTAACTTATCTTTTATATAAATTTTCTAAAGTATTTTTAAATTTGCTAGTTACTTTATTTCTTTTAACTTTCATTGTGGGCGTTAACAAGCCGTTTTCTATTGAAAAATTTTCATTTAACAAAGAAAATTTTTTAATTTTTTCTACTAAAGTTAAATTTTTATTTATTTCATCTATAATTTCTTTTATTTTTTCTTTTTGACCTAAAAATTCTTTACTCGGGACAATAAGTGCAACCAAATAATTTTTTCCTTCGCCAAAAACCATGGACTGTTCAATTGCGGGAGAGTTTGTTAATTGGTTTTCTATTTTTGATGGGGAAATATTATCTCCACCAGCACTAACTATTATATCTTTTTTTCTATCGGTTATTTTTAGATAACCATCTTTTGAATCTATTTCGCCGATATCACCTGTGTATAACCATCCATCCTTAAGTACTTTTGCTGTGTCTTCTTTTTTATTCCAATAGCCCAACATTACATTTTCTCCTTTAACTAAAATTTCTCCATCCTCAGCTATTTTAACTTGATTTCCTTTAAAAGGAGGCCCAACTGTTTCAACTCTAATTTTATGGATAGGATTACAACTTACTACTGGCGAAGTCTCTGTAAGTCCGTATCCTTGTAAAGTAGGAAGTCCTATGGAATTTAGAAATTCACCAATTTCTTTATCTAAAGCTCCCCCTCCAGATATAAAAGCTTTTAAGTTTCCCCCAAATTGTTTTTTTACCTTTTTTCTAACTAGATTATCTACTAATCCATTTAAAAATTTTTCATAAATATTCATTTTTTCCCCTAATAATTTTTTCTTACCTAAATTAATTGTAAGTTTGATTAATTTAGCTTTTAAGCCTGTAGCCTTTTTCATATTCATATTTATTTTGTTATAAAGATTCTGATAAAATCTTGGCACAGCAGTCATGATAGTTGGTTTCGCTTGCGAAATATTTTCTAAGAGTTTTTCTATTCTTTCTGCATAAAAAACTTTTGCACCAACTGCAATTTGAACAAACTGAACTGCGTGTTCATAGGAGTGTGATAAAGGAAGCCAGGTTAAAAAAATTGGTTTTTTTTTAATCAATGGTTTTAAAATTTCTTGAGCCCCTTCTAAATTATTTAATATTCCTCCATGACTCAAAATAACCCCTTTGGGATTTCCGGATGTTCCTGAGGTATAAATAATACAGGCTGGTGAATTTCTTTTTAAATTTTCATTTTTTATTTTTTCACTCTTGTTTAATAGACTAGTAATTATCGAATCAAATTTTAAATATTTATCTTGTTTTTCTACATTGCTAAGTTCATCAAATGTAATCACTTTTTTTATAAAATCTTTTTCTTTTATTATATTTTTTAACTTGTTATGCATCTCATTATTAGAAACAATAATTACCGAGGGCTCACAGTCCTCTATTAAATATTTATAATCTTTTTCAGTATAAGTGGTGTATGCAGGTACAGTAATTCCATCAGCTAACATAATTGCTAAATCAGCAATTAACCATTCAGGTCTATTTTCAGAAACTAAAAGGCATCTGTCACCTTGTGCAAGATTATCTTTTAAAACTTTGGCAAGTTTTTGAATACTTGTTGATGTTTCTCCCCAAGTATATTTTTTTTTATTTTTTGGGTTTAGCCACTCTAAAAAATCTGCTTTTGGATTCTCTTTTGCAGCCTTGTAAAAAAATAAATCAACTAAACTGTTAAATTCTTTTAAATTCATTTTTTGGTGGGCAAAGAGAGAATCGAACTCTCACAGTATTGCTACTACAGGATTTTGAGTCCTGCGCGTCTACCAGTTCCGCCATTCGCCCTGTCTTTTCATTATTCAATATTTGGTAATTTTAATAAAGATTAACTTAGTTTGTCTACGTTTTAATTTATTTTTCTAACAAAATAAACAAATACTAAAGAAGTAGCGAACATTATTAGAGCATAAGCGGCTGTAGGCACCATATAAACAATTTCATCAAAAAGTTGAGATGATACAAAAACTGCAAGTGTTCCATTTTGAAGTCCGCATTCGAGAGAAATACATTTTCTTTGTGCAATTCCACTTGTTAAAAGTTTAGCTGTATAATAACCAACTATCATCATAACTAAATTAAGAATTAAAGTTATTAAACCTGCCCGAGCTAAAAAACTTACGATCTTATCCCATTCCTCTATGTAAATAGCCACAAACACGATAACGAACAAAATAACCGATATTCTTTGAATCATATTTGTCTTAGAAGTTATGAAATTTGTTGCAAATTTCCTTACTAGCATTCCAATCAATACTGGAACTGTTACAACAAGAAACATTTTCATTGAAATTCCAATCATCGAAATTTCTTTTGTAATGTATGTGATTTGTAATAAATCAGCAGACATTAATACGATAAATGGAACAGAAATAATACTAATCAAACTAATAATTGCGGTAAGTGATATTGAAAGAGCCACGTCGCCTCCTGCAAACTTAGTAAGGATGTTAGATGTAACTCCTCCTGGTGCCGCAGCAATAATCATAACCCCAAGAGCTAATTCCACAGGAATATTTATTAATTTAATAAGAATAAAAGCAATAACAGGAAGTAAAATGAGCTGACAAACAAATCCTATTAAAAAATCTCGTGGTTGTTTTAATACTCTTGTAAAATCTTGTGTACTTAAACCTAAACCAAGTCCTAACATTATTAAGGCTAAAGCAATCGGTGCGATTTTTGTTACAATTTCCATTTAATTATTATTTCTTCCAAACCCAAGATTGAGAGATTAATATTGCCATAAGTAGCCATATTATAAATGACTCTCCGTGGGACATTTCATAATCCGCACCAAAAAACCTAGCTATTACTAAAACAGCATATACAACAATTGGAGAAATAATCAATGATCCCAATAGCTTTAGTAATGTGCATTTAATATTCATAAAAAAATAGTATAGGATGCAAAATCAAAATTAAACAAAAAAATGCTAAAAAAGTTATACGATAAATGCGTCGCCTGGGCTGGATATAAATATGCTAAACAAATATTAGCTATTGAAGCATTTATAGAAAGTTCCTTTTTTCCCATACCTCCGGATGTAATGATTATTCCAATGGTAGTATCCAAAAAGAATGAGTTTATCAAAATAGCTTTGATAGCTACAATTTTTTCCGTTTTGGGTGCCTTGTTTGGTTATTATATTGGTTATTCATTAAATGATTTTGCAATAAAAATTTTCGAATTTTATGGTTATGAATACTCTGACACATTTAAGGAAAAATTTTCAACGGGAGGTGGACTAAAAGCTTGGTTGGGCATATTGTTCACAGCAGGTTTTACTCCTCTACCATTTAAACTTTTAACTATCTCGAGTGGAATTATTCACTTTAACTTAATATTTTTTATTTTTATATGTATTGTGACAAGAGGTTTGAGATTCTTTTTGGTTTCATATTTAACCTACAAATTCGGAGAAAAAATAGGCCCTTTTTTAGATAAAGAAGGAGCAAAATGGAGCATCATTATTGCAATAACAATTATTCTGTTATCAGCAGGATTTTACTTTTTATTTCTGAAATAAAAATGACTAAAAAGATAAATAAAAAAATTTTATTTTTATTGCTAACATTTATTTCCTTAATTTTAATTTCTGCTTTTGTAATTGAATATCAATTAGGACACAAACCTTGTAGTTTGTGTATTTATGAACGTATTCCATACTTTATTTCTATTTTTTTAATATTAAAAATATTACTTAATACAAATTATCAAAAAATAACGTTATTTATTCTATTTTTAGTTTTTTTAGTTAGCGCTGTTTTAGGATTCTACCATTTTGGTATTGAACAAGGTTTTTTTAGTGAATCTCTAATTTGTACAGCAGTAAATATTTCTGAAAAC
>Ga0208639_1002156_pt1 | contig 11778 bp, 8 predicted proteins | sample ETNtaG_33_FD_185772 | JGI IMG/M metagenome (GOLD analysis project Ga0208639, IMG submission 185772) | Marine microbial and viral communities from oxygen minimum zone, Eastern Pacific Ocean - ETNP201310SV76 (SPAdes) (version 2) | ecosystem: Environmental > Aquatic > Marine > Oceanic ...
CTTCATTCTTAAAGTGAAATCAACGTAGTAATTTCTTCCATAATCTTGATGAGCATCAGCATAGTATCCATAGTATCTATCAGCTGTTGGAGCTCTTTCGTCTTCAAGGTTTTTAACAGAAAATCTAACTCTTGCACTATGATCTTTTAATTTAAAGTCATAAGACATGGTTAAATTCATTGTTGTCATTGAAGGGACAAGGTAAGGAACTCCATCTTTTAATCCCAATGAAGTCTGTACAAAAGAACCTTTTTTTAGTGCGAAATAACTAACTCTATAAGGTCCTTTATCCCAAGACATTCTTAGGGTGTGTTTGTTGTCATAGATTCCATCTTTTTCAAGCAAATCACCAAAACCTTTTATAGGAATGTCTTCCGGTATTAAACCAGCATCCTTTTGGGCTTGAAGAGCAGCAAATTCACCACTTGCTTTTTGCTCAAATTTATCAAGGAATGTCCCAATGTATCTAACATCAAAATCACCATAGTCTGTATCAAAATTGTAATAGATACCGACATCAGTTCCTTCAACAGTTCTTAATGCCATATTGGTGTAATCATTTTTTACATATTTAATATCACCAAAAGGACATACGCCTGCTGCAGCAAAACCAGCAGCATCACCTTCATCAGGAGCCTCTCTAACAACTAAAGGGTCTCCCGCAAAAGTATCACAATTATTTAGTCCATTTGCGAATCTTAGGATCATGTCATTTACCGTTTGGTTTTCACGCCCAAATAAACCAATAGTCTTATCTTTTTCAATGGTCCATGTATCAACAGTAACTATTAAGTTATCCATTGGCGTTAACACAACACCAAAGGAAGTGTTGTCGGATTCTTCAGCTTCAAGGTTTTCTGCCCCAGTAGCCATTCTTTGTATGGTGTAACGCGAATCCGAATCAATTACATTTTCAACGCTTTGAACAGCATTAACTCGATAAGCTGCTCTGTCATACCTTGTTCCAGATCGTACAACGGTCTTTTCATTTACTTGAATAATATTTGGAGCTCTAAAGGCTGTAGATACTGAAGCTCTAAAATTTAACCAAGGTGTAACATCCCAACCTAAGGCAACTTTTCCAACCGTTGAGGAGCCGTAGTCAGAGAAATCTTCTTTTCTACCAGCTAACTGCATATTAATCGATTGAGTTATTGGAATTTGCAATTCAGCTAGAGTTGATGTTACATGCCTAGAACCTGAGACGTCTCCAGTTGGTGAAGAATTTAGAACATCTGCAACTAGCGGATAAGTGTCTCCTTCGTAGTCTGTATAAGCAATAGTTCCATCTAATCTCGGATCTCTATCATCAACTATTTCTTCATCACGATATTCATATCCTAGTAACAGACCTACATCTCCAGAAGGAATCGTTAAAAATTCATTATCAGCCATTTTAAAGTCAAACATTCGAAGTTTGCTTGAGCCTTTTCTATAAACATCAATCAAAGTTCTTTCTATGTTTGAATTTACACCCGCACTAAAAGGGTTGTAAGCCGCTGGTGTAGAATCATTTAAAGCTTCTTTTAAAAGATTGTTAGACATTCTATTGCTTGTTACGTCTTCAGAAGTAGCTTTAGAAGTTACAAAAGCTGTTTCCCAGTCCCATGAACCTCTCGTTCCTCTAAAACCTTGAAGGAATCTATAAGTTTCTTTCTGAACATTAACCATTCTTTGCTTCTCTTCATATCGATAGTTATCCATATAAAGTTGTTTGCCAGCAAATATAGCAGTAGGGACACCATCTACATCTACTTTAAGTTGATTTAGGTAGTAGTTATCTGGGCCAACCCTATGCTTTGAAGATGAAAATGCATACGAAGCATGGGCAGTCCTATCACTGTCAGATTCATACCAAGAAAGTTCTGTAAAAGCTTCAGTGCCATTATCCATTTCGTGATTTATAAACATTACAAGATTAGTCCTTTCAAGTTCAGATCTAACATCAGTAGGTCCCCAGAAATTACTTCTCAAAGCACCATTACCATCTTGAGCTATACAAGTTCCATAACCTGTATCAAACAGAGGATGACCTCTGTTGGTGCATTTAGCATCGCCTAGAGGAAATATCTCAAATTCCCCATTAGAGTCAGTCCATACGTGATCGTAACTTTCTCCTTTATGCTCACTTGAACTTACCATATCAAACTGACCGTATAAAGAGTTTGAACTTAAGTTTCTAAAAGAAGTGCTTGTTTTCCAAGGAGAGTCATCGTCAACAAAAGGTCTGTGATCCCCTGCACCCCATCTTGGGTCTTCTTGTGCGTTTATGTTTCCACGATCATACCAGTCAAAAAATACAGCTACATTAGTGGCTCCATCATTAAAGAAAGACCCCCATTTCGCTGTTACCGTGTTGTCTTCTGCAGCAAAATGATCATATCCGCTAACTCTTGCTGTTACGCTCAAGCCTTCATAGTCAGACTGTAGAACATTATTAATAACACCAGCAACAGCATCAGCACCATAAACAGCTGAAGCACCATCACGCAATATTTCTAATCTTTCAATCCCAGAAACTGGAACTAAGTTTGAGTTTACGCTAACGGTTGGGACGTAATCTCCACCAATTAGCTCTGTCTGATATCCTGGTGAATTAACTAACCTTCTTCCGTTTAGAAGAGTAAGGGTATTACCAACACCTAAGTTTCTTAAGTTATAGGCTCCAACGTCACCACGAGATGCATTGACACCACCTGAAGCATCTTCAGCTTCATTAAAGTAGTTCTGACCTTGTTCAGCAATAGCTTCAAGCAGGTCATCACCCGAATCAGCGGCTATTGCTTCAATGTCTATACCAGTCACTACAGATACTGGTAGAGCTCCAGTAATCTTAGCTCCTTTAATTTGAGAACCAACAACCACAACTTCCTCAACTTTTTCATCTGCACCAAAAAGTGGCGCAAAAAGAGAAAAGGCTAGAAGTGTTATGAATAATTTTTTCATTATAAATCTCCCCCAATTTTAAAAAATTTTGATAACTAATTCGAATTATAAAGAATAAAGGCGAATGTACCAATATTATATAAACATCATCTTATATTTGTTTAGACTATAGTCATAGACTAAGGTTATAGGATGTATATAATAAACTAATAACTAAACAATGAAAAGTCGACAATTAGAAGTGTTCCACGCGGTTTATAGCAAAGGAACGATAACCGAAGCAGCTAGGTTCTTAAACGTTTCACAGCCTTCAGTTAGCAAGGTTCTAGCTCATACTGAAGCTCAATTAGGTTTTCTTCTGTTTTCAAGGTTTAAGGGCAGGTTATTTCCTACGCCTGAAGCCAAGATAGTTTATGAAAAGGCCGATAACATACATAAAGAACTAATTGAATTAGAATTATTAACAAAGAACATTTCTAAAAAGCCTTCAGGCTTGATTAGATTAGCATGCACTCCTACTTTAGGATTAGATTACGTACCTAACCTAATTTCTTCTTTTTCTGAAGAATTTATAGGTGTAAATTTTGAGACCCATACCCTTCACTATAGCGAAATGCTTAAAAGCATTAACGAAGGCAGCATTGATGTAGGGCTGGCTTTCGAAGCTAGGAGTAATAATGATATAGAGATTATTAAAGTGATGGAGGGCAGATTGGTAGTTGTGGCATCTAACAAATTTGATTTACCAGAAAGATCCTTAAATATTAAAGATCTAGTCAATCTACCTTTTGTTAAAGTAGAAGGCCCTTTATCAAAGAAATTAAACGATTTTTTTAATTCAAATAAATACTCGCCTGTTATTACCACAACTACTGACTCATATTACATGGCAGCTTCTTTTGCAGAGAAGGGTATTGGCATTTCTATATTGGATGAAATATCTGCTTACTCTATAGCTAGCGATGAATGTATTTGGCAGCTAAATGGATCCCCTTCATGTGATGTACATCTTATTCTTCCGAAAAACACTTCGCGTTCGTTAATCGTAAACAACCTCTTAAAGTTCATTGATAGTCTAGATTATAATTTTAAGCTTAAGGGCTACATATAAAGCTTTCTTTATTGGTTTTCATATAGGATTACCTAGTTCTTTTAAGCATCTAACTTTTTCTATAGACTTACCTAATTAACAACAAAACCTTTTTAAAGATCTAAAGTTGAATAAAAAATACATTCTTTCGCTAGATGGAGGCGGTGTAAGAACCATAGCCACAATAGTCTTTTTACAAAAATTAGAAGCTCATCTCGAAGTCTCTTTAGCTGAGAAGTTCGATTTCTATATTGGAACATCTGCAGGGGCAATTTCTTGTTTAGGACTTGCCATTAATAAGATGTCAGCAAAGGAGTTAATGAGAATTTGGTCTAAAGAGAATCTCAATAGAACCATGACTAATTCTTCTTGGGAAACCAACTTAGGAATTATGCAAATAAAGCCTAAATACACTAACGAAGGCAAAAGAGAAGTGTTAACAGAGTTCTTTGCGAAAAAGAAAATAGGAGAGGCGTTTAAACCCATAGCCGCTACTTCGTATGATATAGAAAAAAGAATGCCAGTACTTCTGACCTCGTACGGAGATGCAGAGACATTAGTGGTGGATGTAGGAGACGCTACAAGTGCTGCGCCAGTTTATTATCCCACAGCCGAAGTAGGAGAAAGGTTTCTTATAGACGGAGGTATAGTCGCCAATCATCCTGTTCTACACGGCTTTGTAGAAGCAAAAAAAATATATCCAGGTAGCGAACTTGTAGTTTTGAGTGTAGGGACAGGGTTAAATAAGAGATCATTAAAAGGAAAAGACTCTACTAAATGGGGATTGATTGGTTGGATGATGCACGATCTTTTTGGCTTAATGGTGGAAAGTAGTATGGATCATGAGTTAGCAGAAGATTTAATTGGAGAAAATTATCTTAGAATCAACTCAGCCCTTGGTAAAGTAAACCGTAGATTAGATGACAGCAGTGACTCAAATATCGAAAGAATAATTTCTATGGGAGAGAGCTGGTGGGATGAATTCGGTCAAAAGACATTAGATTTGCTGAAGTAGTGAAAAAAAACCTTCTCTTAATTCTATATTTATTAATTACAGGTTGTTCCGTTAATCCAGTTACAGGTAAACAGGATTTTGTAATGATTAGTGAGAATCAAGAAGTCGCTATGGGAAAAAGATATCACTCACAAATATTACAACAAACACCTGCTTATGAAGATGCCGTACTTCAAGCTTACGTCCAAAAAATAGGAGATTCTTTGTCTGCTAAGAGTCATAGGCCTAATTTATATTACCGTTTTACCGTATTAGATAGCCCAGATATCAACGCTTTTGCTCTTCCAGGTGGGTATATTTATATCTATCGAGGGCTGATGGCCTATCTGTCTAGCGAGGAGGAATTGGCAGCAGTTTTAGGTCATGAAATAGGCCATGTAACAGCGAGGCACAGCGTAAGGCAATATTCTCAATCTCAATTATTAGGAATTTTATCAACCGCTATAGAAAGAAACCAAGGAAAGTCGGCTGGCAATATAGCGAATCTTGCTTCGGGAGCATTATTGTCTGGTTATGGAAGAGAGATGGAATTGGAAGCGGATGATTTAGGGACTCAATATATTTTTCAAGATGGATACTCAGCTGATGGAATGTTAAAGCTTTTATCAGTTACAAAGGACCAAGAGGTTTATTCAAAAGCTTTAGCCGAGAAAAGAGGTCAAGAACCTAGAAGCTATCATGGCGTGTTTGCAAGCCACCCCACAAATGATAAGCGCCTTCAAAAAATCCTTGATGAAGTCACTAGCTCTTATCCTAAAGGCTCTAGAAAAGTAATTTCTAACTATCTAAATAAAATAGAAGGAATGGTGTATGGAGACTCCGAGAAATCTGGTGTTAGAAGAGGAAATGAATTCTTTCATTCTGAATTAGACTTATACTTATCTTCGCCATTTGACTGGGAAATAATCAATAAGCCTCAAAGTTTGGTATTTACTTCACCCAAAGGAGAAGCTTTTCTTCAAGTTAATCTAGAAGATTTAAATTTTAGAGAATCTCCTGGATCTTATATGGAAAGAGTTGCTTCAAATCTTTACCAAGGCAAAGAATTAAAGATAAATGGATTTAAAGGTTTTACCGCATTAAGCAAAAGGTCTGGAAGAATTGTCCGTTTAGCCATTATTTATAAACAAAACCAGATATATCAATTTATTGGGTATCTAAAAGAAGGACTTAATTCGTTTGAAGAATTCGATAATAGCTTTTTAGAAATAATTAAAAGTTTTAATCAATTAGACGAACGCGGAAAAGAATTATCTAAACCTCTTAGAATTAAAGAATATGTTGTTCAAGAGGGCGATAGCTACAAACATTTAGCTAAGAAAAGCAGTATCCCTTTCAATCCCGAAGAGCAGTTAAGATTATTAAATGGAGATTATCCTGATAACCCATTAAAGGTAGGTAAAAGCATTAAAATAATTAATTGATTAAAGAGGGTTGACCAAATGACCTCCATCAACAGGGATGATAGAACCAGTCATAAAACTGGAAGCATCACTAGCAAGTAAGAGAAGCAATCCGTCTAATTCAGACTCTAGTCCTAATCTATTCATAGGTATACTCTTTATATAGCCCTGACCTTCTTTAGTCTCAAAGAAGTCATCGTTGATTCCCGTCAATATATATCCTGGCGCAATAGCATTTACTCTTATTTTAGATCTAGCAAGTTCCAAGGCCATGCTTTTTGTTAGCTGAATCAATCCTGCTTTGGCAGCTGCGTAGCTGGTTAAGTTTAATCCTACTCTTATGCCCAAAATAGAAGCTATATTAATGATGCTTCCAGGTTTCTTTTCTTCAAGCAACAAATCTGTAAAAGTCTTTGCTACTCGATAAGCTCCATTAAGATTAGTTTCCAAAACATAATTCCAACTCTTTTCGTCAAGATCCTTAAATTTTCTAGTGTCATTAACTCCCGCATTATTTACGAGTATGTCAGCTGAACCAAATTCATTTTTTATATCTTGAAATAGATTATCAACACTTTCAGGAGATGTTACATCTAAGGGCAGGATAAAGGATTTATCTTTTATTTCTTTTTGTAATGCTACTAGGTTGTCCATTCTTCTTGCACTCAATATTACAGTTGCTCCTGCTTCAGAAAGGGTTTTTGAGAAGTGACGTCCTAAGCCAGAGGAAGCTCCTGTTATAAGAGCAACTTTCCCAGTTAAATCGAAAATATTGTTTGTCATTTTATATTTTTAACTAGCTGCTCTGCTTCTTTAATTAATTGATCTTGATGAGGTTGTAAGTCTTGTTGGCCGAGACTACCTATTATCCTTTGAAAAGGATCTTCAATACCTAAGTTTTCTTTAGCAAGAGTCTCTATTACAGCATGCGCAAAGAAGGGAACAGTTGCTGCACTGTAACCACCTTCATGGGTCATAAGAATTTTTCCATCACATGTTTCTTCAGCAACTTTCATCATTTTTTGGGTAAGAGATCTAAAACCAACACTCGTCATCATTTGCCTTCCTATTGGATCTCCTGCTCCTCCATCAAACCCTGAAGGTATAACAATTAGTTCCGGCATAAATTTTTCTATTGCAGGAATGATAACTCTATCAAAAGCAGCTTCATAAGCCCCAACCCCAGATCCAGGAGGAAGAGGGATGTTAATGTTATAGCCAGATCCCTTACCTTCTCCATTTTCATTCATTAAGCCTGAGTTAGTAGGAAAGTTACGATCTTGATGGATTGAAATGGTTAAAGCACTTGGGTCGTCATAAAAAGCTGCTTGAGTTCCATTGCCGTGATGAACGTCCCAATCTACATAAGCTATCTTCGATAATCCTCTTTTACTTAGAGCATGTTTTCCCGCTATGGCAGCATTTCCAAATAAACAAAATCCCATAGCACGATCAGGGATGGCGTGATGTCCAGGAGGTCTGACCAAAGCATATGCATTATTTACCTTGCCATCTATAACCCTATCCATTGCTTCTAATACGCCACCAGTCGATAGCAAAGCTATATCAAAGCTACCTATGCCTGTAGGAGCTGAGATTCCGGCATTGACATTAATAGTTTCGTTTAAAGATTTAATATGTTCAAAATGATTTTCAGTATGAAACAGGAGGATTTCTTCCCTCGTAGCTTTTCTAGGCTTAATAGGTACTAACTTTTCTAGTAGTCCTGTAACTTCTAATAAATTTTTTATTCTTCTTTTTGTTTCAGGACTTTCAACATGCTGCAAAGGTTCTACAGGGAATCCATAAGGAACATAATCAGCATGGTTTCCAGTATGGTGCCAAAGATACAATTCGTGAAAAACTAATCCTGTTCTCATTATTTATATAATTTCAAAATATCTTGATAATTCCCAGTTTGAGATTTTATCAGCTTCTAAAACCTTCCTTTCTTTTTTATATTGGCTGTATTCCCAAGTCCTCGTATCGGAGAAATGATCTACAAACATATCTCCAAAAAGACTTCTTGCAGCCTTAGATTTATAAAATAATTCAGCACCCTCACCTAGATTCGTAGGTACTTGGTGTTCTCTGGAAACTTTAATGTCATAAGCCCCTCCTTTAATTGGAGCATTTGGATAAATTTTTTCTTCGATTCCTAATAGTCCTGCCCCTAATGTGGCGGCTAATGCTAAGTATGGGTTAGCGTCTGCCCCACCTAATCTATTTTCTATTCTTTGACTCGACGGACCCCCTTGAATAACTCTAAAAGCTGTAGTTCTATTTTCTAGCCCCCAAGTCATGTTAATTGGAGCCCAAGCTCCAGGACAAAGTCTATTGTAAGAATTGACTGTAGGTGCAATCATTACTGAAAGTTCTCTCATATATTTTTGAAGTCCTCCAATAAAGAACAGCATTTCTTCTGGAAGAACTCCACTTTCTTCAGAAGCAAATATAGGTTGTCCGCTTAAATTTAATAAGGAAGTATGTATGTGTCCAGACTGGCCAGGATATAACTCAGACCATTTGGCCATGAAATTTGCCATTAAACCGTTTCTTTGTGCTAATACTTTGGTAAATGTTTTAAACAAAGAAGCTTTATCTGCCGAGGCCAAAGCTTCGTCTACTATTATTGCAGCCTCTATTACTCCTGGCCCCGTTTCAGTGTGCAGACCTTCTAAGGGCATGTCCATGTAAATGCACATATCCAAAAGCTGATGATATAAATCAGAATGAACAGAGTTTCTTATTACAGAATAACCATACATGCCTTGAGTAAAATTCTCTAAGTCTTTATATTTTTTTTCTCTAACTGAAGAGGGGCTTTCATTAAATAGAAAAAACTCATATTCAAAGGCTGACTTAGATTTATAACCTAAAGACTCAAGTCTATTAAGAACTCTTTTTAGAGTTGACCTCGGACAGACATCTCCGTTTAAAAGCTCAGCAAGAAATAAGGGTGTGTCTTTTTCAAAAGGAATATTTCTAGCGCTTTCAGGAATAATTCTAACTTCTGTATCCGGATAGCCTGTATGCCATCCGGTAAATAGACTTTTCCCTTCTTTCTCTTTAAATTGGTAAAGATCGTCATTGCTGTCCCATCCAAAAATAACGTCACAAAAACCAAAACCTTTTTCAGTTGCTTTAAGAAATTTATCCTTATGCATGTATTTGCCCCTTAGGACACCATCTATATCAGTTATAGCTACTTTGACGTAATGAGTATTATTAGACTCCAAATAAAGCTTTACTTCATCAGCATTTTTAATTTCTCTTAAGTTCATCTTGTACTCTTTTATGACATTGTTTTGGTATAAAACCAACCTCAACTGGTAGAATTCTATTGTAGATTGTATCTTGAGAATCATAATTGTCGAAAAAACACATGAAGGTTAAAAATATTTCTGTATTAGGTGGCGGGAGCTGGGGAACAGTTCTGGCCAATCTAGCTGCTTCCAACCGGAATAATGTAACTCTATGGATGAGAGATTCAGTTGTAGTTGATGAGGTAAATAAATTTAACAGGAACTCTAAATATTTGCCTCAACTTAAGCTTGAAAAGAACCTTAAGGCTAGCTCAGATATTTCATCGATTGGAGATTCCGAGATGGTTATCTTTTGCATTCCAAGTGATTCATTTAGAGAAGTTTCAAAGATGGCTTCTAAATTCATTAAAGATAATGTTCAGCTCGTGACCGCTACTAAAGGGGTTGAGAAAGATAAGTTCCATCTTATGAGTCAGATCCTTAATGAATACATGGATAAGAATCCAGTAGGCATACTAAGTGGGCCTAATTTAGCTGAAGAAATAGCAGCCAAGCACTTATCCGGAACTGTAATTGCAAGCAAAGATAGATCTTTGCAACAAAATGTGACAGAAATTCTTGGTTCAGAGTTTTTTAGAGTTTATGAAAACGACGATCCGTATGGAGTAGAAATGGGAGGAGCAATTAAGAACATCTATGCCATAGCTTGTGGGATTGCAGATGGTCTTAAATCAGGAGAAAACACCATTGGAATGATTATGACAAGAGGTCTAGGAGAGATGAGTAGATTAGCCATGGAGTTAGGAGCAAATCCTCAAACATTTTTAGGTTTATCTGGCGTAGGTGATCTAATTACGACATGCGCTTCTCCTTTAAGTCGAAATCATAAATTTGGTAAATATATTGGTGAAGGGCTTTCAGTAAAAAGCTCAACAGATAAAATTGGGCAGACAGTTGAGGGTTTAAAGACACTAAAAGTAGTTAAGCTTTTATCTGATGATAGAAATATTAATATGCCAATAGTAGATTCTCTCTATAAAATCATCTATAAAGGAGAGGGTCTTGATGATTCTATTCAAAATGTTTTGGGTGAAGATCTAGTTAAAGATGTAGAATTTTTTAAATAAATATTATGGCTAAAAAAGATAATGAAGAAAAAACTAGTGTAGGTTCGGAAGAATTTATTGATAGCGAAGAGTGGAAAGAGAATCTGCTTAAACAAGGGAAGTGGTTAAGGCTTTTATGGATGATAGGGTTTTCGTTTATCTATTATTTGTCTATGACGGTTTTATGGGCAATCGTTTTAATTCAATTCTTGTTCGTTCTAATAACAGATAAAAGAAGTTCAAATGTAAGTAAGGTTTCTCAAGGCTTTAGAAATTACATGGTTCAAATTTTAGACTATATAAATTATCACTCCAGCGAGAAACCTTTCCCTTTTAGCGATTTTCCGGACTCTAAGGAAGAAAAATAGTCGAGAAATAGTGAAAAGTTTTAATAATAAAATTGCCGTGGTCACAGGTGGTGGCACAGGAATGGGAAGGGAGCTAGTTCTGCAATTAGCCAAAGAAGGTTGCAGTGTCGCTATGTGTGACGTTATTGAAGAAAACATGGAAGAGACTTTTGGTCTAGTCTCAAAAGAATCTCCAGATGTATTAGTTACAAAACATATCTGTGATGTCTCTAACGAAGATGAGGTTATAAAATTTAAAAATGAGGTTTTAGCCGAGCATAATACTGAAACGATTAATCTTCTTTTTAATAACGCCGGAATAGGGGGAGGGGCAAGTTTTGTAACCGGTTCTAGAGAAGAGTGGGAAAAGTGTTTTTCGATCTGTTGGTATGGTGTCTATTATTGTTCTCGAGCATTTATACCCCACATTGTTTCCAGTGAAGAAGGGCATGTAATAAACACTAGTAGTGTGAATGGATTTTGGGCCAGTCTAGGAGGAAATCCTCACACTTCTTATTCGGCAGCAAAATTTGCAGTGAAAGGTTTTAGTGAATCTTTAATAGATGATTTTCGTTTAAATGCTCCTCACGTCGGTGTTTCGGTTGTAATGCCAGGACATATTGGTACTTCTATAGCAATAAATACAGGAAAAATATTGGGCGGTG
>Ga0208639_1002159_pt1 | contig 11765 bp, 17 predicted proteins | sample ETNtaG_33_FD_185772 | JGI IMG/M metagenome (GOLD analysis project Ga0208639, IMG submission 185772) | Marine microbial and viral communities from oxygen minimum zone, Eastern Pacific Ocean - ETNP201310SV76 (SPAdes) (version 2) | ecosystem: Environmental > Aquatic > Marine > Oceanic ...
TACATTTCATCTCCTTGAAATTTAGCTTTTTCAGCTACAGAAAGATTAAGCCACAATCCTTGTTGATGCTCAAAACAATAATCAAGTCTTGTTGCTAACATATGATGAATTGATACAAAGTAATCTTGTAAAGACACATAATCTTTACCCTTAACAGCATTCTGTGAATTTCTATATTTTGTAATTTTTCTTTGATGTTCCTCATCTTTTGTTTTAATTACAGTGACCAATACCTCAGCATCAACATTATTTGCCTTTTTTTTCTTATCTAGAATACTCTTTGATGTTTGTGCTCCGTTAACAATCTGGGCACCTTTTAGGTATAGTTCGTTATTTTTAATTGAAACATCGTCTACTGTTATAGTAATTCCGTTATTCCATTCAAAGAAATTATGTGGATCATCTTCTAGTGTTGTTGATATTTTTTTATTTATAGAGCCTTTTCCACCCAAATGTTTTCTGATATTTGATTCAAAAATATAGTGCTCATTCTTCTCCACTAATTCTGCTAAATCAAAAGCAGAAACTACACAAACTTTACAATTTTTATGTTCAAGTGGCTGTTTGAGAATTTTTAAATTTGCATTTTGACCCTTAGCCGGCTTTTTGATTCGTTCCCATAATGTCTGATACACTTGCTGCCTACCCATGACTCTAACTTTGCCATTTTGATAATCATCTACACATTGGTCGGTTATGTAGACCAAGTCTACCTTCATCTTCTTATCATTAAGAATTTTCCAGAGATACTGTAATTCATCTCTCTTTAGTTTGGACTGTTCTTTTTCTTTTAATCGTGTCACATCTTGTACAAATTGATCAATTGCTCCTATAGAGTGAGCAGAACCATACTTTGATTGAAATAATCTAATTCTTTTTTCATCAGAATCTATTAGATACGCATCTATCCCTTCATCATATCCTCCATCAATTATTGCATTTTCTGCAATGTCTTGTAAAACCTCTTCAACATTAATCAAATGCCATAAAAGATAATCTCGACCTTTCTCAACTGTTGTGTTTGAATCTTTCATGAACTCGGTAATACTGACATCAACTGAATGTGTAGCAAATCCTTCTAATGGTGCGCTGGAAAATTTTGAAAGAATATCACGTCCTTGTTCACTGTATTCTAAGAGATTTGCTCCTTTAGGTGGCATTTTTGTTATTTTGTTTTGTTTATCCTTAAGAAGAATAGGGTGATTACGATATAACCTTACTAAGAAACATAAAGAAATACGAACAATTCAAAATATGAATAAGAAAATTGCCATCATTCCTATCATAGCAATTATTGCCATAATTGGTGCAGTTTCTCAAATGGGTGTTGAAGAATCTGCTGAAACAGAAACTGTTGAAATTGAAACCGTTGAAGAAGTTGAAGCCATGATTACAATTCCAGTAAAAGCAGCAAGACCTGCATGTGGACCTCATCCTGAATGTTATATTCCATCATACTATGTCACAAAACTTGATGAACCTGTAGTTTGGAAAAATGAAGATTCTGCATTTCACAGTGTAACTAGTGGAAGTTATGGAGAACCTGATGGAAGATTTGATAGTGGTCATATGGATCCTTATGGAACTTTTTCATACAAATTTGAAGAGACTGGAATGCATCCTTACTACTGTACCTTACATCCTTGGATGGCAGGAAACATCAAAGTAGAAAGGTGACGAGGGGAGTCGAACCCCTTTAGATAAGCTTTGCAGGCTCACGCATAACCGCTCTGCCACATCACCAATGAAAAAAACGAATATTTGCAATTAAACTCTTTACTTCAAATCTTTCCTGACGTTTTTGATGCCAATTTGACATCTTCAGCTTTGACTGTTTTCCTACCTGCATGTTTGCTCATGTCTACAGCATTTTTGGCAATTTCTATTCCAATATCTTCAAGAACTCTTCTCAATTCTTCAGCTGATTCATCACTGACTCTGTCGGCTCCAGCCTTTTTCAAAATTCTGTACATTGCTGAAACTCCCAAATCAGATGTTTTCATACTATTATGAGTAAAACTGGCGATAAAATACTTTTAGTGAAATAATCTAACACATGACATGAGCTGGATTTATGATGCGCACATTCATCTCTCAGATCCTGAATACAAATCTGACATTGAGATGATTTTGAATTACATGGATTTACTAAAAATCAAAGCATGTTGTGTTTCAATGGATATTGAAACTTCTAATGATACACTGACTCTATATGAAAAATCAAAAAATGTCTTACCTTTCATTGGAATTCATCCTGAAATGGCTCAAAAAAATTCTGAACCTGTTTATGATCTCATCGAACAAAATAATGAAATTATTACCGGAATTGGTGAAATTGGATTAGATAGAACCTATATTGATTCTGAAGATGAATGGAAAGTACAAAAAGATGTTTTTTCAAAACAATTATCTCTAGCAGAAAAGTTTGACAAACCTGTTTCAATTCATTCAAGAAAAACCCTAACAGATATTTTTGAAATTTTACCTTCTTACAAAATACCTGGAATCTTACTACACTGGTTTGATGGAAACAAGTCTCAATTGAAAACTGCTATGGAAAATGAATATTTTGTATCATATGGTCCTTTATTGGTATATGCAAATGATAAACAAGTATTACTCACAAAAACAGATCCTTCGAGGCTCTTGGTTGAAACTGATGGACCTGTTAAATTCTCTCGTTGCTTTGAATACAAAACCACTGAAATCATGTTTGTACCAAGTGTAATTTTCTGTGCTTCAAAAATACTTCATACGTCATATGAAAAATTACTCACACAAATTGAAGATAATTCAAAGAAATTTTTAGGAATTTGATGGTACATATATAAAAAACTAAAAATTCTAAATGCTAGTGGACAGAATAAAACGTATTTCAAACGAACTCATGAATGAGTATTCTGAACGTTTTGGAACTGACTTTTTAACAAACAAACAATCATTGAATGAAATATCTGTTGTCCGCTCAAAAGGTCTAAAAAACAAAATTGCTGGTTATATCACAAAAATTCTTCAAAGACAAGCAAAATTCGAAGAACGAAAACAAATGATAATTGACAATGAAAAGAAATCTGAAGAACGAAAACAATCCAGATCTAAAAAACCTGAAGTAGAATCTGAGGAAGATGCAGCATCTATTGAAATTGTTGATGGTGTTGAAGATCCTCATACTGACGAAGGGGTAAGACATGTTACAGAAGAACCAAGTTCAGAACCTGAGACTGTAGTATCTGAAGAAAAATCTGTTGCTGAAGAAATTGTTGATGAAACAAAATCTGAATAACAAAATCAATTAATTTACCAAAAATAACGATTTCTTATGATAAATGTAAATTTCATTGGCGGTGCACGAAAATCTTTTCAAACTGATTCATTAGAAATTACTCAAAATATTGAAACAATTTCTGAACTCATAACATATCTCATATCACAAAAACCCGAAAACACTCCTGATTTTGATGGAAAAAATTTATTGATAGCAGTAAATGGAGTTGATTCATCAGCTCTTGCAGGAATTGATACTAAATTAAATTCTAATGATATTGTAAATATTATTCCAATAATACATGGAGGTTCAAAAACAAATGTTAGTTTTGATGTGAATAATCATAAAATTGGATTATTTGAAATAAATAAATCAAATTCAAATAAAGACTATCTTTTATCTTTAAGAAAAAAATTTCCTAAATTGTATTTACAAGCAATTTCGTCTAAATTTATTCTTGATAAAGAACATGCAAAAAAAATTATTTCCATATCTATCAATAAAAAACTGAAAAATCAATTATTATCTGAAAAACTTGAAACTGACTTACTATTACGATTTGCAAGTACTACTCAAATTAATGATGCAATAAAAAATGTTGGATTATCAAAATCTCAAAATTTTATTTTAATAGCAATTGGTTCAAAATCTTACCAAAAAAAATTATCTAAAATAATTAATGATGATTTAGATGTAATTTTTAAAAAAAATAATCAAAATTTCCTCAAGAATTATTTCCAAATCTCCTCTAAAACTCTAAATTCAATAGAATCTAAAACTCCTCTAACAGATTTACTCGTTGAAAAAGCATCAATACTAATCTAATTCAACTCGTTTTTGTCTATCAACACTCAAAATTGTATCTGGTGGAATCACACTAATTCCTGTTTTATCTCTTAACACCTGAACAATAATTTCCCAATCTGAATTTTCTAATGATACTTTATTCGAAATTGAATCTGCAATATTAGAAATAATATCTTTGGTATGTAATGATGAATGTCGTTTTTCTATTGTAATTCTATAAGTTTGATCTTTTTTCATTACATGTGATAATTCAATTGCTTTGTTAGTAATCTCATCTAATTTTGATTCACATTCTGCTTGAATGGGAATTATTCTTGAACAATACTTGATTAACCATGGTTCATCATCAATTAATTCTCTAAAATCATCTAAAACTTTGATATTATCTAGTGATGTTTGAGCTTGAATTATTCCTGAAAATACGGTTTTTTCAATAATTGCATCTACGTCTCCAAACCGTTCTAGCATGTTTTGAGCTTCTAAAATGGTTGGATCTTCAAGATTTCTCTGACAAGTAATTATTAAATTCATAATATTTTCTCTATATCTTCTTTTGAAACAGAACCTTCTCTAATTATTTTTAATTTACCTTCAATAAAATCAATAATAGTTGATTCTCCCAAACTGACAATCTTACCTCCATCAATTAGCATATCTACTTCTGGTAACTTATTCTTGAATTCATTTGAATCTAAAATTGATTTTTCACCTGAAATATTTGCACTTGTACCGATAATTAATTTACATTGTTTTAAAATTGATAAAATGCATTTTTCTCCTGGAACTCTTACTGCCAACTTTCCATTGTTTTCAATTTTATCAGAAATTTCTTTTCTAGCTGGAAGTAATAATGTGACTTGACCAGGCCAAAATTTCTGTGAAATTTTTTCTGCATCAGAATTGAATTCTACAATTACTTCTAATTCTTCTTTTGATGCTCCTAAAATTGGAAATCTTTTTTCACCATCTCTTCTTTTTAATTCATAGATTCGTTCAATACTATTTTTTTTGAATGGATCGCAACCAATACCATAAACCGTATCTGTAGGAAATGCAATAATTTCTCCATTTTTGTATGATTCTACAATCTTACTAATTCCATCTTCATTGCATGCTACTACATTCATGATAAAATCACGATTTACGAATAATTATGTTGTTTGATCTCTCTAAATTGTCAGACCGAAATTATCTGTAAACTCTGAAAATGTCTTGTATTCTCTTAGGAAATCTTTTCCTGACATACTAATTTTGTATTTACAAGCTCGTTTTGAATCAACTTGTTCAAGTAATCCTTGTGAAACTAAATTTGATAAAATTTTTGAAATTCTAGTATGAGAGATATTTGCTTTTTGAATTAATTTTGTAATTGATGCTCCTTCTTGATCAATGGTTAGCTCTTCGGCTGCATATAGAATATCTCCTACAATTTCTATCTGTTTCCGATATGTACCCATCTAATAAATTCCGTACAATTTGTCGTATGATCTTATGCAATCTATTGAATCAACAATTAGAGTAAACTTTTTTGACTCTAGATAATTTCACGCCTATCTGCCAAATTTTCCATCATCTAGATCATCAAATTTCATATCTTCGTCATCATCTAGATCATCAAATTTTATTTTTCTTAATGGGAGTCTTGAAATTGGCAAGAATAACGAAATCAATCCAGAAATTTTCAATAAAATTGAAACTGAATACAGAACTGATTCTGGGAATACTAGTGAATACCATGCAATGAATTCTCCAAATGCTAACAATGCAAGTCCCGTACCGACTGCTAGTGCCCCTTTTTGTTTTCCTTCTAAAAATGAAACAAATGTCTCAATTGCTCCATAAACAAGTAAAATAAATGAAAATGATCTAATGATGTGTTCTATATTCATAGCTGATAATGCAAACAATGGTAAAATTCCAACTGATCTAAAGTATCTTGATTTTGGAAAAAATGATTTTATTGTATGAGAAAATGCAATGAAAAAATAACCTATTGTTTGTATTCCTAATCCTAATGCTTGTAATCCTCTATTGATTTTACCTTCTTGTAAATACAAATCATCAATCATATATCCACACCATATTATTCCAAAACCAATTCCAATTGCTACAAAAGCAAGTGTCAATCTAAATAAAACTGGACTACCAGTATTCTTGTAACCTACATATGCAAAAACACCAATAATTATCCCAATAATGAATCCTATTAGATTCAAAATGTTTTCTAATAAAAATTCCATTTAATTATCTGCCATTTACTAAATTAATTAAGTCTTGTAGAAAATTGATTCATAAAATGATTAATTTCATTCAGTCTTCCCATTCATCTAATGTACCTGCTGTCTCACCTTCAGTTGCTCCAGTATAATCACCTAAAATGTCTGAATATTGTGCCTCACTATGTGCTACAAATTTTACATATTCTCCATAACTCATATCCAAACCACATTTTTTACATTCGACAAATGAAAAATCTGGAGCTAATTCTGCATCTTCTTTACATTTAGGACACTTGATCTTCATATGATATTTTTATTTGTAGAGTATTATTGCTTTTATCAATAAGAGATAAATTGAAATGAAATTTGTGTAATTTATTGAGTAAAACATGTACTAAATGCAAACAAGAAATTCCAGATAGTGAAGAACTTGAATCTCAAGCAGAGAAATACCCAATTTGTACTAAATGTTGGGGGGAATGGAAAGAAATGAAGATCATGGTGATTAATGAAATGCATCTTGATCTCTCATTATCGGATCATCGTAAAGTACTAAGAAAACATGAAAAAATATTTGCAGGTGTTATGACTCCTGAAGGTGATTATGTTGACTTTACAAATGAAGATAATAGAAATCCTGAAGAAAAACAGGCTTAGAAATTAAATAATAATTTTGCTGAATCTGGTGTTAGTAGATTTATTTTTCTTTTTGATTCTTCATCTAATCTATCATATACTGTTTTGATTGCTAATGACAAAATATCTTGTTTAGTTTTATCAACTTGTAAAAATATCTCAAAAATTGCATCTAAATTGAAACGAATAATCTTATCTGGTGATAATAAAATATGTTTAAAGTAGTTTGAGAACATGTCTTCTCGATTTTCATTAGCTATTTCTGCTAAAACTTCTAGCCATGTTTTTAGTAGCTTTGAGAAATTTGTAAATGGTATATCTGGACCTGCATTTAACGCATTTGTGATTATCTCTGTTTTATCTTCATCATTTTTACTAAAAAACTCTGTCATTCTTTTTTTCATAATTGGTGTTCTGAGAAAATCTGGTAAACTGGCAAGATTTACTATGATATTTCCTGCAAAATTAGGTTCTGACATATTGAGATCTTTATAGACTTGAAATTTACTGTTAATACACTTTAGCTTAAATACGCGATTTGAAAATTTGTTTTATGGGTGCTACAATAGTTATTGGAGGTTTTTTTGGAGATGAAGGTAAAGGAAAAATCATATCATATTTGGCTCAAAAAGATAATCCTACAATAGTTGTTAGAGGTGGAGCTGGTCCAAATGCTGGTCATACAATCAAAGACGGTGATAAAACATTCAAGGTTAGAATGTTACCAAGTGGTTTTCTAAATAAAAATTCTAGAGTAATGATTGGTCCTGGTGTAGTTGTAAATCCTGATGTTTTTCTTAAGGAAATAAATGATTTTGAAACTGATGGAAGATCATTTCTTGATAATAATTGTGGAATAATCGAACAACATCATCTTGATGCTGATTCAAAAGGAAGATTAAAAGAAAAAATTGGAAGTACTGGTTCTGGTACAGGTCCTGCAAATGCAGAACGTGCAATGAGAACCCTAAAAATGGCTAAAGAAATAGAATCTTTACAAAATTATCTTCTTGATGTTCCTAAAGAACTCAATTCTGCATTAGATAGAAATGAAAATGTCTTAATTGAAGGAACTCAAGGAACACATCTTTCTTTATGGCATGGCACATATCCATTTGTAACTACAAAAGATGTTACTGCTTCTGGAATATGTGCTGATGTGGGTGTTGGTCCAAAAAGAATAGACGACGTAATTGTTGTTTTTAAATCGTATTTGACTAGGGTTGGAACTGGTCCGATGGCTGGAGAATTAAGTGCTGAAGAAACATCTCAAAAAGGTTGGGAAGAATTTGGAACTGTGTCTGGTAGACTTAGGCGTGCAGCTGAGTTTGACTTTGAATTAGCTAGTCGTGCAATAATGCTTAGTAGTGCAAATCAAATTTCAATTACAAAATTAGATGTAAGATTTCCTGAATGCGCAGGTGCACAATCTATTGATGATCTAGGCTCAGAACCAAAATCATTCATAAAAAACATTGAAGAAAAATTAGGTGTACCAGTTACATTGATTGGAACAGGTGCAGGCGTGAATGACATAATTGATTTACGCACATAATTTTTTACAGTAAGCTTTAATTTAGAAATTTTTTCAAAATACAATACATGGCAACACTACCAAACTATGTTCAATTGGATTCACCTTTAGAATTTACTCGTTTAGTATGTGCTCTAGAACGTTCTCCACGTGTATCATTTCTTCATGAACATAATGGAAAAAAAGTCTTATCTGTACAAATGGATTTACTAAAAGAAAAACCTGTAATTTATTTTACTCCAATTGAAAATATTGGTCATTATCTATGTTATGGATTTAATTCTGGTCAAGAAAAACTTGAACTTGTAGATACAACGCTTGACAATTCAAAACTGTATTCCCCAATAATCAAAATTAAATCTCTTCCTGCATCTCTAAAACCTGATATTGAATCATCAAAAGAAAAATATCAACCAATTGAGTTAGAGGATCTTTCTAGCCTGGCAAAACTAAGCTTTGGTTATGAAGAAGCACCATTCCCATTATTTGCATTCAAACAGAAAGGCAAATGGTTTTTAGGTGTATTTCTAAACTTCAATGAAGATGGACCTTCATATTTCTGTCATGTTAGTTTAGATGAAGAACCATTAAAACCATTTTTGAAATACACTACTTCCAAAAATTCAGAACCTGAATTTGTAACTCATACTGGTGAACATGGTTATTCTTACATCAAAATAATAAAGTTAAAAGACTCACATCCATTGGTCGATTATGACCAAATTCAGTGATAGAATAAAAAAATCAGCTAAAACATCTCCGATCATTTTAGCAAATGATTATGATCCAAAAACACCAAACATTGAATCAAAAACATTACGAAACATTAAACTTCTAAATGAATACTTGTGCGGAATTAAAATTAACTTTCATCTTCTTTTACAATTAGATAAAAAACAAATTTCAAAAATTAACAAAACTGCACATGATTATGGTTTACAATGTATTGCTGACATAAAATTAAATGATATAGGAAATACAAATTCTGTTACAACTGAAAATTTATGGAATATGGGATTTGATGCAGTAATAGTTAATCCAATTATGGGAAAAAAAAGTCTAAAAAATTTAGTAGAATTATCTCATAAGAAAAACAAAGGTGTAATCTCATTATGTCATATGAGCGCACCAGAAGCAAAACTTTCTTATGAATTAGAAATCAAAAATGATTCTAAAAAACAACAGCTCTATCAATTATTTTTAGATTGGGCATTGACTAGTCATGTTGATGGAATAATTGTAGGTGCTACGTTCCCAAAAATCATTTCATATTGCAAGAAATCTGCACGTGGAAAATTATCATTATTTTCTCCAGGCATAGGTACACAAGGAGGAAGTGCATCAAAGGCAAAAAAACTTGGTTCTGACTATCTTATTGTTGGAAGAACCATATTGAATTCCAAAAATGCTGTTCAGACTACAAAAAATCTAGTTGAAGATTCAATTATCTAAGAATTTTTTTGATTTTTTTAAAAGATTTTTTGCATTATCATATGTAATTTTGTTTAATGCATTATCGTAATTTAACCAAATAAAATCCAAGTGTTCATGTGATAAAATAATATCTAGAGTTTTTGTTTTTCCTAGAAAAAATATAACTTTTTTATGAATATCTTGATTTTCTGCACGAAAATAATATTCAATTTCTTCTTCAAAACCATCTAAAAATTCTACATCTGAAATTCCAGTTTCTTCTTTAGTCTCTCGAAGTGCAGTTTCATGTGTTGTTTCTCCATTTTCCATTTTACCTTTCACAAAGTCCCAATGTTTTGATGGATAATTCAGCAAAAGAAATTTCCTACTTTCACTTTCATTAAATAAAATTATTCCTGCTGATACTTCTTCTTTCATTTTATTTTCCTATTCTTCGTTTCCTTTTTTGAAATGTTCTAATTGCTCTCATTAAATCAATTTTTCTAAATTCTGGCCAGAAAATATCTAAAAATACCAATTCACTGTATGCGCTTTGCCATAATAGAAATCCACTCATTCGTTTTTCGCCTGATGTTCTTAAAATCATATCTGGAGATGATTGTGGTAAGTGAGATGTATACAAATTAGATTCTATAACCTCTTTGTTAATTTTTTCTGCATCAAGTTCACCACTTTTAATCTTCATTCCAATTTTTTTTACAGCATCCACTAATTCATTTTGTCCTCCATATGCTATTGCAACGTTTAGAAAATGTTTATCATATTCTTTTGTAGCATCATCTAATCTACTAAGAACATCTTTAATTGATTCTGGTAGTAATTCTATTGTTCCTATTGCTTTAACTCTCATTTTGTTTTTATGTAATCTAGGATCATTGTATAATTTCTCTAATCTTTTATGGATTAATTCATAGAGATAATCTAATTCTTCATTTTTTCTATCAAGATTTTCTGCTGATAATACGTACAATGTGATAATTTTAATGTCGAATTCTTCACACCAATCTAACAAATTTTCTACTGCATCTGCACCTTTGAAATGACCTTTTTCCTGAATTGTTAGATTTCTTTTTGCCCATCTTCTATTTCCATCAAGAATAATTGCTATATGATTAGGCATGTCTCCTTCGAGAATTTCATTTTCTAGTCTCTTAGAATAGATTGAATAAAATCCTGAAAGATATAATGCTGCGTCTTTTATTCCGTTAATAATTTGCCACCTCGTTTCCTGTATCTACGGAAAAGTAGTGTGGCTGATATCAGTGTTATTGCTGCACCTGCTAACAATGGTGGAATTAATGTAAATGAACTGTCATTTGTAGTTAGTATGTTTGTAAATTGTGCAACTGTTGGGAAAATTGCTGCTAAAACAATTATTCGTAATACATCACTAATGTGTTTTAATTTTCTATTGAGCCAATTACTAATTAAAATTCCAGCTGAAATTGTTCCAAGTCCCATCCACAAAAATGGAATCAAACCTTGAAGAAATTGTCCAATTACTATTTGATTTGATAGTGATTGTGTAAAGTCTGTTCCGTTTTCAAATAATTGTGAATCAATATTTGCAATACCTGCAGGAACTGATGCAAGAATCAGAATAACTCCTGTTACAAGTGCAAATATTCTGATAAACCCTGTCGGAGTTGCTTTTGTCCAATTAGACCATGATTTGTCTATGTCAAATGCACGAATAAGAAATGCACCACCTAAAATACTAACTAGTACTGCAAAAATCTCTGCAGTGTATCCTACAACTGTTCCAATTCCGCCTATCAATAACAAAATTCCTGGAACACCCAAAAAGAATTTTGAATAAGTTTTATCATAAATTACCATTTTCAAAAATTTTCCAAATACCGCATAGGAA
>Ga0208639_1002160_pt1 | contig 11761 bp, 13 predicted proteins | sample ETNtaG_33_FD_185772 | JGI IMG/M metagenome (GOLD analysis project Ga0208639, IMG submission 185772) | Marine microbial and viral communities from oxygen minimum zone, Eastern Pacific Ocean - ETNP201310SV76 (SPAdes) (version 2) | ecosystem: Environmental > Aquatic > Marine > Oceanic ...
TTTTGTTCAGAATTGCTTCAAAGAAATTTAAGATTAGTTTTCCAAAGAAATTGGTAGCTATAACCCCGATAAAATAAAGTGCTGAGAAGGTGAGTATAAACGCAATTGATGTGACAATAAAATCATCAACTGTGCCTTCTGGAGAAGATCCTAGAAGAATGAAGGCTCTTTCTACTACAGGGGAGAGGATTCCCCCTATTAAACCGAACAAAAATTTTATTATAATAAATGTGATAAAGATTGGAAAAACAACAAGAAGGCCTGCAACTAATTTCCTTCTAATGTTCTTCCTGAAATCACTAGTGTAAAGTTTTCCTGTTTTCATATTTAGATAATTCTGAAACCTAAGATATCAGATTACAAAAAGCAGCCAGATCACTACCATTATACTGGCAAGGATAAAATTAAAATCTGTAATACTTTCACAAGCTAATCCACCAGGCATAAGTCGCTTGTGATAGAGATACAAATATCCGCATGCATAGATAACACATGGGATAAGATAATATGAAAATTCCGAAGTCCAGCCAATCGTGGGGCAGATAATCAATAGTATTGTCAATAATATTGAGATTGCAACCAAAATCGCTTTCGTGCTTTCTTTTCCTATTGCTATCGGTATCGTTTCCTTACCAATAATTCTATCACCCTGAACGTCCCTTACATCAAGTAATACTGTCCTTATAAAGGCCATGCTGAAAGTAAATGCTAATACTACAGAAAGTGCTGACAATGATGGCGTTGCGGCTCCCAGGAAAGGAATTAAACCTGTACTCACCGCCCATGTTATGCTTATAAATATTGCCTTCGAACCTGGAATCTGTGACAAACTTCGATATCGAATAAGACGTGAAAATTTATTTGGAATTATAGAAACCCTGTATGCTATTCCAAATAAAGTTGCAAAAAACACACAGAAGAATACATCTATGCTAACCGTAAATGCCAGAACGAAAGAGGTGATTGCCGCAGTAATACTCAGAACTATAAAAAAGGTTTGATATTTTTCAAATAATTTCACCCTGGATGGTTCGCTCAGGGCAGCGGCCTCTTTGTTTGCAAAATGGTTTAAAACATACATTGAAAACAGAAACAGTGTTGAGATTGCACAGTATTTAATCCTGGGATCAATGCCGAGTAGAACAGCGCTAGAGTAGCTGAAACTTGCGGCGCCAATTCCAATATACATAAAACTGCCAATTAAGCTTGAAATTGCCTTTTCAGTAAATATTCGTATTTTTTTTATCTTTTTACCTTTAAAATTCTGTACCTTGTCGACAACTCGCTGGAGTAGCCAGTTAGGAGTTGAAGCGCCGGCTGTCACACCAATCACGTCGTAATTTACAAGTTTTCTTAAATCCAGTTCACCTTCTGTCTCTACCAGGAATGTAGGCGTGCCTCTATCTACAGAGATTTGAACCAACCTGTTTGTGTTAGCACTGCCTCTACCGCCAACAACAATCATTGCATCTACCTCTTCGTTCATACTTATTACTTCTTCCTGTCGTCTTGATGTAGAGCTGCAAATCGTATCAAACACCTTGTGATCTCCATATCTGTGCTTTAGCTTCTCTACTGTTAATGCATAAGTATTCATATCCTGTGTTGTCTGGGCAACAACACAAATCTTCTCCATTTCAGGCAAACCGGACACGTCCTCCGGTGATGGAATTACATAACCATTGCCTTCAGTATATCCAAGTAGTCCTATCACTTCAGCGTGTCCTTCATCGCCTACTATAATAGTAGAGTATCCTTTCTTTGCATGTTCCTCTATAATTAATTGTACTCGTTTCACACGAGGGCAGGTTGCATCGCAAACCTCCGCTCCAGATGCTTCAAGCTCCTGCCTTCTTTTGGGTGTAATACCATGTGCCCTTATGACTACCGTACTTTTGGTCAGGTCTGTATTTTCATTGAGAGCTCTTATCCCCTTTTTCTCCAGTTTTTCAAGTACTTGAGGGTTATGTATCAGTGGCCCTTCTGTGTAGACAGTGTCGTCATCTCTCTGTCTTTTATTTGCAGCATCAAGGACATTGTCCATAGCTTTACGCACGCCCATGCAAAAGCCTGCCGTTTTCGCAACTATTACTCGCATTTTAATCGTTCCTATACTTACATAAGGCCGATAGATCCGGCCTATCCACATATACACTAAAATATTCTGTAACTAATACTATCACCATACAATTTTCTTGTCAAAGAAATTCAGATTTGATAAGATTTTACTACGAAAAATATTATAATTCCGGCTCGACCGATCATTTCAGGTAAAAATATAAAGGAGTACCTAATGGAATTTTATGAAGTAATAAACAAAAGGAGAAGCATAAGGGCATATAAAAAAGATCCTGTGGAAGACAGCAAACTTAGTCGAATCCTGAATGCCGCACGGCTTGCACCAACTGCCGCAAACAGACAACCATACTCTCTTATCGTAGTTAAAGATGAAGAAACCAAACTAAAACTAAAAGATGCCTATTCACAGGAATGGTTTTTTACGGCTCCTGTAATTGTATGTGCGTGTGCATTGCCTGATGATGCATGGAAAAGAAATGATGGGAAGGGGTACGTTGATGTTGATGTGGCAATAGCAATGGATCATTTAATACTTGCCGCTTCTGCCGAAGGGCTTGGTACTTGCTGGATAGCAGCCTTTAAACCAGAAGTAGTAAGGGAAGTCTTAAACATACCTGACAATATGGAACCCCTGGTTTTAACACCACTGGGCTACCCTGAGACCATTCCTGAGCCAACTTTTCGAAAACCACTTGAAGAAATGGTAAGAGAAATCACGTGAACGTACTACCATTGTCCACGCCTGATACAGTTCTACGCTTCAGCGGAAATATGTTATATTATCTGTCATTCCCGTGGTTTTGACCACATGGCAACCAAACAGGGAAATCTGGATTCCCTGTGAAAAGTCCTCGGCGTTGTTTGTCCGGGGAAGCAGGGCTATACCTCCCTGCCCGACAAATGGCAGGCGGGCCTTTCGGGAGGATTCCAGAATAGTTATTAACAATTTTCTTAAGGTATAAAAGATGACAACGATTGCAATCTCACGTTGTGATGATTATGAATTAGAAGAAGTCAGTGTCGCTACTAAAAGATGTTTGAGCCTGATTGGCAACATTGAAACCATTGTAAGGCCCGGAATGAAGGTGTTGTTGAAACTGAACCTTCTTTCCGCCTCGTTGGGGCCGGAAAGGGCGGTTAATACACACCCTGCTGTCATCAGGGCGCTTGTTGACATATTCCAAAATGATTATGGGTGCGAGGTCTACATTGGAGACTCTTGCGGTAGCCTCAGGACAGGTTCAACAGATAAGGGTTTCAGGGTTACACAAATAGACAAGATAGCAGAAGATACTGGAGCCATTATTGTAAACTTTGACAAGGATGAAGCGCTTGACATAACAAATAACAATGCAGCAATCTTAAAAGAATTTAAAATTGCAAAGACGGTTAAGTCGGTAGATGTTGTAGTGAATGTCCCGAAGCTGAAAACACACGGACTGACAAGATACACAGGTGCGATTAAGAATATGTTTGGCTCCATCCCTGCAAATGGAAAGAAGAATGTACATTTGTTTGCGCCGAAAAACAGATCTATGGCCCAGGCATTGGTTGATGTCTTTGAGATGGTACAACCACAGATCACTGTAATGGATGCGGTTATAGGGATGGAGGGTAACGGTCCAAATGCCGGAGATCCTAGAAAGGTAGGGTTGATAATTGCTGGCTTTGATGGTGTTGCGTTAGATGCAGTGGCCAGTACAATTATCGGTTTTGACCCCATGAAAGTACCTATAATCAAGTACGCCCACGAAAGAAAGTTGGGTACTGCAATAATGAATAATATTAATATAGTGGGTGAGGACATCTGCAAGGTGACAGTCTCAGATTTTAAGAAGCCTTCCAGCTCTGCACAGGATTTTGCGTCTAACTATATACCGGACTTTTTTCTTGCAAAATTGTTTGACAATAGCTGTTCATCTGTATCTTCAATATATGAGCCGAATTGTACAAGATGTTATGAGTGTATCAGAAATTGTCCGGCTAAAGCGATGTCCGCTCCTGATGGCAGGGTGATTGTTGACGAGGACAAATGTATTGGATGCTTTTGTTGTGACGAGGTGTGCAATTACAAGGCGATTGTGATGAAGCGCACATTTCTTGGCAGGGCTTTCTTGAAAATGGCAGTGTTCCTTGGCGTAGAAAGATTGCAGTAGGAGTCAATTATACTGTAGCCACCCGCTCAGGCAGGCGTTTAATGGGAAGAAACTATATAAAGTAAAAAGTAATTGCCATCATTTCTTTTCAACACCAATTATCATCGAATTAGACGATAACTGATTTTCCTCTTTAACTTTTTTGGCAACCTCTTCTCTATTTATAGTTATGTGCTTTGGAGCATCAATCCCCAGTTTGATTTGTTGATTATTTATATCTATAACAGTTACTTTTATGTTATCCTCAATTATGATGCTTTCGCCTAACCTTCTTGTTAGTATAAGCATTTTTCATATTCCTCATTAAAATTTTACACGAATATTGAACAATGCCTGGCCGGCACCACTCAATGCTGTAGATTATAAATAATATATCTTAAGTCAAGATGATTTACGTAGTAAGAGCGTATCCGCCAATAATTGATTATAATTTTGCTCCTGTCTTGTATATGGTGTTCAGTATGTTTAGAGCGAGTTCTGTAGCCTGTGGCTTTGAAAGAGCTAAGGTATAAGCATCTTCAGTTCTTTCACCCTCTACGACAATCTCAATTCTGCCGGCCGTTGCAACTACAATAATTTTCATATTATCTTCCATATTGCCTGCCACCCCTTTCTTTAATTTGTTTAGTCTAATCACATATAAATGGTATTTCAAGGATTTAATATGATAAAGGGTGGAGTACCTTGGGGTTCAGGGTTCGACAGGGCAGTTTGTAATTGACAGGATTTGCACCTTTTTGATATAAGACAACTATTAAATTTTCTAAAAAAATAACAGGGAACAAGGTATGGCAAAGATAGAAGAAACCACTGCAAGAGAAATACTCGACTCTAGAGGTAATCCGACAGTTGAAGTAGACATAATACTTGATGATGGCACAATAGGGCGGGCGGCAGTCCCGTCAGGCGCATCTACAGGCCGTCATGAAGCTTGTGAGCTGAGAGATGGTAATCCAAAGCGATACCTTGGAAAGGGCGTTACCAAGGCCGTCAACAACGTAACAGAAACAATAGGACCAAAGATAAAGGGTTTAGATCCTTCCGAACAGGAAAATATAGATAAACTTATGATAGAACTTGATGGCACGGAGAATAAAAGCAGCCTGGGAGCTAATGCCATTCTGGGTGTATCAATTGCTATAGCAAGAGCAGCTGCAAGCGCATCAAACAAACCGGTCTATAAGTATCTTGGAAATGATGATGCTCATATCATACCCGTACCCATGATGAATATAATTAATGGTGGTGAGCATGCCGATAACAATCTAGATATTCAGGAATTTATGATTATGCCGGTTGGGGCTGATAGTTTCAGGGAGGCTTTAAGGATGGGTGCAGAAGTCTTTCATTGTTTAAAGAAGATCCTTAATGCCAAAGGATATAACACAAATGTAGGTGATGAAGGTGGCTTTGCCCCTGAGTTAAAGTGTAATGAGGAGGCCCTGGAGACTATAGTGGAAGCCATAAATAAGGCCGGTTACGAGCCGGGTAGGGATGTGTTACTGGCGCTGGACACAGCTGCAAATGAAGTCTATAAAGATGGGAAATACGTTTTAAAGGCGGAAGAAGATCCGGAGAAATCTATTGAAGGTATGATCTCATTTTATGAAGGACTGATCTCTAACTATCCTATTTTTTCGATAGAAGACGGTCTGGCAGAGGATGATTGGGATGGTTGGAAAGCGTTAACGGAAAAACTTGGCAACAGGGTACAACTCGTCGGAGATGATCTATTTGTCACAAATATAAATAGGTTTAAGAAAGGTATTGATCTGGGTATAGCCAATTCAATATTGATCAAGCTTAATCAGATAGGTACAATTACAGAAACCATACAAACAATAGAAATGGCTAAATCAAAGGGCTACACTACCGTCATATCACACCGCTCCGGAGAAACGGAAGATACTATCATTTCTGATTTTGCAGTAGCAACTAATGCAGGGCAAATCAAAACAGGCTCACTTTCCAGAACAGACCGTATATGCAAATACAACCAGCTGTTAAGGATTGAGGAAGAACTCGGTAATAATGCTGTTTATGGTAAAGTGAAGATAAAGTAGTTTGATGCTGAATACAGAAGATTATCTGGAACCGAGTATCATTTCCAATTTTTATTATTATGAATAATAAAACATGTTAAGACGTTTCCTTTTTACTTTTTCTATAGTAGCTTCGATAATAATTATTTTTTCTGTTATCGTTACACAAAAAAGGGAAGAAAGGAGAGCTTTTGAGGCAAACCAGAAGGAGCTTACTGAAAAAGTCGTTTCTTTAAGGAAAATGAACGAAAGTCTCAAAAAAGAAAATAAAGCTCTTGTTGATGATCCGATACAAATCGAGAGAGAAGCCAGGGACAACTATGGATATACCAGAGAGGGAGAAGTTACTTACAAAAAATACAAATTTAATATTTCAGAACCTGAGAGTGACGAAGCAGAGAAACCAACTGGGCCTGGCGGATTGGAGTCATTCTTGTTTGATGGCCCATTCCCCTGGCAGGTGCCTTTGGGCCTGGTACTGATAGCCACACTGTTTTTATTGCTTTCTTATAAATATGAACGTTAAAGATTATATAGATAAAATTGTGAAAGACGCTAAAAAAGCATCACGCCTGATGGCTGTTGCCGATACGTCAGTAAAGAATGCTGCACTAGAGCAGATGGCGCTCAATCTCGTAAACAGCAAAGAAATACTGATAGCAGAAAATGAGAAAGACTTAAATGCCGCGCAGGAGGCCGGCATGTCTTCTGCCATGATCGACAGATTAAGGCTGACTGATTCACGCATAGAAGATATGGCGAAAGGCATAAGAGAGGTGGTAAATCTTGGCGATCCTGTTGGTGAGGTAATAGAAGAGACTGTACGTCCAAATGGCATGGAAATTCAAAAGGTGAGAGTTCCGATAGGCGTGATAATCATTATTTATGAGTCCAGGCCAAATGTCACGGCAGACGCCGCATCTCTCTGCTTGAAGACAGGCAATGCCACAATACTCCGAGGTGGTAAGGAATCAATACATTCTAATATAGCTATCTACAGACAAATAAGCTCGGCACTTGAAAATACAGGTTTGGATAAAAATGCCATTCAGGTTGTTGAAACTACTGACCGGCAGGCAGTTGACTATCTTCTCAAGGCAGATGAATATGTAGACCTGGTAATTCCCAGGGGCGGAGAGGGTTTGATACGAAATGTCGTTGAAAATTCCACCATCCCGATCATAAAACATTATAAGGGTGTATGTCATGTTTATGTGGATGAATTTGCTGATCCGGACATGGCTGGAAGAGTATGTCTGAATGCAAAGCTTCAGAGGCCGGGTACATGCAATGCTATGGAGACTATGCTTGTACATGAGAATATAGCAAAAACATTCCTCCCTGATGTTTTCAAGGGTATGTCAGATTCTGGAGTTGAATTGCGGGGGTGTGAAAAAAGTTGCAAGATTTTGCCTGAAATAAAACAGGCTACTGAGGAAGATTGGTCAATCGAATATCTAGAGAAGATTCTTTCAGTTAAGATTGTCGCATCTATTGATGATGCTATCGGGCATATTACGGCCTATGGTTCTTCACATTCTGATGCCATAATAACTGAAGACAAATCCAATGCGAATAAATTTACAGAGGAGGTTGATTCTGCTGCGGTATACGTAAATGCTTCCACGCGTTTCACAGATGGTTTTGAGTTTGGAATGGGCGCAGAGATTGGCATCAGTACAGACAAACTTCACGCCCGTGGCCCAATGGGCCTGAATGAACTCACATCATATAAATACATCATTCATGGTACGGGACAAATCCGCAGGTGAAACCTGTTAAACGAAATACTATCTTGAGTCAAGAATCCCCGCCTACCGGACGGGCAGGCATCATCCGGTATCTAGCTTATTGCCTCACACTTTTCAGGCTGATGCCCAATACTGTTTGACGCATTTCTTTAGAAAGCTTCCTGCTTCTACTATTGGTATTGTCTTTGGAGTACTAGGTACTGTACCCTGAGCATCATGTACTATCCTTAAAACACCTGGTACTGTTCTTCTGACGATTGGTGCTGTTTTCTGGACACTTGGTTCCGATCCTTGTGACAGTCTCTCTATTACACTCTCTACTTTCTTAAGTTCATTTACACTTGTTCTTCGAACCTTTAAGGTGTTTTTTGCTTTATAAACTCCATTGTTTGAACTCTTTTTTGAAGATTTCTTTTGTGCTGCTACTTTGGTTGTTACTTTTTTACTAGTCGTTTTTTTAGAGGTATTCTTTACATTCTGCTGTCTTTTCTTGGATGTTGTTTTCTTTACAGAAGGTTTTTGTTTTGAAGATTTTCTTTTTGGAGAACTTCCAGAGCTTTTAACTGTTTTTTTTGTTTTGGCATTTACCATAAATCTCTCCTTAATGAAAAGTTCAGTAGATTTATCAATCGAGTCAGGCAGCATCACGGGAATAATTATTGGTGTCGAGTGATAAATCTAGGGTTATATGTTGGTTAGATATGCTAGTTATTAGCTATGATCTGTATGAATAAGTATGTGGCAATTCTGAGAAAAATTGCCTGCTGAAGGTAAGACTTCATGGGTGAATACACCTTAAACCCTGATAGTGTAACGAATTATTCGTTCATGTCAATAAAAATATGGATAAATTAGACTTTAAATATCTTTAGAACTTTTAAGGTTTAGTCCTCTATCATTTCCACGTATATAAAAATGTATGGCAATGAACAATATGGCAAATGAACAATAACCTATAGAGAAATCACTTGCAGCTCCATATCCAAATACACTGACCACACCATTTGGCGTAAGCTCATACGCATGAATAATGCCTACATAAGAAAGTAACGCTGCTCCCAGAGACCACATACATGCTGTTAGAAATTTCTTTTCAATCAAGAATACAGAGATAGAAGCAAGTATCATAGACGTAAAAATGAATCCTCTCTCCAGCGATATCATTCCGTGAATGGCCAGATTGTTAGCGAACGCTTCCTTGCCGATTATAAATAGAGTAGTGCCTGCTGATCTGAGAGCGCTTTCAACCATTAATAGACCCCATGATGCAATTGCAGGGAAAAGGCCTATGGCAACTGCCATGGCATGATGTTTTGGTGTCTCCTGGAATGCCTGAGCAACTATTACAATTCCGATCCACAGCAATATTCCTATTCCGGCTTCAAGAGGTATTACTTTAAGGATAATGGTGACAAATCCACTTAAACATATGATGGTTACAAAGATGCCGTTTAAGATTGAATATCCAGTCCTGGCGCCAATAGCTTTCCAACCCGGATGGCCTATATAAATAGTAGTAGGAAAACAACTGCCAAATAAAGAGGCCACAACTGAACCGATTCCGTTAGTTAGTAGTGATGAAGGTGTATTGTACTTGTCTCCGGCGGCTTCGGCGCTCTCAAGATTTTGCAGTGAACCCACGACGTTAAATACACCCATCGGAATAATGATTGAAATATATTGAAGCATATATTTACTTTGAATTATGTCAATCATGCTACCGGCACAAAAATGCGGTGGAGAAAAGTGAACAAATCCATCCTTACTAACAATACTTTCACTACCCATATAACCTAACATCCAGGCCAATCCTGTACCAACTCCAATGGCAATCAGACCTCCCGGCAGTCCCAGAGGAAATCTTACTTTTGAAAAATACTGGACAAGTATAAACGCAAGCGGAAATAAAGCTATTATTGGTTTTTCAAATATCCTGAATGCGAAATCCATAGAGATAAACGTAATGGCAATGCCTGCAAGGGTGGAGAGTAAGGCTGCCCGTGGAGTAATACGTCTCAGATATCCCCCGATTAATGCTCCCAGCATCTCTATCACTCCACTGAGGAAACAGGCAACCATGCCAATCTTCCACACCAGGTATGGGTCACCCGTATCCTTATATACCGGAGCCATTATAAAAAAGATAAAGGCAAAAAGACTAACCGTATTTATTCCATAAGGTAAAGCTGTTACGTCATTCCTTTTTGTTTTTATTGCCAGCTTTCTGGCCTGCCACGAATAGAAAAGGTTTCCCATGAGTATTGAAATAGCAGCTCCGGGAAGTATCATACCGAAGACAAGTTCGTCAGGCATACCACACAGCATCTTACAAAAACTCACGATGAGTATTAGCTGTACAAGATTATCAATGGCAAGGCCAAAGAATCCGTCTATATCTTTCTTGACAAATAGTGGATAATTCATTTTTAAACTTGCTTTATATTGTAAGTGTTTGTTATAGTTTATCTTTAAAGACTTCAAAGGGACTAAATAATGATTAAAAAGAAACAGCTTATAGAAAATCTATATAATGCTCTTGATAGTGAAGAAGAAGCAAACAATCAATTCTATGACTATACTATTAAGTCACTTAAATATTACAAGTGGTTAAGTGAAGACAAGAAAGAAAAGGTGCAGAACATAATATCAAACTTAAGGGATGATACTCAAAGGCACAAGAATGTGTTAGGAAAATTGATACAAGATGTAAAAGAAAGTGAGAAAGATGTATTCTAGGGAAGCCCTTACTGAAATATTTCAAAGAATTCTGAAGTTTGAAGAAGACGCTAAAGCATTATATGACGATTGCATAGAGGAACTTGATGATGAGAACACTATCAGTATTCTGCGATCAATCAGTAATGAAGAAAAAGGCCATATAGAGCTTGCAAAACGCCTTATGGAACTAATCCAGGAATAACTGCTTACTTGGATTTTTCAATATACCTCATTCTTAAATCATAGAGAGCTGTATCTAACAGCTTTGCCTCATCTTCGGTAAGGTTTCCCTTTGTCTTTTCTCTAATTATCTCCAGTGTGTCAATTGTAAACTTTGCCTGGTCCAGATTCGGTTCACTCTTTTCACTGAATGGATTTTCAACTTCTCCTAAACTGATTAATGCCTGCGTTACAAGACTTGACATAAACAGGGAAAAGCTTGCTTCCGGAATTCTGGGTTGTTCCTTTTGTGCAGATTCACTTTTCCCATCCACTTCTTTTCCTGAATCAGAACCTGACTGCTTTAATTTTTTGTTGTCATCCATTTTCAAAACCTCCATTAAGAGATATCGGTTATTGCAATAACACGTTAACTATTAACATCCAGTGTCGCCTTAATAAATTCTTTAAACAAAGGATGTGGATTAGTTGGTTTAGACTTGAACTCGGGATGAAATTGTACTGCTATAAACCATGGATGGTCTTTCAGTTCGACTATTTCTACTAACTCATTGTCCATAGTAAAACCACTGCAAATCATTCCTTTCGGTGCAAAAACACCTCTGTATTTGTTATTGAATTCATATCTGTGCCTGTGTCGTTCAGAAATAATCTCCTGGCCATAACTTTTGCGGGCAATAGTGTTTGCCTCAAGCCTGCACTGTTGTGCTCCCAATCTCATAGTACCGCCCATTTTTTCAATATTTTTCTGTTCTTCTAACAGGCATATAATCGGATCCGGTGTGTTAGAATCGAACTCGGTACTGTTTGCTTCTGTTAGGTTACACACGTTTCG
>Ga0208639_1002162_pt1 | contig 11756 bp, 10 predicted proteins | sample ETNtaG_33_FD_185772 | JGI IMG/M metagenome (GOLD analysis project Ga0208639, IMG submission 185772) | Marine microbial and viral communities from oxygen minimum zone, Eastern Pacific Ocean - ETNP201310SV76 (SPAdes) (version 2) | ecosystem: Environmental > Aquatic > Marine > Oceanic ...
CAACAACTGTTTTACCTTCGCCCATAGAGGCAATAAAAATCTGCCGGTTTCCAATTAATGTTTTTGTTGCTGGAATATTAATACTCTTAATATACTCATATGTTTTACTGATGAGTTTAGAGCGATGGTTTGCTCTATTTATTTGGATTAATATTTTTCTTTTAGCTTTTTTTGCAATTTCAATAATTGCCTCTGTTGCCCAAAAATCAACTGGTGAAGGAGCCACTGGTATTATAACTAAATTAGCTGCTTCAATAGCTGGTCTTGCATCAGATTCAATTTTGGGAGGAGTATCTATAATAACAATGTCATGATCTTGTTTCAATATTTTTGACTCATACTGAGCGCCCCATAAACTAGCAGTTTTAAAAGTTAAATTTTGATTTGAAATATTTTTTTCTGATCGAATCATAAACCACTTTCCTAAACTACCCTGTGGATCAGTATCGATAATCGCTACTTTAAGGTTATGGTATTTTATGAAAGCTAGAGCTAGATGAACAGCAAGGGTTGTTTTTCCTGTTCCTCCCTTTTGCTGAGCAATAGTAATAACTTCGGAGAGCATCAAATCATAATATAGATAAAAGCTGATTCTAAAATTATATTAGTTTTTTTCAGTCTATTCGTAGTAAAACATTGGAGCTTTTTTGAATGTTGGCCAAGCATCTGGATCATGGCCAGTAACAACTAAAGCGTTGTTTTCTCTTGCTATTTTTCTTAATTTGTTAACAGAATTTACGGCTTGGGTAGAAGAGGTGACTAAACCTGGTAAGCATTTATTTTCCCAATGATCAAGTGTGTAAGCTGCATCAATAGTTAATAAAATATGCCTTGATTTTGGAAGATTTAATAGAATGGATTGATGTCCAGGCGAGTGACCTGGACTAAATATTATCGTTATTACACCATCTCCATATAAATCAAAAAAATCTGTTTTTTTATCATTAAGGTACTTCCAATCAATATTAGGTTTATCAAAATCCTTCCTGATATAAGCAGGTGCAGCAAACCAATCTGGATTAAAAGCATAATCATATTCCAATCTTTGTACTACGTGTATAGCATTTGGAAAGCGGCCAACTCCACCTGAATGATCTAAATGAAGATGAGATTGTATTAAATACCTGACATCTGAAATGTTTGTCCCTACACTTTTAGCTTGTTCTACACAGTTATCGGATTTTTTCATTACTGGATCATAGGCATTTACGACTGCACCCCAATGAGCGTGTTTATCAATGGCTACTTCTACTGCATTTCCTCCATCAATAACAACATCGCCCTCAGGATGTTTAATTAAAAACCACGGAACTGGTATTTCAAAATCTTCATTGCTTTGATTCATTTTAATGTATTTTAATTTTGTTTTAAGCGTACCTGTTTGAAACATATACAACCTAATGGCTGAATTAAATTTTTTTGTTTGCTCGAACATAATATTTTATTTTACCAATTTTCCATAGATTGAAACAATATTTGATTAAGATCATTTTCACTAACATTTTTTGGTGCAATTGCTAATAGCCGTTGTTGTTTCATAGCGCCCTTAATAATTTCTGGTATGTCTTCTTTTACATAGCCAAGTTCTTTTATTCCTGTTGGCACACCTACTTCCTTCATGAGCTTAATCAATTCATATGGAAGACTTTCAGGACTAGGATTATCAATGACGCCCCCTTTTAATAACTCTGCTGCTTTAATATGTTTTTCAGGATCTGCATCATAGGTAAAACGAAAAACTGCTGGAGCGCTTACGATTACAGATATTCCATGAGGTACAAAACATTTCTTATACCCACTTGCTTTAAAAGAATGTTTTAATCCTGCTATTGGATAAGCACATGCATGTGGAATGTGTACTCCGGCCGTACCAAAACCTATGCCTGCTAAGGTAGCGCTTAACATCATATTCCCTCTTGCTTCAATATCTTCTCCATTAAGAACAGCCCTAGATAAGTATTTTCCTCCTAAATCAATAGCTTTCATTGACCATATATCTGAAACGGGGTTACTTCCTTGATATGGAGGTCTCTCATCTGGAGAGTTTGGTTTTTCTCGTTGATGATAAGGTTTAGAAATAAAACTTTCAATGGCATGACAAATAACATCCAGACCTGATGATGCTGTTACGCCAGAAGGAGTAGTTTTTGATAATTCTGGATCAACCAAAGCTAAAGTAGGTCTTAAAAAGCGATGTGAAATTCCAGTTTTTAATTTCATTTCTGGAATATCAAGAACAGCTACTGTAGTAGCTTCAGATCCTGAGCCTGATGTAGTAGGAATGGCAATTAATGGAAGCAGTTGAGAAGTGGGCTTTTTTCCTTTTCCGATAGGAACATTGACATAATCCATAACTTCTCCTCCACAAACTTTTATCAAATTTGTCACTTTTGCTGTATCTATCGTTGATCCTCCTCCAGCAGCAACAATTAAATCAAAAGAATTTTTTAGTGCAAACTGGGACGCAACTTCAAAACTTGCAAGTGTAGGTTCAACTGAAATATTGTCAAAAGTGATAACTTCTGCCCCTGATGATTTAATTTGATATAATATTTTTTGTGTAACATCAAAATCGTGTAACACAGGATCAACGACCAATAATATTTTTGCAGAATTGTATTTACTTAATTCCCACCCTAATTCATTTAAACTATTTCGACCAAATTTTAATTGTGTTGATTCTAACCCAAAAATTGTTTCGTTGTGAACAATTTTTTCATTACTATACAACATAGATATAAAACACTATTGAGAGAACTGCTAAACCAATTAGGACCAGTATCCATCCATAGCCTGAACCTACATTTTCAGTATAATTAATTGCACTTTCAGTGGTTGTTGAAGGAGAAAACTCAGTATCAACATAAAGATCATCAGGTCTAATTGCTTTTTTAGGCAGGGTAGACAAATCCATTTTGTTTGCCAAAAACCATACTAATCCAATGCCTAGCACCCACCAAATAAGTTGATATCCCCAAATTGAAGGTATTTTTAAAACCCACGCTTCATATCCATTTCCCGGATTACCAAAGATATCGTTTCCCAAAATTAATCCGGGTCCAATTGCACAAAAAAACCAAATTAAAACAATAATATATGCTAAGGATCTTATTTTGGTTCTACTAGGATGTAATCCCATATGTGCGCTAAAAAAATCATGGAATTTTTGTCTATGAGATCTGTGGGTATCCATTTGTGAAAAATATGAGAAAGCAGAAATAGAAAAACTAACTACAACATTAAATAATAGTCCCCATACACCTGAATGTATCGTAAGAGGCCATCTTCCCCAAGGCAATCGATTACCTGTAATTTGTTGACCTAGAGTTTCCGTTAAAACGACAATAATGATACCGCTAATTATACCCATAATAGCTGCCCCTCTAGTGATCCAAGGAAGCCATAGTGTTCCTAACAATATAATTATAAACTGAAATGCGATTGAAATAGCTATTCCTCCAAAAAGGATCATAGCTGGTTTAGCAAAAGTAGCTAAATAAAGTGCTGCTAAAAAAATTAGTAACATTGACAAACGTGCAACCAAACGCTCTTTTTCCCATCGCATATCTTGATCAATATAAGCTTTGTATAAATCTCTTGTTATAATACTGCCTGATGTCATTAAAAAAGCTGCGGCTGTTGATTGAAGTGCTGCTATCAAACCTAGTGCCAGAGCGCCAGTTATCCATAAAGCATAAGTGTCCATTAGACTTATAATATGAAAAATTACCAATGTATGTTCAGATCTAGAAACTTCCGGCAATAAATTGCTGATAGATAGATTTTCATTATTTATATCAGCGTTTGCTCCTAATAAGTTTGCTCCCACTCCCTGGAATGTTATAAAAACAAATAGTAAAACTCCGATAGCTGCGGCACATCCCCAAATTTGATAGTAAGAAAAAGCTTTTGGATGTTGTGTAGAAAAACTCCACATTGAAAAGGAAGGGGAAAGAACTATTCCCATAAATGAAATAGTAAAAGTAAATATCATCATTGCTGTCCAAGGTCCTCCTGTTGGATCGTTTTTTCCCAAACCTGCAACCCATTGAATTACTCCTGGAACAACAAAGTAGCTATTGTAATCCCCGCCTCCATATCCATTGGTATTACCCCATGCACTAATTGATGTGCTTGCAATTTTTGATAATGCCTGATTAAAAACATCAAAACCCCCTACAAAAAAAAATATAATTATGCCTAGAGCAACAATAGTAACTACAAACAACCAGGATTGAACGACTCCAACGCTCACCGTTGCTTTAAATCCTCCTGTCACTACATATAATAAAACAACTGAGGAAATAATCCACATGCTTAACTCTCTAGAAATGTTTCCTTCAGTCAATAAATTTACTAAAAAACCAGTAGCACCAAATAAAATCGCAAGTAAAGGTACTGCTACGAAAAAAGTGACTATAGCTGAAATGATACGTATTGTATCACTTCTATAGTAGTCATAATACATTTCACCTGGGGTAATATATCCATATTTTCTACTTAACATCCATTGTCTTTTAAAAAATAATACGCTTCCTAAAGGAATAGTTATCGCAATGAATGATGTACCTACATATTGAAAACCATCATGAAAAATTAAGCCAGTGTGACTTAAAGATATTAATCCTGCAAATGTTGCAGAGGTTGCAGCAAAAAAGAAAACCCATGATGAAATATTCCTGTTTGCCAAATAATATTCATTGGGATTACTGGCATTCTTTGAACCTCGTAAGCCCCAAAAAATACAATACGCTGCATACAGCACTAAAAAAATAAAAAACCAAAGAACTTTTTCAGACATGGTTTTATTTTATTAATTCAATTTCAACAAAAGAATAAGGAGAATTGTTGTGATTAAAAACATTATGCTCCACCCCTTTGTCTCTATAATAAGCTCCACCTTTGGTAAGTTTTGAAATTGTTTCATTGTTATCCTTGTCTACTATTATTAATTCTCCATCAAGCATAGGCACAACGATATAATTATATTTGTGAATATGATGACCTGTGCTATCACCAACTTCAAAACTCCATTCAGTTACTTTTACTTTATCATTATCTATAAGTATGTTTGCTTTGGCCATATTCAATATTTTTCCATATTTTTTTTAATTACAAAGCCTTTTCTTCAATGATTTCTTACTGGCATTGTCTCGCCCCGATTCTTTTTGATTTTTTCTGCTTCTTTTTGTGCATCTTCAGCTGAAGAAAAAACTTTATCTTCAAATAAAATAAATGGTTTCTCACCATCTGAATTTAACTGACCTACACACCATTCTTTATCAGGTTTTGTACACATTACTATGTAGGCTCCAGGTATTGGACCGTATTTACTATTATTTAAGCGAAAAAGACAATGTGCAAGAATTTTAATTTTATCCCTATCTAAATCATACAATGCATTTTGCTCTAAATTATTTAATGGTGTTACTTTATCTGTTCCAAGAATATATTTCCCATCAGTGCCCTTTGCCCTATCAATTAATTTTTTTTTCATTTAAGGTAGTGGTCCTTCCTTTAAAAAACCTCTAATGGTATTTTCTAAAATTTTTGAAACATTATTATTGTAATTGTTGTACGAAAGACTTCCACACCAAGCAAGTGATCCAGGTGCAAACAAAGCTCCATCATTAGGTGCTTTATAATAAATCATATCTGCTCTCACCATCGGGTTTTCAGTTCCTCCGCCATAAAAGCCTCTAACAGCAAAATGAATTTCTTCATTTACTTGTAACATTAAATTCGAATGATTTTCAGATCTTGCCAGCAAGTATGCATTGTGAGGTGTTCCAAACTCTAAATCATATCGGTCCAACTCTAAACCAGCGGCTCCTCCGCCTACTAAACCAAAATCACCTATTTTTTCATCTTCTCCTACTCCCTCAAAAATCCATGAACATTCAGGCCGAAAACTATCGGATTCTCTCTTGTAATAAGAAGAAATATCAAAGCCATATGCAGTAAAGGTTAAGCCACAAACTTTTGTTGGTATTCTTCCTCTTGCACGCCACATACCGCCAAATTTACCATCAAAAGCATTGTTGTATTCACCAGGATTTGCTGTCCAAGCTCTAGTTCCAGCTTCTCCTTTTCTCACTTCAATAATATTTGGATTGTCAGGATGATATTCGCTAACCCAATAAAAACCATCTGCACCTAGATAAATCCACCTTCCGCCTTGAAGCTGGTAAGCTTCGTAGGCAGCAACCATTTTTTCAGAACTATATTCAGGATGTGATCCAGTAAGTACGCATTGGTATCTGTTAAGCAAATCTACACCTTCGATGTGTAAATCTTCATCTGTTAAACAATCAAAATCAAAACCTTTTTCTTCAAGCCAGTCTGTCAAATGCAAGTCTCCATTTAATTGCCATAGCGATGGAGAAAGCCAATGCCTGTATTTCGGTCGCATATTTAAAATTGGTCTTAGTCGTGAAGAATAACAAACGCCGCTTCCATCTGAATGAAGAGAGTATGTAGAAAGTCCATATTCTCTGTGTTCATTTAAATATAAATCTGACGCTGCCAAAACAGGAACTTTTCCTGCGAGTAACTGAGCAACAACTGAGTTTGTTCCTAAGTTATCATTTGAATAGGCCAAGTAGCTATTAGTAGGAACAATTAAGGCTAATTTTGAAGTCGCTTTACCTTTTGGAGGCTTTATAACAAAAGGAACAAAATCTTCAGTCTCTGAAGAATCATCCCCATTTATTCTTAATCTTGCTGCATAAAAACCGCTTCTAATTTTGTCTGGCACATCATAAACAAAATCTACTTCCCATCTAGCATCATCAATATCATCATCATGAAAATGTATTGCTCCATATTCTTCTGGCTTATGGTGATAAACTATTTCATCTGCTGTCCAATTGTAACCAGTCATTCCTCTACAAGGTAAGTTAATAATAAAACCGTTTAGATGACTTGGAGAAATGTCAGCAATAAATGTAGAGGCAATATTATTGGTTATATTTGCATGGAAATCCCAAGCACCTACTACTTTTGTTCGAAGATCAGATGTGCAACCGCCATAACCACTAGATAAATTTTTTATTTCATCTTTCGAAAGTACTTTGTTACTTAATCTTGGTCTGTCTATTTTTCCATTAAATACAAATCCCTGCTCTGGTAATTCTACAGGAGTAAGAGCTTCTTTATAATGTCCACCTGTAATATGCCTTCCAGAACGATCAACAACTGTAGAAGCTGCCATTAAAAATGGAGAGTCGTTTTTCCCAGGCTTTACATTATTTGAACTTTCTACAATAGCGCTCGTCTCATCTATCGGATGCAATAAAGACATTCCTAAGCCACCGTTCGTCGGAGTAACTGTTGGTTCTTGATATAATATTACTTTGCCGGTTTCAGCATCAAAGCTAGCAGCTACTAGATACCAAACTTTTCGAATTAGTTTTTTTTCACTTGAAATTTTAAAGACTTGCCCATCACCATCGCCAATCATCAAGCTTAGGCAACCGTCATCATCAACAAATAGTCCATAACCAGAACTGCTTGTTTCATTCCATTTTGTAAGTATTCCTTGTTTGCCCTTATCGGGCGTAGTAGGAAAAATGTATGCCTGCAAAGTAAAACTCCCAACATTCATACGTTCATCCTGAGGTATAATTACATATGAACCCCCGTGTATTCTTTGATTTCTTCCTTCATAGTTGCCATTGCAACTAGCGCCTAATTCTTCTTCTTTGTATCCAGGTCCCTCAGGATTTGTATCACCATGTATCAATCTTACAATCTGTACTTCGTAATTTTCATTGCTCTCAGAGTTAATATAAAACTTTACTTTCTCTCCAGGATGAACCGAATACTTATCGCTATAACCAGTAATACGCAACATTATGAGTATTTCTCCAACAATTCAAAAATTCTTTTAAGAAAAATTGCATGTTCGCAAGCCTCTTCGGAAGAAAAAGAATCTTCTAATATATTAACAGGCTGACCTCTAACTCCGCTACAAATTCCAATTCTATAATCCTTAAAATCTTTCTTGCAAATAGTTATGTATTTTCCAGTCATTGGCTGTCTTCTAAACTTATCAAGAACAGTTCGAAGATCTTTACTATGTTCAACTGTCGGATTTCCTTTATGAGGTGCTCTTCCAACTGGAGTAGCTTTGTGTTCTGCAATTAGTCTATTTCTTGTTTCCTCATTTCTTAATAAAGGCAAGACGTATTTTTTAGTTATGAAATCATCGGTATGCGTATGTGCAGCGTTTAATTGTACCCCAGTTTTTTCTTTAATCATAGTATTCCTCTAGACAAACATTTTAAGATTTAAATATTTTTTAGTTATTAGTTTTTTCTTCTATTATTCGTAGCGCCTCCATCAAATAAACACGAAAAACTTCATGATTTTCGCTCATAGGAAAATGTCCTATATCTGTCATTTCAATATATACCCCTCCTTTAATTTGACGCGCTGTATTTTCAGTAGCCTCTGGGGGAGTAAGATAATCATATGTACCTGTTAACATCACAACAGGGCATTTTCTTCCATCAATATTCTGCAATTCTTTTCTCAAATCATGATCAACTGAATAAAAATATAAATCTCCTTTAAAAGCTTCTGAACCCTGAGAATAATAATGCCATGTTAGCCATCTATCCATATCAGGAGATTGAGGTGCCATAAGATCCCACACTCCGCTTGCACATACTTGTGCAGCATTTGCATGTGGATGTCGCCACCAGTCCAAATAAAAACCAGGGGCATAATCAGCTGCCTCAACAGGAATAACTGCTTTAAATTTATTTGGATGGCGCAAAGCCAGTTGCAAGGCTATGTTTCCTCCAAATGAGGAGCCCATAAATATTGGATTATCTAAATCAAGAGCAGCACATAATTTAATTATAAAATTACAATAGTGTTCAGCTGTAAGCTTGTATTCTTCTTTCCACCATTCTTTATTATGAGGAGGATCCGATTTACCGTGTCTTGGCAAATCATAGGCAATCACATTATAGTTTTTAATAATTTCTTCATCTTCAAGCAATCCTCTCCATTGATGATTATGGCATCCAGCTGTATGCTGACATATTAATGGTATGCCTTTACCGTTTTGAAGATAGAAAACTTTGTACTCACGATCATCAACTTCAATTGTAACATAACGCCCGACTACATCATGATGCCTAACCATTTACTAGCTCCTTAAAATAATTAACATATTAAACAGGGACTCCCGATTTCCTTAAGAGTTCGAATTGTACTGTAAAATTTCTTAAATTTTGCATTAAAACAAGATGATTACCCTCAATTTTTAAATCTCTTTGAAAACTCGCGGACCAAATTCCATGATACATTGGTTTGGGCGTTGGCTGACCAAACTCCCGCCATGTTTGAGCTGAAGCTCGTAGAGCAAAATCATACGGATCAAGGGGTGCTGGGTTAGTATTAATATTTTTTACTTTCCCATCATGCATTTCTATTATGACTTTTGCTTTTTCCATATCAAACATGAATGAACATGTGTAATATTTTGACATTGCACCAATAGTATCGTCACTATTGGTGAGTTCTTCATACTTTTTTGCCCAATTTTCTATTTCAGCACTCATAAGATTTATTTTTTAGGATTTTTTCTACTTGGTACTGATTTTGTTGGGTCTTTATCAAAATTCATATGAAAATCTTTTTTTGGATTATCATAGTCACCTAAAATATTACGAATATTGCTAATCTCACCTGGATTCATCCCTATTTCCTTTAAAAGACTGTCTAGGAAAGGTTGATGAGCTCTATAGCGCAAAGCAGAGTTCACTACACTATCAGCTAAATTGCCACTTCTTCCAGTGCTGTCACCTTTTCCTCCGCTACTTCCAACTGCATTTCCACCATCAGGATTGCCACCACTAAAGCCTGGAAGGCCATTAACATCAACAATCTTAATGTCGCCAATATTCGCCATTGGTTTAACACTCTCTCTGATAATAGACTCAATTTTATCTGCGAGTTTCAAACGTAAAGCACTTCTTCTGCTTGCATCACTCCTGAGATTTTCAGCCGTATTCAAAGCTTTCTTACCAGCTGCATCAATTTCATATCTTAATTTTGCAGCCAATGTTGCAAATTTGTCTTGTTCAGCTTTTGATGCAGCAGAAATAACATCAACTTGTTTTATGCCTTGTGCTTTTTCAATATATCGAGTTGAATTTGCTTTTTCTTCAGCTTCAACGGCTTTAGCCCTCGTAGTTTCTTCTTCAGCTTTCGATTTAAGTACAGCCTTCGATTTATCTATGATTTCTAGTTCCTTTTGATGTTCTTCTAATTTTAATCTTTTTGCTTTCTCGATATCAAGCAGTCTCGTTTCTTTTTCTGCTGAAATACGGTACGCATCAACGTTTTTTTGCTGACTGATTTTAGCATTTTTTATTTGCTCTTCAGAAATAATTTGTGCTTCTTCTGCATCACGTTGTCTTTCAGATTGTTCTTTGATAATTTCTGCTCTTTCTTGGGCCTTTTTAATATCAACTAAACGTTGTTTTTCTAAACGCGCATACTCACTTTCTTTATCTAAATTCAAAATTTTGACTTCTGTATCAAGATTTTTTTGCCTAATATCAAGAGTAGCATTTTGCTCTAATTCATTTTGCTCTCTTCTACGTTTTTCAATCTCTTCAATTAGTCTTGTTTCCGTTAGTCTTCTTTCAACTTCAATAACTTGATTTTGAGATATTTTTGCTACTTCAATTTCTTCTTGACTTCTTATTTCTGCTTCTTCAGCCTCACGTTCTCTTTCTGCCTTTTGTTTTATAGTCTCTGTTCTTTCGTTAGCTTTCTGAATGGCAATTTCCCTTTCTTGTTTATATCTTGAAAATTCTTCGTTTTTTTTAATTTCTAATTCTTTCTGAACAGTTTCTAAGTTTTTATTTTCAATTGAAATTTTTGTGTCTTGAGTAATATCGTTTCTTTTTTTCTTTCTAGCTTCAATTTGTTCTGTCAATTGAGTTAAACCTTGAGAGTCAAAAGTATTTGCTGGATTAAACTGCTCAATTGGTGTTTGATCTAAGGATATTAAAGAAACAGTTTCTAAAGCTAGACCAGTGTGTCCAATAGACTCGTCTGCAATCTTTGTAACTTCTTTAACAAATTGACCTCTGTTTTCTTGTATTTCGTCTAATGTCATTTTCGCAGACACTTCTCCAAGAGCATCAGCAAATCGACCTTGGACCACTTCTCTCAAATGTTCAGGATCAAGAGTTCTGTTACCCAAGGTTTGAGCTGCTGTTGAAACAGCTTTTTTATCAGGTGGAACTTTTGTAAAAAATTCTGTAACCAACTCCGCTCTCATTCTATCTTTTGTAATTAAAGATTTATCACCCGCTCTTTTTATAGTTAAGCTTAATGTACGCATACCTACTTGAGTGATATTATGAATTATGGGTAAAACGAATGCTCCTCCGCTGATAACGACTTTTTCTCCAAACATTCCTGTTCGAACAAATGAAACTTCTTTTGAAGATCTTCTGTATAACCAATGTAACAAATAAACTATGACTGCTATAGCCAGTGCAATCAGAATTATTACTGCTATTATATCTGCTCCTCTAGTCATTAAATACCACTCCTGCTTAACATATATCTAAATGATTCTAATGTCATTTAAAGACCTTCCTTTTTTGTATCTTGGGAAGCTGCGCTATAAATTATCATTCCAAATATAATTTTATTTAATATATCACCAAGATTGTAAATTACATTGAGACTGCTAATATTGACGCCCCCTCCTAGATGTTCAA
>Ga0208639_1002167_pt1 | contig 11737 bp, 6 predicted proteins | sample ETNtaG_33_FD_185772 | JGI IMG/M metagenome (GOLD analysis project Ga0208639, IMG submission 185772) | Marine microbial and viral communities from oxygen minimum zone, Eastern Pacific Ocean - ETNP201310SV76 (SPAdes) (version 2) | ecosystem: Environmental > Aquatic > Marine > Oceanic ...
CTTGTAGCCAATTCCCTGCGCCAATCATATGAGAATCCCATGCGATTCAAATCAGCACGAATACTCTCGATATTTGACCAAGTTACGTCATGAGGGTGCCCGCCAATTTTCTTAGCAGCGTTTTCTGCTGGCATTCCAAAAGAATCGTAACCCATCGGATAGAGAACATTGTAACCTGCTAATCTGCGGAATCGGGCCATGCTGTCGCCAATACTGTAATTTCGAACGTGGCCCATGTGCATTTGACCACTTGGATATGGAAACATCTCCAAGCAGTAGAATTTCGGTCGGCTCGAATCCACTTCACTTTCGAACGCTTTGGCGTCGTTCCATGCGGATTGCCACTTGGCTTCAATTGTGGTAGGGTCGTAGTCCGTCATGACCGTTCCTCACGTGTGCGTGCACCGAAGGTGCACGTTCGGCCAATTGAGGCATCCTATTGAAGGAACCGCTAATCACGACCTCATTCAGTGGAAACGTCGTAGTCATTGCTGTTGACCAAGAAGATGGCTTCCCGAGTCAATTGATACCGATAACGCATGCCTACCTTTTCTCGCTCTACAAGGCCAAACTTCTCCAGTGTACGGAGGTGGTGACTGACCAATTGTTGACTAGCCTCAAGTCGCACCGACAATTCTTTCTGACTCAGATTCACGATGTCGTTTTCCGTGGCATCCAGAAGTCGCAGAATCTTACCCTGCAAACTGTTAGGGTCGGGTGTAAGCAATGGAACTGGCAATTCATCCTCACCCAATGTCGATTGGATACTAGCTGGATAGAAGCGTACCAATCGACCATCCTTACGCCTCCAAATTCTTTCGCCAGTCTGAAGGTGTTTGAGATGGTGTGTGAGTTGTCCGTTGCTCATCTCAAGGGCTCCCAGTAAGGCACGGAAATGAACTCCGGGGTTTGCTGTTAGATAGCCCATAATGCGTCCGCGTTGGTATTCACCATCGTGTTCACCTGATCGGCGGACCATTCCAACGAGGCCGAGGCCCACTTGCAATGCTGGAATCCGAATCCATTCTGTGTTGCCTAGGTAGAGCAATGTCATGAGGGAAAGTGATGTTGTTGCTACCACAGCAGCAGAGGTTGGGGCATAAGTGATGATTTGGTCGACTGGGCTTGGAGGTGGAGATGAGGGGGTAACTGGAGCAACAATTTCAGGTGCGGTCTCGGTTTCATCCAATGTCTGTAGAATTACGATGCCCGACCATGCAGCACAGTCATCTGGTGCTTGACCAGACTGTACCATGTAAGTGCCGCTTAGGCCAGGTGTGGGGGTCCACTCATCATCTTGCACGTGTTCGATGAAACTGTATTCGACACCGACTGAATCGGTGAGGAGCCAACATCCCCGACTAGGTGTTGTGACATAATTCCACATTCCTGACAACCATACTTCTTCGATTGAATTGTCAGGGCTTTCTACAATATCTTCCTCGATTGTGTCGCTGCCAGAATTGTCTTCGACGACATCAGAAATGTGCGCCCCATCGTATGTGTGTGCAATTTGAGTAGTGAATGTCGGTAACGAAGTTGTTTGAATTGAGATATGCCAAGTACCCTGCGCCAATTCAATTCCATTTTCAACAAATGGCACTTCAATCGTAGGCCAAGTGTATCCCGATTGAGGTTCGATCAAACTCTCATGTCCTGCGAATTCGCCACAATCTTCGGCCCAAATTTGCGATGGGTTTTCTCCAACCATTGCTAGTTGTAATTCTAGAGTGCAATCAGTTGGCCAATAGAGATTGAATGCCTCGAATCCGATATTCTGAATCGTCAAATCGAATGATACTCGTTCTTCAAGACTATCAGGTGAAAGAACTGCCAAATTATCTACTGTGAATCGAATGCTAGTCATATCTTGTTGTTCGGTTCCACAACCTGGATTATCCCCACTATTGACGTGTAAAAACGACTGGGTTGCGACGATTCCGTGATCGGGTTGACTCAACACAAGTAGGTGGACGCCATCATCGATTTCGCAGCCGTTGGAACCCATGTAATCCCAACTGTCCGAAGCTAGAGTGTGGATGGTTTGCGGCGCAATTTTTTGCTCTATTCCCGAAGGGGGGCAAGGGCGGGTGTCGCGGGTGTCGTAGACGATTTCCCCACTAGGAGATATGATGTGCAATTCAACAATGCACGTGTTTTCATACAGTAACTTTGCAGGCACATCTGCGGGGTTCTGGAGCATGAAATACCAATTCAATTGATCTCCTGCATCAAGGACTGCTTCTGGAATTATGTTAGCAACGGGGTTGGTTGGAATTCTTGTGTATGCTGTATCGACACTGCTCTCCGCCCCATTGACAGCTGTGAGTGCAAACGGAATTGTGTAATCGCCATCGGGAGCGTTGCCAAATGCCCACTCGGTCCAGCCGAGGTGCATCTTCTCTCCTGCAGCAATTGAACCACTGCCACATGGGATTGATGTGAGTATGTTTGTTTGCACCCGGCAATTCTCATCGAATGGGATATCGATGGTGTTCTTTCCTGAATTGACCAAGGAGAGATGAATCATTGCAGGCATTGCAGAGGTATGGCCATATTGATCGCCGATGGTTTCTGAAAGGGTTGCTTCAAGGTGAAGATTTTCTGGCATCTCAACGGTACGGTGAAGAATCACTGATTCAGTTGCCGAAAGTTCGTGATACTGGACGGCCGCTTCCGTCCCCCCGTCCTGCGTGAATGCGAGTTCGATGTCACCACTAGGTGTATCACTCCAATCCCAAGTCCAAGTGGAAAGAATGCGTTCTTGACCCGCTTGAATTGTCATTGCCCGACTTTGAGTCGGACAAATTCGCTCGTCATCAATATCGAGTTCCCACTCATCATTTGTGATGATTAAATCAAATGGGCAAGCGGGATTGTAGGTCAACTCCTTTGCATCATCACCATGATTCTTGACCCGCAGGGTGACTTCTAGGTCAGATGCATCTGAAAAATACAAGCCATTCTCTGGTGTATCGATTTCGATTCGCAACTCAAGGCCGTTTTCAGCAGGTTCAGCGACAGCGAGTGGGGCCAATACCATCAAAATCAGCAATGCCGCCAATGACGCCGGCCTGAAATTGACATCCCGTAGCATGCGCTCGCCCCATATCGTCAGCATTGTCCTCCCGTTTGAAACCATTGGCGCCCCCTTAGGGGGGGCCAATGAGCCGCCGAACCATTGATTGCCTATCCCCTAATGGAGAATCATGGCCCTAGCAAGCGGAGAATTCGACGTCTCCATAGGAGACGATGGAATTGAGGTATGGGTTACGCAAATGGGCACTATGGCGAATATGAATACGGCATTTATCGACAGAGAAAACCGTATTGTGGCTGTCGTAGATCCATTTGATGGAAAAGGATGGCTCAAAGCCCTAAATGCTGAGAACTTAGAGCCGACTCACATTCTATTGACGCATACCCACAGAGATCATACTGCTGGAGTCAAAGCAATCCGTAAAGCACATCCCGAGATTGAAGTTTGGGGGCACGAAGAATCGGTTTCACCAAGCCTCTTTGGACGTATCATTTTCACGAAAACTGATTTTACACACATTTGGAAGCATGTTCCAAATGAAATAATCACATGGGAGTGTGGCAATATTCAACTTTCAGTTACTCATTCCCCGGGTCATTCTCCTGGTCACGTGACCTTCCATGGACACGACGTGTATGTTGCAGGGGATTTGCTGTTTACCATGCGTTCAGGGCGAGTCGATTTACCGGGTTCGGATCCTGCTGCGCAATGGCGTAGTTTGGCCAAGGCAAAATCAATCTTACAAAACCTTCCAAGTGATTGGCGCCTCATCCCTGGCCACAGATATGATTGGATTGATGGAACCACTCCTGATTGGGTCACGATTGAACAAGCATTGAAGCACAATCTTTCACTGAATGCATTGGATATCGAAACATTCGACGCATTGCCATTCAATCGATTTGACGATGAATTATCAAATTAATCTAGAAGATCACCTAGACTGGGCAGAGATGCTTTTTCAGCTTCTTCTTGTTCCATGTGAACCTGCCATTCAGCCTTCTCAATATAACCGAGTTCCTTCGCTTTCTCAATATCACCGGTCGAAAGATAGTGGTCAATCCACTTCTGGCGTCGCTCTTGTTCTTCATCGTTGAAGGCCATTTCTTGTTGCTGCATTTCTCGGATTTCAGAGAGCCGCTTTCGAGCGCCCATCTGTTTGGCAACCAATGCAACGAAAATGAGTGAAAGAAGTAGTGTGATGAAACCACCCATGATGTACATCATTGCAGATGAGTCATCTTCTTCTCCTTGTGAATCTCCTATATCTGCCGATGTGATTTGGCATTTCTGACCGATCAAGTGGATGTCAGGATCATATGGACAGGCGTCCGCGGTATCCGACCAGCCGTCTTCGTCACTATCGGGGCAACCAAATTTGTCTTCCCAAGAGAATCCCATCACACTCTTGCAAAGGTCGGGTTGATAGTCCCCAATTGCGCTATTGTCTCCGAATCCATCACGGTCGGCATCTTTCGATTGTGTAAATCGCAATGGGAACGCGTCAGAGTTTCTAGCGTCCGCAACCAATTCTCCTGGCCAACATTCGAGTCTAACTGTGGAGTTGTCCTTGTAATTGTCACCAAATCCATCGCCATCAGTATCACTCCATTGTGTGGCTTCATCTGGGAAGGCATCTCCATTCTGCACTCGAGAAAGAATCAATCCTGAATCGATATCACAATCCCACCGATAGGAATCATCACTCAGTTTCTCACCGGTTACATTGGTGTATGTGTAATTGTCACCGTAGCCATCGCCATCTGAATCAGCCCACTGCGTGGGGTCTTCGGGGAATGTGTCAATGGTATCTGCCCATCCATCACCATCTGAATCGGTGCAACCGTAGACATTGCCTTCGGTAGATGATCCTGGCCACGTTGGACAATCATCCCCGTCTACACTGAATTGGCTGTCCCCAAATCCATCACCATCTGTATCTGTATCTTGGAACGGGTCATTGGGGAATGCATCTTGTGGATCGGGTGTGCCATCTTGATCACTGTCTGGGCAACCTCGGGCTTCCGCAGTGCTTGTCGTGCCATACATTGTTGGGCAGATATCTGGGAGGTTGCCCTGAGGGTTGTCCCCGAAGCCATCACCATCGGAGTCCCACCATTGTGATGGGTCGTCAGGGAAGCTGTCGCCATTAGGGCCACTGGGGTTGTCTCCGTAGCCATCCCCGTCACGGTCGCCACATTGCGTACCATCGGTAGGGAACAAGTCAGGGTTGTTTCCATTGGGGTTATCTCCACAAGATGATTCTGCATTGTTGCGATCAAATCCATCTCCATCAGTATCTGACCATTGCGTAGGGTCGTTCGGGAAGGCCTCACCAGAATTGGCATATCCGTCTCCATCATTATCGGCACAGCCGTACCAAACGATGTCGTCATAGGTCTCATTGACCTCATTCCAATGGATTGCTTTCTGACTCGAACCTGCCTCGCCTGGACACTCATCGCCCATGTTACCCGACTTGTTGTCACCGTAGCCATCACCATCTGAATCGTGCCATTGTGTGGCATCATTCACGAATGCATCCGCATCCCCTGCTGGACTTGCCAAACCTTCGCCCGGTCCTGCATTACCCGGATTTGAGTAACCATCGCCATCTGAATCGGGGCAACCAATGCGGTCCCAAACTGAATTACCCCAAGCGAGGGGGCAACCATCGGATACTGTGGTGAATGGTTCGTCCCCGACCCAATCGCCATCGGTATCATTCCACTGTTCGGGATTGAGAGGGAAGGTGTCGACATCGACCAGTTGAAGTGGGGTCATTGTGAGCAATTGACCTGGCCATTCAGCAGGTCGTATACTCGTCCATGATGCGTTAGCGTAGTTGTCACCGTAGCCATCGCCATCTGTGTCATCCCATTGTGTTGGGTTTTCATCAAAGTGGTCGATTCCACCATATGGATTTGGATCTCGTGGGTCATTTGTATTGGAAGGGTATCCGTCGCCATCGTTGTCAGCCCACTGATATGGGTCGTCATCAAATTGGTCGCCATCATCTGAGTAGCCGTCACCATCTGAATCTGGGCATCCAAAGACGTCCATGTATGAGGTGCCGAATACATTCGGGCAGGAATCGGGCTCCGTAGCAGGATCGGGGTTGTCTCCGTAATTGTCTCCATCTGTATCGTTCCACTGAGATGGGTCCTCTGGGAAGGCATCGTCGGGATTGAGGTAACCATCGTTGTCCATGTCCGGGTCAACTACCCAGTGGTAAATTCCCTCATCATTGCGACCGTGAGCAGAAATGATGTGGTTACCATCAGGGTGCCAATCTACGCCATAGATGGTGCCACAATTATTGCCATTTCCACTGCTGGTGCATCCACCAGGACGTGGCGCGGAAAGGGTGTCAATTTTGACACCGGTAGCAGAGAAGAAGACGTTGATACTGGCGCCATCGGATCGATAGTAAGTGTGGCTGAATGCCACCTGAGAAGAATCGGGTGACCAAGCGGCATCGTTGCAAGAGGTTGAAGTTGTATAGGACCACTCCTCTGCGCCCGTATTTGCGTTGTAGACCTTGGCTCGTGCATCGCTTCCACCCCATGATGAACAAGCAGAAATCATGTTACCATCAGGTGAATAATGGACTGAACTCAATGAACTGAATGCATTGGAAATCGTTCGGTTTGATGTCCAAGTATCTGTGTCGTAGATGAAAATAATCTCATTTCCACCAATGACCATGCGGTTTCCATCCGGGCTCCATCCAACAGAATAGAAACGGTCTGCTGAACCAGGATTAAATGAAGTGATTTCTGCTCCAGTCATTGAGTTGTAAATCTGCACTTCACCGTTTGTTCCACTGTTTCCCGATCTTCCAATAACAACTGCAATCATTGTTCCGTCCGGGCTGTATTCAACTTCGTTGGGCTGATCCCCACTACCTACGTCGGTACTAACTGAGAACAATTCTGAGCCATTACTGGAATAGTATGCTCTGAGACGATCATCATCGAAAACAGCAGCTACATACATTCCATCAGCAGAAATATCAACATCATATCCATATTCACTGGTTTGAATTGTACGCAAATTGGATTGAGTTGCTGTATCCCAAATTCGTAAATTAGCGGTGGAACTTTGCCAACTTCCTGCATTTTCAAGTGTCACATATTGGGACGCATCCTCACTGAATCGAACCATGAGATAATCATCACTCGATGATTGATGCGCATCTTGCTGATATCCCCCGGTTGACATTACCCATGGATCATTGATGTCACTGGTACCATCTCCATCTCGGTCAGGACAACCAGTCCGATCTAAAGTGCTGTTTCCTGCCGCAACAGGACAGTCGTCCACTGAATCATCGGTCCCATCGCCATCGGTGTCATCCGCCATGACGCTTGAAACAAATAACGAGCCCGTCACCATCAGTATGGAAAGTAGAATCGCCCGCATCGAGGCCGATTTAGAACTGCCATCGGCTGGGGTCATGAGTTCGGCTTGATTCCTACGAATAAGGTCTTCCGGTTCTCTTGCATCACGCGTGAGCACGCGCGCGAGGATACTTTTGGGCGTGAAGTTCAACATCAGGAAGTCCGAGGGAGGACTGATGCCGAGCAATGATCTACGGATTCACATCGCGGTCGAAGACCGTTTATTGCTCCATCTTCTCGAGCAAGATGAGCAAGCCGACCTCTACATGGTTAGCGCCGCAGTCACTCGTCCAGGGATTGCGGAGGCGTGTGCCTTGCACCCACCAAATGTTAGCCGTTCCATGCGAACGATGCTGCGTAATCAGTGGGTCAGTGAACACACTCGGACCGTCCGAGGGGAAAGTCGGCGTCAAAAAACATGGCAACTCACAGAAATGGGTCGTACCGAAGCCAAATCTAGAAGCAACACTTTGGGAATTACACAGGTATTGATTCGAGATGATAATGGTCAGTTGTTAGAGGTTTCAGCGAACCAGGCCAGTGTTCGATTGGCCGCTGACTTGACACTCCTACAAGTTTTGATGCACGCTCAACATGAGGGTGTTCTGACTTTTGGTGACATTCGATTTGGAATGATTCAGCACCGTGAGGATGGTGGGAAACCGGCCCCTGGTCGATTGAAATTAGGCGCGGGGGCACATGCGACCTATCACACTGAACCACCTGAAACTCGCGAGGTTCATGGGCGCTCAGTTGAATTGGATGCGCTTGATGAATGGATTGATTCACAGCAATCTTGCATGCTCGTTCATGGAATCGCGGGCATTGGAAAGTCTACACTTGCAGCCCACTGGATACGGCAGCGCATGGAAGTTGATGAACAACTTTCGATTTGTTGGTACCCTTGTCAACCGTGGGATACAGCCCTTGGTTTGGCTACATCACTTCTGCATCGAGTTGGAATCGATGCAGCCCATGACCCTGTCCAACTAATGGAAACATTGCCACTTACACCGGGTGCAAAATTGGACATTGATGCGTATCGGCGATTGTTACTCTCCTATCTAACCGACCCGAGTGTATTACGGGAAAGATTCTCTGAAGACGAAGCGGCTGGGCCCCCTCCTTACTTCCTTCTCGTACTCGACGATGTACACCACATTTCAGAGGATGCGGCTGATCTCCTCGGGGCTTTACTCCAAGTCGCTGATTCTTCTCCACTCACATTGCTACTCATCAGCAGAACGACACTTACATTCTACGATCGACGGGATGTTCACACCCGTGAGCGAGTGAGTGAATTGGCTCTTTCCGGATTGTCTGTCGAAGACCTCGATGCATGGATTTCCGAACTTGAAGAGGGAGATTTGCCGGCCGCACCTGTGGTGCACGAAGTTACGGGTGGACATCCACTTGCCATCGAATTGATGGAGATGTATGGAGAGGTTGCCCATGGAGATTGGTTGCGGTTCCTCGACGAAGAGATTCTCGATGTTTTGCCGGATGATGAGCGTGAACTTCTGGCGACTCTCGCGGTCTCTGATCGACCTGTTCCGTGGGATGTTCTTGCTGCGGCATGCAAACATGATGGGAATCCACCCCATGTTTTGCTCGAACGTGGACTATTACTGGAACTGAATGATGGGATGTGGTTGCATGAAGCTCTTCGCGAGCGGCTGCTCAGAGAAGTTGGAGCCCCCCAGGATGAACGGAGAAAGAAACTCGATACTGCACGTGCGGAATAGAATGCTTGACTGTGAATGAGTACGGAACAGACTCAAGAACCCCGGACACTCGCCATCGGCTATGACTGGAACACAAGTACTGATGAAAACGAGCAAGGGTGACATCACCATTGAACTGTTTACCGACACTATGCCAATAACAGCTGGGAATTTCCTAAAATTGGTGGACGATGGTTACTACAATGGTTTGCATTTCCATCGGGTCATTCAAGGATTCATGCTTCAGGGTGGCTGCCCCCACAGTAGAGATCCAAACAGCCCACGATGTGGCACGGGTTCACCAGGTTATTCGATTGCCGATGAGCATCTTCATGATGCCAGATTCTCAAACGAAATTGGTACCCTAAGTATGGCCAATTCTGGGCCCAATAGTGGCGGTTCACAATTCTTCATCAACACGGTTCACAATTCGTTCCTCGATTGGTGGAACACACAAACACCTAGTGCACACCCTGTTTTCGGTAGGGTTGTTGCTGGAATGGATGTCGTTACAGCGATTGAAAATGGGCCTACTGGGCATGGAGATCGGCCTCGTGAACCTATGCAAATGATTTCGGTTGAACGCTGTTAATCATATTTATTAACAACCGATTGCACGCCATAATATGGCAAAGCACCGGGCGGGCGACCGCCGTATCATGAGCATAAGCATACCTGAGAAATTGGCTGAAAGATTAGACCGGAAAGTCGGGAAGGGGCGCAACGAAGGGCGTAGTGCAACTATAGCGAAGATGATTCAGGAATCATTGGAACAGAAATCGAAAGGAGCGCCCGCCACTAGTGCTGAGCGAAAATATGCAACTTCTGAATCGGGCGAGGTTAGAGTCGAGAAAGATACCATGGGCTCATTGGAGGTTCCAGCGGATCGCTACTATGGGTGTCAAACTGCACGTTCACTCATCAACTTCGATATCGGAGAAGATACGATGCCTCGCGGAGTCATTCGAGGATTTGGAATTCTCAAACAAGCTGCTGCAAAAACCAACAAACAACTAGATGCAATAGATTCTGAAATCGCTGATCTAATTATTTCAGCCTCCGATGAAGTCATTGATGGTTCATTGGATGGGCATTTCCCGTTGCGTATTTGGCAAACGGGTTCTGGAACTCAGTCGAATATGAACACGAACGAAGTCATTGCCAATCGAGCCATTGAGATAGCAGGAGGGGTTCTCGGTTCGAAGGATCCAGTACACCCCAACGATCATGTCAACAAAGCACAATCCTCGAATGATACATTTCCTACAGCAATGCACATTGCGGGGGCGGAAGCAATCGTGCATGAATTGAGGCCGCAAGTTCAACACTTGCGCAATGCATTGAATGAAAAAGTCAGTGAGTTCGCTGGTGTCGTCAAAATAGGGCGGACGCATTTGATGGATGCTGTTCCTCTGACACTTGGTCAAGAATTCAGTGGTTATGTTTCCATGTTAGATGCTGATTTGCGACGAATTGATTTCGCTCTTGAAGATCTGTATGAATTGGCATTGGGGGGAACTGCTGTTGGAACCGGATTGAATACCCATCCAGATTTTGCAGAAATGGTGGCGGGGCATATTGCTGAAAAAACAGATCTCCCATTTGTGACTGCCGACAATAAATTCGCTCAACTCGCAGCCCACGATGCCGTGGTTGCAGCGAGCGGAACACTCAACACCCTTGCAGCGAGTTTGATGAAAATTGCGAATGATATTCGGTGGTTGGGTTCAGGCCCTCGATGCGGACTTGGTGAATTATCACTCCCAGCAAACGAGCCTGGTTCGAGTATCATGCCTGGCAAAGTGAATCCCACACAGGCAGAAGCGATGACGATGGTTTGTTGTCAAGTCATGGGGAATCATACGGCCATCACCATCGGTGGTAGCCAAGGGAACTTTGAGCTCAACGTGTACAAGCCCCTGATGATTCACAATCTTCTGCACAGTACCCGAATATTGGCAGATACATGTCGGGCCTTTACTGACAAGTGTGTCATCGGGCTTGTGGCCAATGAAGCGGTGATCCAATCCCACTTGGAAAATTCCCTCATGCTGGTTACCGCCTTGAATAATCACATCGGATATGACAAGGCTGCGAAAATAGCGAAGAACGCGCATGAGAAGGGCATCACGCTAAGAGAATCTGCATTGGAGCTTGATTTACTGACGAACGAACAATTTGACAAGTGGGTTCGTCCAGAAGAAATGATTGGGCCCCGTGCCTAAGATCTGGCATTTGAGAAAGTGTTCCCAAAACGCCCTACTGAACTGCTTCGCATACGGAAGCATGAATAGTCGATTTGGAAGGATGGCCTCTTGTCCTCAAGAGAGGAAGTTGGGAGTGCTGGCTGGCGGGTTCGAATCGGGTAGATCTTTCCCCGCCAGCCAGCCTCCGCATCCGAAATCCTTTCGCCGCCCGAAGGCGATTTCCAAATCCCGGTCGGTCCGGTTGATGCTTGCGCACCTTCCTTTCCTTAGACGCCCGAGTCAGTTACCTGTCTCGCTTCCTGGTGTGTCGTCTGCTGCCCGAAGGCAGTTTTCTTTTCACCAGTTCCCGGTTCGGATTGCTCC
>Ga0208639_1002168_pt1 | contig 11729 bp, 10 predicted proteins | sample ETNtaG_33_FD_185772 | JGI IMG/M metagenome (GOLD analysis project Ga0208639, IMG submission 185772) | Marine microbial and viral communities from oxygen minimum zone, Eastern Pacific Ocean - ETNP201310SV76 (SPAdes) (version 2) | ecosystem: Environmental > Aquatic > Marine > Oceanic ...
ATTAAATTCTGATTTACCATCAAATAAATAGAATACCTGACTTTCATATCCTATATATTTAAAAGTAATGGTTTTTTCATTTTCTTTCATGTTTAATGAAAATTCCCCATCAATATTTGTGGTAGTTCCGTTTGTATTACTCAAAATTACGTTTACTCCAATCAATGGTTCTCGTGTATTTTCATCAATTACGATACCTGATATTTTTTGTGACAAAGCTGATGAAAAAGAAATTAGAAGTACAACGACAGATAAATATTTTCTCATATTTTTACATTTTAAATAAAAACAAAGATAATCATTTGCATGAACTACGAAAGTGATTTAATATATAAGATAGCTATTTCAAGAATAAAAGGAGTGGGTGATATTACTGCCAAAAAACTTATTTCGCATTGCGGATCTGCCAATTTAGTTTTTAAAGAAAATAAAAAATCATTAGAAAGCATTCCGAATATAAATAAGAAAATAATTGATCTTATCAATGCTCCAGAAAGTTTAAAAAGAGCAGAAAAAGAGATAAGATTTATGGAAAAAAACAATGTGAATCATTTGTTTTATACCGACAAAAATTACCCCAGCAATCTCAAACTTTGTATGGATTCTCCTCTGAATCTATTTTATAAAGGAAGTATAAATTGGAACAATCAAAGGTTTATTTCTATTGTCGGAACTAGAAAGTGCACACAATTTGGAAAAGAATTTACTGAGAATATTGTGAGCGAACTTTCAAAATATAATGTAGTAATTGTAAGCGGACTGGCTTTTGGTATTGATATTGCATCGCATAAAGCGGCTCTTAATAATAATATGAAAACCGTTTCAGTTTTAGCTCATGGTTTAGATAGAGTTTATCCTTCTCAGCATGCAAAATATGCAAAAGAAATAATAGAAAAAGGAGCTTTACTAACTGACTATATAAGTGAGACAAAACCAGAGAGGCAGAATTTTCCTAGTAGAAATAGAATTGTAGCAGGACTATCAGACGCGACCATTGTAGTTGAGAGTTCTAAAAAGGGAGGATCTTTAATTACAGCAGATATTGCAAATTCATACAACAGAGATGTGTTTGCAGTACCAGGGAATCCGACAAACAAACAATCAGAAGGGTGTAATCATCTTATAAAATCGCATCAGGCAATACTTTTAGATAGCGTAACAGATATTGTAAAAAACTTAAATTGGGATATTCAAGAAAAGTCAGATCAAAAAACTCTTTTCACTAATTTATCAGATGAGGATTTAAAATTAATAAATGTTCTAAATACAAAATCATTACATGTAGACGAATTAAAAAAGAAATTAAATTGGGATAGCTCTAAGGTTGCTAAACATCTATTACTAATGGAATTTAAGAATTTGATTATTTCTTTGCCAGGAAAAATTTACAAAAGACGAATGTAAATCATATTTGTTATTAAAAAAATACTATACATTTGCCGAAATATTTTAAACAAAAAACATAAATTAATATAAAATAATGGAAAACACAATTCACGATTTCATGAATGAAGTTGCCGCTAAAAATGTAGGTGAAACAGAATTTTTACAAGCGGTTGAGGAGGTTGCTGAAGTAATTATCCCATTTATGGAAGAAAATTCGAAATACAATAATAAAATGTTATTGGAAAGAATGGTTGAGCCAGAAAGAGTATTAATGTTTAGAGTCCCATGGTTAGATGATAACGGACATACTCAAGTTAATAGAGGGTACAGAATAGAGTTTAATTCTGCAATTGGACCTTATAAAGGAGGATTAAGATTTCACCCCTCGGTAAACTTATCAATTTTAAAGTTTTTAGGGTTTGAGCAAATATTTAAAAACTCATTAACCACACTTCCAATGGGTGGAGGTAAAGGAGGTTCTGATTTCAATCCAAAAGGTAAATCAGACAATGAAGTAATGAAATTCTGTCAATCTTTTATGACTGAATTATGTCGTCATATTGGTCCAAATACAGATGTTCCCGCAGGAGATATTGGAGTAGGAGCTAGAGAGATTGGTTATATGTTTGGTCAGTACAAAAGAATTAGAAACGAATTTACTGGAGTACTTACAGGCAAAGGCATTAGCTGGGGTGGTTCTTTAATCAGACCAGAAGCTACAGGATATGGTAATGTGTATTTTGCGCAAAATATGCTAAATACTAAAGGTGATGATTTTCATGGTAAAACAGTTGCTATTTCAGGATCTGGAAATGTAGCACAATATGCTTGTGAAAAAGCAACTGAATTAGGAGCTAAGGTAGTTACTCTTTCTGATTCTTCAGGGTATATTTATGATGATGATGGAATTGATGCTGAGAAATTATCATTTGTAATGGAACTTAAAAATGTAAAAAGAGGAAGAATTAAAGAATATGCTGACAAATATAATATAGAATTTCATGAAGGTGAACGACCATGGGGTGTAAAATGTGATATTGCATTACCTTGTGCAACACAAAATGAGTTGAATGAAGGAGAAGCAAGAACTTTGGTGTCTAATGGATGTATGTTAGTTTCTGAAGGAGCAAACATGCCTTCTACTCCAGAAGCGATTGAAGTGTTTCAAAATTCAAAAATTTTATTTGCTCCTGGTAAAGCATCCAATGCTGGTGGGGTGGCTACTTCAGGTTTGGAGATGAGTCAAAATTCATTAAGAATGAACTGGACTAGAGAAGAGGTTGACGATAAATTGAAACAAATTATGAAAGACATTCATTCTTCTTGTATCAAATACGGCACAGAAGGAGAATCTGTTGATTATGTAAAAGGGGCTAATATTGCAGGTTTTGTGAAGGTTGCAGACGCTATGTTAGATCAAGGATTGGTTTAGTTACTAAATAATATATATATTATAGAGCAGTCTTCTGTACCCTTCATATCTTTTTGTAATAAATATGAATATATTTAAAATAATATTACCTCTGTTCTTAGGCATTCCTTTGTTTGTTACTGGGCAATCAAATGATACAATTAAATTTATAGGAGTTGGAGATATGATGCTTGGCACTAATTATCCTTCTAAATCATATTTACCACCTGAAGGCACTAATTTATTTGAGAATGTTGATAGTATTCTTAATAGTGCAGATGTAACTTTCGGTAATTTAGAGGGCACAGTATTAAACTCAGGAGGTACAGTAAAAAAATGTGGAGACCCTTCACTTTGTTATGCATTTAGACAGCCGGAGTATTTAATAGATCAATTAGTACATGCTGGATTTGATATTTTATCAATAGCAAATAATCATGTTGGAGATTTTGGGACTATTGGAAGAGAAAACACAGTAAATGTTTTGAATAAAAATAATTTTTGTTTTGCGGGCATAGAGTCTATTCCATGGGACACAGTAACTATTAATAATGTAAAGATTGGCTTTTGTGCTTTTTCTCCCAATAGTAAAACAATTCAAATATCAGACCAGAAGTATGCAAATGAATTAGTTCAGTTTTTAGATTCTATTTGTGATATTGTAGTGGTAAGTTTTCATGGAGGAGGGGAAGGCTCCGAAAGAACACATATTACAAGAGAAACAGAATATTGTTATGGAGAGAATAGAGGAAATCCATATCAATTTTCACATGAAGTCATTGATAATGGAGCGGATATTGTTTTTGGTCATGGGCCACATGTAACAAGAGCAATGGAGATATATAACGATAGGCTGATTTGTTATTCATTGGGTAATTTCTGTACTTATAAAAGATTTAACCTAAAGGGAGTAAATGGAATAGCTCCAATTATAGAGGTAAACGTCAATAAAGAAGGAAAATTTATTAATGGTAATGTGATTTCAATTAAACAAATTGGAGAAGGAATTCCTGTTATTGATAAGGAACAAAAAGTTTTAACTGAAATTAAAAATTTAATAGCTTCAGATTTCCCTGAAAGTAAAATTGTTTTTAATGGATCATTATTTACTAAAGTTAAGTAAATAAAATTATGTACGGAAAATTACAATCTCAATTACAAGAGGAACTTCAAAACATAAAAGAAGAAGGTTTATATAAAGACGAAAGGGTGATTACAAATCCCCAAGGTGCACTTATTAAAGTGAGTACAGGAGAGGAGGTGTTAAATTTTTGTGCAAACAACTATTTAGGTTTGTCTTCTCATCCAGAAGTAATTCAGGCTGCAAAAGACACTTTAGATACACATGGTTATGGTATGTCTTCCGTTCGTTTTATTTGTGGCACTCAAGATATTCATAAAAAATTAGAAGAAAAATTATCTAACTTTTTAGGAACAGAAGACACTATTTTGTATGCAGCAGCTTTTGATGCAAATGGAGGTGTGTTCGAGCCTCTTTTTTCAGCAGAGGATGCTATCATCTCTGATGAATTGAATCATGCTTCTATTATTGATGGTGTCAGATTATGTAAGGCAAAAAGATACCGATATAAAAATAATGACATGGAAAGTTTGGAAGAGCAGTTGAAACTTTCACAGGAACAAAGAAACAGGGTTATTGTTACAGATGGAGTTTTTTCAATGGATGGTTATTTGGCACAATTGGATAAAATCTGTGATTTGGCTGATAAATATAATGCTTTAGTTATGGTAGATGATTCTCATTCTACTGGATTTATTGGGAAAACAGGTAAAGGAACTCATGAACATTGCGGTGTTATTGGAAGGATTGATATTATTACTTCTACTTTAGGAAAAGCACTTGGAGGAGCAATGGGTGGTTTTACTTCTGGGAGAAAAGAAATTATTGATATGCTTAGACAAAGATCTCGTCCATATTTATTTTCTAATTCTTTAGCTCCTTCTATTGTAGGAGCGGCATCTAAGGTTATCGAATTACTTTCAGATTCAACAGATTTAAGAGATGCGTTAGAGGAAAACACTCAGTATTTTAGAGAAAAAATGACATCTGCAGGATTTGACATAAAAGAAGGAGTACACCCTATTGTTCCTGTTATGTTGTATGACGCGAAACTAGCACAGAAAATGTCAAATCAACTATTAGATAAAGGAATTTATGTTATAGGATTTTTCTTTCCTGTTGTGCCAAAGGGAAAATCCAGAATCAGAGTTCAGATTTCTGCGGCTCACTCTAAATCAGATTTAGACAAGGCAATAAAAGCCTTTATTAAGGTAGGAAAAGATCTTAATATAATTAATTAAGATAAATTGTTAATAAATGAGGCAGAGTAAAAAATAATTGTATTTTTGCAGACCTTTTTAACAGGATAAAAAATAAATATTGTGGATACATTAAGTTACAAAACATTATCAGCAAATAAAGAAACAGCCAACAAAGAGTGGTTTGTGGTAGATGCTGAGAATCAAATTTTAGGAAGAATGGCTTCTAAAATCTCTATGGTTTTAAGAGGTAAGTACAAAACAAATTTTACTCCTCATGCAGATTGTGGTGATTATGTAGTTGTTATCAATGCTGAGAAAGCAATAATGACTGGGAATAAAATGACAGAAAGAGAAATCTTTTCTCATACAGGATATCCTGGAGGACAAAAAAGATTAACTCCTACACAAATGTTAGAAAAAGATGGCACATCTTTAGTAAAACATGCTGTGAAAGGAATGCTTCCTAAAAACAAATTAGGAGCTGCAATATTAAAGAACCTTTATATTTATTCAGGTTCAGAGCATAGTCATGAAGCTCAAAAACCAAAAGTATTAAATTTAAACGATCTTAAATAATATGGAAACAGTTCATACTATAGGAAGAAGAAAAGCATCTGTTGCAAGAATTTATGTAACAAAAGGTAAGGGTAACATTTCAGTAAATGGGAAAGATTTTAAAGAATATTTTCCAGTAGAAACATTACAGTACAAATTAAACCAACCATTTAAAGTAATTGATCAGGAAGGTAAATTTGACGTAAAAGTAAATGTAAATGGAGGTGGTATTAACGGACAAGCAGACGCTATTAAATTAGCTATCGCTCGTTCTCTTTGTGAGATTGATTTAGAAAACAGGCCAGCATTAAAAGCAGAAGGATTACTTACAAGAGACCCAAGAGTTGTGGAAAGAAAGAAACCAGGACAGAAAAAAGCAAGGAAGAAATTCCAGTGGGTTAAAAGATAAAATTATATTATTAATCAATGTTTAGCATCTAAACTAATAGGACAAGTAAAAAATAACTTCTACCTATTAGTTGCTTAACCAAAAAAGAAAGTAAACATGTCAAGAACAAACTTCAAAGAACTATTAGAAGCAGGTGTACATTTTGGTCACCTTAAAAAGAAATGGAATCCAGGAATGACTCCTTATGTATTTATGGAGAGAAATGGAATTCATATTATCGATTTAAACAAAACAGTTAGCATGCTTGATGAAGCTGCAGCTGCAATGAAACAAATTGTAAAATCAGGAAGGAACATATTATTTGTTGCTACCAAAAAACAAGCTAAAAACATTGTTGCTGAATATGCACAGTCAGTTAATATGCCTTACATTACTGAAAGATGGCCTGGAGGATTGCTAACTAATTTTTCTACGATCAGAAAATCCATTAAAAAAATGGAAACTATTGATAAGATGGGAGTTGACGGCACTTTAGAGACTCTTTCAAAAAGAGAAAGATTACAAATTTCTAGAACTAGAGAAAAACTGGAAAAAAACTTAGGTAGTATTTCAAAAATGAACAGAATGCCATCAGCAATTTTTATTGTAGATATTAATAAAGAACACATTGCTGTTGCTGAGTCTGCAAAATTAGGTATTCCTACTATAGCTATGGTTGATACTAACTCAAATCCTAGCCTAATTTCTTACCCTATTCCTTCAAATGATGATTCTTCCAAATCAATTAGAAAAATTATGGAAACTGTAACTGATGCTGTAAAAGAAGGGTTAGCTGACAGAGATCAAGCAATGGCTGAAAAAGCAAAACAAAAAGCAGAAAAGAAAGCTGCTGAAGAAAAAGTTGTTGAAGAGAAAAAAGAAGAAAAAACAGAAAAATAAAACAAAAATGGCAGATATTAAAGCGGCTGATGTAGCTAAATTAAGAAAGCAAACAGGAGCAGGAATGATGGATTGTAAAGTAGCATTGGTAGAATCTAATGGTAATTTTGACGCAGCTATTGATGTTCTTAGAAAGAAAGGACAAAAAGTTGCAGCTAAAAGAGCAGATAGAGAAGCTTCAGAAGGAGTAGCTATTACAAGAATTAATTCAGAAAATACTGCTGGTATTGCAATTGTTTTAGCGTGTGAAACAGATTTTGTAGCTAAGAATGATTCTTTTAAAGATTTAGCTGGTCAGTTTGCGGATATTGCTTTAAATCATACAGACAAAGATTCATTTATGTCAGCTAATTTTGGAGGTATGACTGTAGCAGATAAATTAATTGAACAGACAGGAGTTATCGGAGAAAAATTAGATATTTCATCTTTTGAAAGAGTGGAAGCGAATTATGTTGGATCATATACTCACGGAGTTAAAATTGCTGTTTTAGTAGGTCTTAATAATCTAGTAGATAATACGGATATTCTAGCTAAAGATTTAGCAATGCAAGTAGCGTCAATGGGAGCTACAACTTTATCGTATAAAGATTTTGATGATGAATTTGTTGCTAATGAAACTGAAGCGAGAATAGCTGTAATTGAGAAAGATAACATAGAATTAGGAAGACTTGGTAAAACATTAAAAAATATTCCTAAGTATATTTCAATGTCACAACTTACAGATGAAGTAATGGAAGAAGCAAAATCTAAAATTGAAAATCAGTTAAAATCAGAAGGGAAGCCAGAGCAAATTTGGGACAAAATTGTCCCAGGAAAAATGGATAGATTTATTTCTGATAATACGACTTTAGATCAGGAGCAATGTTTGTTAGATCAGGATTTTATTAAAGATGAAAGTAAAAGTGTTGCTGATTATATAAGTAGCTATGGAGATGTTAATGTAAGCAGTTTTAAAAGAGTATCTTTAGGATAAACTTTTATTAAATACAAATATTTAAAAACCACCCTAGGGTGGTTTTTTTATTCTTATAATTTTCCTGCAATTTTTCAGATTTACTTATATTTGGGCAACTTTTATTATTACCTATGAAATATAACAGAATACTTCTTAAACTAAGTGGAGAAGCATTAATGGGAGAGCAGAATTATGGTATTGATTCTGACAGGTTATCTGATTATGCTAAAGAAATAAAGCAAATTGTGGATAAAGGTATTCAGGTAGCAGTTGTAATTGGAGGAGGAAATATTTATAGAGGAATACAATCGGAAGGAGCTGGATTTGACAGGGTTCAAGGAGATTATATGGGGATGTTAGCAACAATAATAAACGGGATGGCTCTTCAATCAGCATTAGAATCTTTAGAAGTGCAAACAAGGCTACTAACAGCAATCAGAATGGAACAAGTCGCAGAACCTTTTATCAGAAGGAAAGCTACTAGACATTTAAGCAAAGGAAGAATTGTAATTTTTGGAGGAGGTACAGGAAATCCGTACTTTACTACAGATACTGCCGCAACACTTAGAGCTATTGAAATTGAGGCGGATATAATTCTGAAAGGAACCAGGGTAGACGGAATTTTTACTGCTGATCCAGAAAAAGATTCTACAGCTACTATGTACGAAACTATCACTTTTGATGAGGTTTTTCAGAAAGAATTAAGTGTGATGGATTTAACAGCTTTCACATTATGTAAAGAAAATAAATTACCAATTAAAGTATTTAATATGAACACAGAAGGAAATCTACAAAAGATTTGTGATGGTGAAAATGTTGGAACACTTGTAAAATTTTAACGTTATGACTGAAGAAATTGAATTAATTTTAGATATTGCTGAAGAGCAAATGAATGAATCTATCTCTAGATTAGATAGTGTTCTTTCAAAGATCAGAGCTGGGAAAGCTTCTCCTCAAATGTTATCATCTGTAAAAGTTGATTATTATGGAGCTATAACTCCACTTGCTCAGATGGCAAATATTAATACTCCAGATTCTCAAACTATTTCTATTCAACCATTTGATAAGAGTGTTCTGGCAGATATTGAAAAAGCAATTATAGAAACAAATTTAGGATTAAATCCAATGAATAATGGAGAATTAATCATAATAAATATCCCTGCACTTACTGAAGAGAGAAGAAGAGAATTAGTAAAACAAGTAAAATTAGAAACAGAAAATTGTAAAGTTAGTATCAGAAACTCTAGACAGAAAGCTAATGAAGAAGTAAAGAAATTAGCTAAAGATGGTTTATCGGAGGATATGGCTAGAGATGCAGAAACCAACGTCCAAGATTTAACAGATAAATTTATTACAATTACAGACAAACACTTTACTGATAAAGAAAAAGATGTAATGACTATTTAGTTTTGTTCTAAATATTAAATAATAAGGGATTCTTGTAATCCCTTTTTTAATCATCACTATACTCATAAATGCCAAAAATATCCGATATAATTTTAAAAGGTAGATTTCTTATACTGACTCTATTTGTAGGACTTGTTGTTTTAATGTATTTATTTGCAAAAGATGTAAGACTATCCTATCAGATGGCAAAAATTCTCCCTCCAGATAATCAAACATATATTGATTACGAAAATTTTAAATCAGAATTTGGGGAGAGCATGAATACAATAGCGATTGCTGTGCAAGACGTTGAATTCTTCTCAAAATCCCATTTAAAAGCTTGGGATAATTTAGGAGATTCAATTGAATCTCTTCATGGTGTAAATAGAGTATTAAACATTACAAAATTACCAATACTAACTCCTGATTCTAGCAAACAGCGTTTCATTTCAAAACCTTGGTACAATCCAAATATGAAAGGAGATTTAGAAGGAGAACTGAAAAAGCAGAAGATATATGATGGAATGTTTTATAATGAGGGAGCTAACTCTGGAATTATGTTGGTAGACATCAATAAAGAAGTATTGGCTTCTCCTGAAAGAAAAGAATTAATTGATAGGATTGTTGCATTTGGAGATGATTATAGTTCAAAACTAAATAATCTTGATGTAAAGTATTCGGGGCTTCCGTATATCAGAACAGTTGATTCTATAAAAATTAAGGATGAGATATCATTATTTATACTTTATACTCTTTTAATAACCTCTTTCATTCTTTTATTATTTTTCAGATCCTTCAAGGCTACTTTTATTTCAATTGTTGTTGTAATTGTAGGGGTTATTTTCTCTTTCGGAATAATGTCAATTCTAGATTATGAAATCACTATTTTAACAGCACTTGTACCACCAGTTATTATTGTTATTGGTATCCCGAATTGTATTTATCTGATAAATAAATATCATACAGAGTTTAAGAAAAACAAGAATAAAAACAAGTCTTTGCATCTGATGATAAGTAAAATAGGGAATATTACATTACTTACAAATTTGACTACAGCTTCAGGATTTGCGGCATTTACACTAACAGGAAGTGAAACACTTCAAGAATTTGGTTTAGTAGCAGCTATTAGTATTATTCTTATTTTCATTATTTCTTTATTATTAATTCCAATTTGGTTTTCATTTTTTTCAGCACCTAAATTGAGACATACAAAACATCTTGATAAAAAATGGGTAAAATCTGTTGTTGTAATATTATCTGATTGGGTAAAAAATAAAAGACATGTAATTTACATTTCTTCTGGGATATTAACAATTCTTGGTTTTGTTGGATTGTTTATGGTACAAACTACTGGAAATGTGACAGATGATTTATCAAGAAATGGTAATGTTTATAAAGATTTTCAATTTTTTGAAAAGAATTTTGGAGGAGTTATGCCACTCGAAATTATTATAGACACAAAAAAGAAGAAAGGCCTTCAAGACACATTATTCATGAATAAAGTAGAGTCATTACAAAGATATTTAACGAAATATAAGGAATTTTCAAAATCAATATCTTATATAGATTTTCTGAAATTTGCTTATCAATCATATAATGATGGAGATAGTAATTATTATAAAATACCTCCAGTTCAACCACAACGACCTAGTAATATGTTAGGGAATCAAGCAAGGGAATATCTGAATAACGATATAGTTAAATTTTATAGATGCCTTGGAAAACTTGAAGAAAATAATACATCTCGGGATTTTAGTAGCGTATTAACAGATACTAATTATAGTAAAGCCAGGATAAGTTTAAGAATGAATGACCTTTCAACGCCAGAGATGGACACCATTTTAAGTGAGTTAAGACCTAAGATTGATTCTATTTTTAATCCGGAAGAATTTGATGTAGTAGTTACAGGAAGTAGTAGAGTGTTTTTGGAGGGTACAAAATATTTGGTAGGGAATTTAGCATACAGTTTACTACTGGTAATTCTACTGATATCTATTTTTATGGCTTGGATGTTCCGTTCTTTCAGAATGGTAATTGTTTCCTTAATTCCAAACCTAATTCCATTACTTCTTACAGCTGCAATTATGGGATATTTTTCTATTCCGATAAAACCATCAACTATTTTGGTGTTCAGTATTGCATTTGGTATTTCTGTTGATGACACCATTCATTTCTTAGCAAAATATCGACAAGAATTAATTGAAAGCAATTGGAATATTAAGAGATCAGTATTTAACGCTCTTAAAGAAACCGGTGTAAGTATGATTTATACTTCTATAGTATTGTTTTTCGGATTTTTTGTATTTGTTGTCTCTGATTTTGGAGGTACAGTAGCTTTAGGATTATTAGTTTCTCTTACCCTTTTCTTTGCAATGCTATCAAATTTATTACTTTTACCGGCATTACTTTTAACATTAGAAAAACGAATTACTACAAAAGCTTTTAAAGAACCGTTACTTGATATT
>Ga0208639_1002170_pt1 | contig 11727 bp, 4 predicted proteins | sample ETNtaG_33_FD_185772 | JGI IMG/M metagenome (GOLD analysis project Ga0208639, IMG submission 185772) | Marine microbial and viral communities from oxygen minimum zone, Eastern Pacific Ocean - ETNP201310SV76 (SPAdes) (version 2) | ecosystem: Environmental > Aquatic > Marine > Oceanic ...
GGAGGACTTCTCGACGGGGTTCCATGAACCCCGCTCGAAGCCTTCCCATTAAAGGCCTGTCCGAGTATGTTTGAATTATTATTCAACGATAACGAAAGAATCTGCACCCGATTCACAGTTTAAACAAGTTTTCACATCGCATACTGAATGATAGCGTGCGCCGCATTTGGGGCAACCTAGCATGCCTGAAATAATCGGTTGTCGACAAGACCAGCAAGGTGTTGCGTCCACAGGAGCCGAGAATGCGGCCGCGGTGGGGGCGGCAGCAGGGGCGACTAGCGGAGTATGGTCGGTTTCAGATGCCATTCTACGGATTAGAAGACCTGCTAAAATTACGATTATTAGCACACCGAATATCGATAAGGTTACAATTGTCATATTGGTTCCTTGTTCGGTTATAATTTCACCTTCAGAATTCATCTCGTAGGTGATAGTACGACCTGATACTTCAGGGCTATTTGCCAAAGCAAAGGTGAAACTAACTTCACCGGGTTGACTCGAGTTCACCTTTAATCGCAGGCGTTTAGACTCTCCTGCACTCAAATCGATCATATCACTTCCATCGAATGCAGCAGTCCATCCCTCTGGAGGAGTTGTAGAAACTCGGTCTGAAATTAGGCTATTTCCCGTATTGGTAATGGTGATTTGAATAGTAGATTCAACACCGGTTTCGACATTTGATGCTCCTTCAAACTTCCAAGTTATCTCCTTCACTTCAGCAACACTCATCGAAATTTGATATTGAATACTAACAGAGCCATCGTCAAGAACAACAGTAAACGATGGTTCTGAACCTGGATTTGCAGTTGCAGGAATAATCACTGTGCAAGTCATTGCCTCAACCTCGTCCTTGGTTAGAGGTTCAACATTGTCACATTCTCCGAGTAAACCATTATCCATTTGAAGAGTTGTACTCGGATTCCACAATGTATCTGCTTCATTTGAAATAAGCCAAGTATAATTCAAGGCCTTTCCAGTTGGATGAGAACCAGAACCAAATTCATTAGACCATATTTCCCCCTCTATTTCAAGAGAGAGAAATGTCATTACAGGTTCGGCTAATTGGATGACACTTATTGGCGATTGATCTTGCCAACTCAGTGAAGGACCGTCAATAATGAATGTAATATCGCCACTCTTTGCCCCTTCATCAGCGGTAATGGAAATCAGGAGGTTTTGGCTATCTGTCCAAGATAATGTGAAATCTTCCAAGATAGTATTCTGAATCCATCCAGTAGGTAGTTGAAGACGTGGAGATAAATCGAGGTCGATATTTCCCTCATGTTCGATACTATATTGCAAAGAGATAGTACTGCCCGGCATTATCGAAGATAATTGAGTCTCAAGATTCACACTTATTTCCTTAATCTCTTGAACTATCAAAGGTAGGTCATAGATTACATGTCCCGCCGTTTCAGTCTGTGAAACCACACGTAATTTCACCGTTAATTCAGAGCCAGCTAATGTCATCACTTGCGGTGGCGTGAATGTAATTCCAACACTCCTTTCACCATCTTTTAACATTAGACCTGTAGAACCAGAATTTGCGCCACCTTGGAGGGATAAGTCATCAAAGCCAGAATGCCAACCGGGTGGGCTCTCAAGGAATAAATCATAACCGATATCGGTGTTTCCATCATTGAATAGACGAACATCGATAGATGTAGGGTCAGATGGATGAACTGGTATCTTCTGGTAATCAATTTCTATTCTTGTATCTGCAAGAATCGGCACATCTAGTTCTAGAGTAAATGGTGATTCAACATTATTATCGGTATCTTCACCCAGCAATTCGATTGAGTATATTCCTGGCTCTGGGCCTGCAGGATGGACTAAAGTCACATTCACCAATGCTCCTTCTTGACCTTCAAGTGAAAAGTCGGTCTCATCGAGGCCGACATACCAAGGGAGTGTTGCGCCATTCGAGGAAGTCACACCGTTCGAGGAAAGCGAAGCATTTGTCGAAAGTAATGCAGTATTGGTTAGAACTACCTGCCATGATGAAGTTGTGACCAAAATATCAGTTAGTACAGTAGTAGAGTCATCTGATTCTATTCGAACACCAGGCGTAGTAACATTGACAATAATGTCAACACGGTTGTTGGCCTCATTGATTTCATCGATCGAATCATCACTATCGACCAAGAAAGTCAGAGTTCGTGAACCAGCAGTCTGAGGGTTCCACCAAAATCCAAGAGCCTTTACTCCTCCTGGCCCAAGGTCGAAAGTAGTAGTATCAATAGGAACGCCTTCCTCTTGGAAAATTACCTCGACACCTTGTGCTTCGACATTCCCGAGATTGGTAATGTCGATTTCGACGAAAACAGAGTCTCCTACTTGTGGGATGTCAATATCTGTAGAAAAAGTAGCAGCGAGAGGACTTGGGTCTGGCCTAAGGTCATTCACACCTACTCCAGAAACCGCTACTGCAAATGGTTGAGACTTACTTCCTGAATGGCCCGCATCTCTAACTTCAAGACTCCACAAGCCAATATCTGCATTATCGATTAATACAACTTCGACATTATTCAAATCATCATAATTTCCACCTTGAATCGACCTTCCTTGGCTGAATACATTCCCTCTGTACTCCGTTCCTGAAGGATCTGTAAGTGTCAAATCGAGATCATTTACCAATTGAGTGTTAGAAAACCGTGAACCTCTCTCATCTGACCACGCTACTACTGCTTTGAATGGTTGATTTGGAGATGTGATATTGAAAGAATAAGTTTTGGTATTACCAGTTGAAGAAAGCACAGATCTATCATCAACCCAAATTCCGCGGTCATTGCTTGGAGCAAGGGAATTTTTGAGATCTATTCTACCCCATCCCTCATTCATATTTGGAATGTCTCGACTTCCTATATCCTTGGCACCAAGAATCATCAAAGCCTTCACTAAAGCACCTTGAGGTTCCGGCCTCTGAGCAATCTCAGTAATATATTCACGAATCAGTGCTGCTGTACCTGCAGCATTTGGTGTTGCCATCGAGGTGCCAGAGTACTCAAGGTACCACGAACTCGACCAAGTTGAACCGCTGGTATCGGTAGCTTCCTGAGCACGACAAGAGCGAACATATCCGCCAGGGGCAAGTATGTCTGGCTTAATTCTCCCATCATCAGTAGGGCCTCGGCTTGAACTATCCATCAGGGAATTTGGTGCCCCTGAGTATCTATTCTGTGAACTTCCTACTGAAATGGTATTCTTTGCTGTAGCAGGCGGTCCGACAGTACCACTATCTGGCCCATCATTACCAGTTGCGAATAATATCGCAAAGCCTTCTCTACCGCTGTAATATTGGTCATAATATCGTGCACGGTCGTCCACATCTTCAGCAGAGGAAGTATATTCGCCCCATTCAGATGATGAAGATGAGCCCCACGAATTGGTATGGACACGAGCGCCCTGATTATACGCTGTGTTGAGCATATTGTTGATACTAGACCATTGGAAATTTCCACTGTTATCATTCTCCATTGCTTGGAAATAAAGTTCAGCCTCAGGCGCTATTCCCGCGTAACTCGAAGTATGACTACCCTCGCCGAGAACTGTACATGCCACATGCGTACCATGTCCTGAATGTTGGTCAGCTGTTGAACCGTCTCCGACTAGGTCTACATTACCGACTACTCTTGTTCCAAAATCGCCGTGATCTTCATCCAAACCAGAATCTGCAACTGCGACGATAATACCTGAACCATCGAGGTCTGTTGTGTAGTATTGACGCATCACATTGATGCTGGTATGGCTTCGTGCTTGATCATTGTAGAGCATGATTTCTGGAAGTGGCCCTACCCACGCTATTGCAGGCTCCATAGCAAGAGATGCAATTGAAGTTGTAGTGAATCCATCATAACGACCAGTTTCAGCGAAATGTGCATCCTCAAGTGTACTATGTGCAAGACGATCCATCGATTGATAGAGTGAGTTTCCCCAAGAATCGGTAAGTGATACCCCATCGAGTAAAGTCTCCCCTCGCCACGATTCAATGCGAACTGGTGTTCCTTCATCGGAATTCATTACTCGCTCATCGACTAACATTGCAATCGGTATTGGCTGAGTTGAGGCTACACCTTCAATGCTGAAAACAAGAGCCAGAGCATTCTGCGTTCCTTGAACCATCAGACCAGATGGGGCGATAAATTCCCTTACCGAGAGTCCTGGGATTGCATCGAGTTCTGCTCGTGCATCCGAAATCCTAACATCTGGTGAAATCAAAAGTAGAGCCATATCGGTTCTCGGTACAAGCAATTCATCAGGAATTGCAGTTTCAAATAAGACACCATTTGTATCGTGAATGCCAATTCTTGAATGCGCCAAAAGCGCTCTATCCTCTAGAGAAAGAGTCTCATCGAGGATCCCGACAAGGCTGGACATTGCATCATCTGGTAGGTCAAACCGCAACCATTCGGTTCCTGATTGCTCAGCCTCATTCTCAGACTGTTCAGAGATAGGAACACTCGATAGGAGTAGGACCGTCAGTAGAAGCAACGCTCTTCGCACGGCCTATAGGCCGTGATGGGGCTGCTTTAGGACTTGTCACTCCACGGGTGCTAAAAGAACCAAGTAGTGGTATCGCATTCATCGGTGAAAACCTCATTCATCGTTTCACCGATTGGATGACTGAATGTTTGAGTATGTGATTTACCATTGAAATCCGTCCAATCCACATTAATGACTACATGATATTCTTCCCATACAGAATGCCCGAATAATACGAGTTCCATTTCATCGCCAGATATACTCGTATGGCTCGAAACAGAATTGAAAGAATGCTGATACTGACCAACCACTGCATCTGATGAATCTAATACCTCTACACTGAGGATTACATCTGTAACCTCCCTACTTCCAGTATTGCTAAACTCGGTCATGATAATATGTCCTTGACGTTGGAGATATACCGTCTCAATTTCAACTGAATCTCGTGGAATTACCCAATACCATGTGGAAGCTAATGCCCCCAAGAGGATTAGCATCATCACACCTGCCAAAGCGATTCGAACCGGATGGACTCTTTCGGCCAATTCCTTTACTCTCTCACCGACCTCTTGGGCGAGTTCTTCAACGGCATCATGATCTTCGTCATTTGAATTCATTTCAGCCCACCACCCAAGTAATTCCTGTAGCGATCAATGTCGTTATCGGTTCTGCAATCATGATATGCGTCGTCTCAACTTTTTCACCGGTCAATCCGCCGATTAGTGAAAGGTCTGTTACTACGCCATTGACTCCCATACTCGATGCAGTTGGTATTCCGCCGGTGAATTGGGCGTCGAGTAATACGCCACGACCATCTATTGTGGAACCGCCAACTTCAGCCTCGGCATGTGCTGTTGCTACAATGCGGCCGCTAGAAATACCGTCGAGAACGATAATTGGATATCCGCCAATCTTCTTGATATGAACATCTGCGCTCTTCAAATCTTCACCTACTACCTCTGCAGTAACCAGTGTTAAACCGGGACGCATTGGAGTGTCGCTTCTCCTCATGTATAATTTTTCAACACCATTTCCTGATGCCGAAATTCGCACTCCATATTCATCGGTGGTTTCCATAACAAATATGTCAGGTAAATTTTCTGCGAGCATCAGGTTGTTACTCTTGATATTCTGAGCCTTACCCTTTGTCTCAAGGAATAAATCCATCTCATCGCTATTCGAACGGTAATCCAGTTCAAACATACCTTGGAAACTTACAATTTCATCAATGTCAAAATCAGAAGCAGGGGATGCATCCAGATGCATTTCCCCAGGGACATCATGAATGAACATGGTAGAAGGCCACCATATGTCATCGACCCTTCGCAATTGCTGCAATATCAAGGAATCAGCAGCATTGATGCCTATTCGGTACTCAGGCGGAACTACTAGGTCTGCGATTAATACATCACCAATGGTTGCTGAAAGGTTGACCTTTCTAGGAGCATCAAAAATCATCATCTCAGTTCTTATTCCTCTAATGTGATTATTCTGAATAACATGAGCGGTTTTCATTCTCTCTCCAACATCATATGTCATATCGATACTCGTTCGGGGAATTACCCTATCCGCGTCTGTAGTGAAAACCGCATCGAGTATGACATCACGTGACATTTCAGTGTTTAATCCATCGAGTTTGAGTATTGTATCTGTTCGTGATAATCCATGTACTTCGATTGTGAGAATAGGTCGCTCCGGTTTGTATTGCTCCAATTGTGCTGTTATCTGGAAGGTTGGGACATCGTCCACTACAACTAGGTCATATGCAAGATTGATTCGCCCTGCAGGAAGGTTTGGCAACCACATTCTGCTATGCCATGACCGACGCTGTTCCAATGTCAATCCTTCTTCCTCAAGTAAATCGTGATCGAGTGTATTCCATTCGCGTACAGAAACATATCCATCTGCTAATGATTCGATTAGAATATCAGTCTGATTGAGACCAGCCCATTCAAACGCGTTTGTTATGTCGCTAAGCTCATTTTCGTCAATTATGAAATCTTCCATCACCGCCGCTACTGTTTCACGACTGGTTTGAGTAAAGGTAGGCATTCTACTGTAATTGAATACCAATTGTGTAGCATCTAGTACTTCTGCTGAGATTCCATGAACCCATCTTGGTTTCTCTTCGAGGTTTACGCCCTTGTTAATATCGAGAATCAAATCAAATTCTTCGTCGGTCACGAGATCAATGCCAAGAGTCATGTTGGTCCTCTCATTCGAAGTATCTCCCAAATTAACCATGCTCTGCAGAGCAAAATCATTGATGGAACCACCAAATTCAATCATGCCTCCGAGGAAGAATGAGAGTGAAAGTACACCATTGCTTTCACCGAAGTCAGGAATCTGAATTACTTGTGCATTCTGAGTTATCGGCAAGGAGAAGCTGATATTTGCTGGTAGGGGATTTAGATGGGCGCGGCCTGATAGCCCAATGAATTCATCATCTCTTACCGATACATCTTCTAACAGAATACTGAAAGGCGAACTTCCAGTTCTTTCCATTTCAAATCGGCTATTTCCAGAAATACCTCTCGAACCAGGCTCATCGGGTGGAAATTGATTGATTCTAGTAATGTCAGATATTCGCAAAGACATACTCGCTTCACCAGAGTTCTCATCTACCCAGAATCTAATGTGGTCGCCGTCCATTGTCAATGGCTCGGTAGCATTCGAAATCTGAACTACAATTTCATCAACGCCCTGCTCAGCAGTAAATCCTAGAGTATCTCCTAATTCCAATGAAAACTCCGATGGTAAACCAACTAACCTTAGAGCATTGTACTGGCCTTCCCCTTCACCACTATAGGTGATAGTACCAATCGGTCCACTAGCAGTATAGTAGATATTGGTGCCAATTTGGTTAATCAATAGAGTATCTGGCCGATTGGAAATGGTAGCAAATTGTCTGACCTTTCCATCGGTTGTTCCTGAACTATGGTTTAGGTGGCCAATTACGAGAGTTTCGTTCGACCTACCATCGAGAGTTATTTTGCGATCATCGGAAACTTGGTCGTAAGAATAGCCCACTGCTGAAACATTTGTCAAAGTTAGACTCATGGCTATAGGTACCAAAGGATCCTCTGGACCATAACGGCCATTCACTTGCCGATTATCATTATCCTCTGCGAGAATAATGTGGTCTCCTAACATCACAGGCTGGTCGCTACTTGCGACTGAAATAGACACATGTGAGGCGATATCTGCCTCTCTGGTAGAACCATCAGAATGAGCGGATTTTACTTGGTTGTAACAGTTTAGCAATACTTCTCCACTACTGGTACCAGCAGTTCCAACAATAGCTTCGGGAAGCCCATTGAGAATTGTACCAATGTCAAGGATAATCTCAACCAAATTAAGCACGATATTGTCTAACATTTCCGAAAGTAGGTCTGGTGCGGTTCCAAACTCAACCCGTACTCGGTTAGATGCAGGTATCTCGAATGTTCCGAGAACAATGATTACTTCAGGAAGGTCCTCTACTCTAATCATCAGTGAAGACGAATCTTCGATATAGCCGTGTCTTTGGAATGTTGATACATATTCAATTTCTGCAATACGTTCTGTACCCGCTATCAAAATTAGGCTATTCCACCTCTCATCAGTAGGGTCGACAATCAATGAAGCATCGTATGTATTTGTAGTCGCATCAGCAGTGAAATTCTTGATGGCGACAATCAAAGATAGTCGGTCAGGAATATCTCCAGGTAAATTCACGGAACCCGGTGCCTCTCCAATCATTGTGAAAATCGCATTGATTTCCTCTGCCGGAAGAGTTCCGTGAGGTAATCCTCTAATCCAACCTCGAGAATCGGTGATATTGCCAAGTTTACCGCCTTCCTCGTAATGATTTGATCTATCTTCAAAATAATGAAACCACAAATCGGTTGTTACATCACTGTAAACCTCAATAGTGTCAAAGGAATTATCTCCAACATTATCGTTTCTTAGAACTAAATCAACTTCGGACGGAATAATGCTGCTACCAATTACAGGATGTAAAGCCACATCGACATACCCCATTTCCATTACTGGCCGATTATTTGTAACCTCATCTTTTGAATCAAAATGAACATAGCCAATTCCAACGCTATAGCCGCATTTATGTTCTCTACTCTCCGCATCATGATCGGTGATTGTGTCATAGTAATTCCCATCCATGCAATCCGTCTGTTCATTTGCTGAAGAGGAATCAGGATTTGTGATTATGATAGAATACGGTGCAGTAACAGACATCACTTCAAGAGATGATTCATCAGTACCGCCGGTGAAAATTGACAAAACTCCAGCGAGAGTAGCGAGTATGGTATCGGTAATTGCGAGGTCCATTTGGTCGAGACCGACTTTTGTCCTGAAGTCGTGTGGAGGCTCGGTGAATCTTGAATCGATAACTAGGGCATATGACTCTCCATCATTTTGGCCAAGAGACAAATCATAGGCGAAACCCTTCATCATCGAGACTTCCATTGATGCCATATCGTCCCACATTGGATTTGAATGGTCCAATACATGAACCCTCCATTGGAAGCTGGGGCGAATCCAAATCGATTCTACTATTGGAATCAAATCATTGGACATTACAATTCCCCATCCTTCTCCTTGCTCACCCATGCCTGCAATCGAAAGACCAACTCCGATGTCATTACTACCATCGCCATCTAAATCGATAGCATTGTCGAATATGCCTGTTCCCTCAAATGAAATAATGTCACCAGTGAAGGTCCCATAATCCCATGCCTCATATTGTGGCCCATCGTCTCTTGCAGAGTAATTGACGTAAATTGAGTAGGAGTTTACACCCACTGCTAGAGGATCTGAAAATGAAGGTGGGAGGGCGAATAAAGTCTCAAGCAAATCATTAGGCCATCCCTCAGGGTGAGTTGAATTATCCGTGAGATAAGTGTAGGGCCGTGGATGATCTGGTTCTAATGGTGAGGTATCTCTCATCGTAATCTGCCCAAGCACACCATCAGTAGCAAGTAATGCATCACCTTCACCAATCAATCTTCCATTGGCTACAACAGCATCGAGAACTGCTTCAGCCTCGGACTTTGCTCTTTCATCCTCGCCAGAAAGGGATTGCTGGTTCAATGCATCAGCCATTGCACTGAGCACTCCGAAGTCATCACGACCAACCGACACATCCGCAGTTGTCGGTGAAAAAATTGGCAGAAACATGACGAGAACTAGCACTATTGCCATCCGTCGCCCATCGACAGGGCGCTGTACTCCTCGCTGGAGAAGACGTACACCATCCGCTGACATCACAATGAATGGCTACTCTAAGCCGTATCAACCCATCCCTCATGCGGGCGCGAGATGTGTCGTTTTTCAACGCTGGAATAATTGGTCGATTCCGCAAGAAGGGCATGCGACGACTGCTTGATTCACACCTTCGGGTAATTCGATTGCAAATCCCTTACCGCAAGCGGTACAATCACTCTTCAAACTGTGCGACTGAACGGCTGGAGCCTCTGGAATTTCAACTTTGGGAGTTACTTGTGGAAGTACGACACCACCGCTCCTAACCTTTCCACTTACAACAGAGGACTTCTGCTTGACTGCCTCAGAGGGGAGGTCGTCAGCAAATGCTTCGAGTGCTGCCATCGATAATGAGTGATCCACACGTCTAACTTGGGGTTGTGTTGGTCTAAATCCTGCATTCGGGTCGGTAGCAATTGTTCCGCCGCCTTCACCATAGATGGAATTCATTTCTGCAGCTTTGGCATCAGCGGCTTTCTGTGCATCACTCCTCAGAGTCATTCCTTCCTCTAATCCTGCTAATTGTGCAGCCTTTGCAAATGGTGGAATCTTACGAGTTTTAGCAATCTCAATCACACGAACTTGAGCATCATAATGAGTCAGGCCGCTTTGCATCAACAACTGAATCGCAGCACCGTGTTGGAGGCGACGGTGGCCGAATAATACAACTCCAAGCGTCACGAGTGCTACAAGAATGACGATAACTACTATCGCGAATGCACCCATGGTTGAAGGCGGTTCTACTACTTCGATTGTGAACACGTGGAGATCCGAATTATTAGATGCATCATAAACGGTGAGAGCGATGCTCTTTGTGCCAATTTCATCAAAACTAATTTCGATTGTTTGACCGACCATGTCTGCATCATTTCTTGCATCGCCATCATCATCGTCATCGATTCCAGGGTTCAAATCCCACTCATATCGAAGATCTGCTGAATCATCCCACATATCGACAGCTGTTCCCTTCAAAGTGATGGTGTCGCCCTTGTGAACTTCATTCAATTCATCCAAAGCACTCGTTTCTAATATTGGAATTGTCGAGTCATAGACGATAACTGTAGTATTCACAAATCCAATATTTCCTGAACCATCTGTCACTGTGAGTTTAATCAAGTGACTACCGATTTCCGACCAACTAACTGTAATTTGAGTGGCAGAAGAGAATGGTTCGCCATCAATGCTCCAAGAATTTGAGGAAATCATGTCATCATCGAATGAAGATACAGCAGATAATTGAAGGTCAGCGGTTCTAAGGAGGCGCCACTCGCCATTTAGTCCACGGATTCCATTTCCTGTGATGACGGCAACTGGAATTTCAAGGTCTTCCACCTCTACAATATGGCTGGTAGTCATACTCGCTCCTGTAGGTGAAGAGGCGGTTAGGTTGACGGTTTTAGTTCCCGGTGAATCCCATGAAGCATCAACTATCATTCCACTATCGTCCTCTATTCCATCACCATCAAAATCCCAAGAAAGCGATGAAACCTGCCCTAGACGATTAGGAGTTGAAAGTGCATTGAGGGTAATGGTCTCGTCAATACTAGTAGTAGCATTATCATCATCGCTAATTATTGGATTCAAAGGAGGGTCCAACTCAACTTCAATTGTAAAATGTAGAGGAGATGACTGACCACGGGTATCTACAACAAGATTCAATGCTTGTACATCTAAGAAGGAAGGTACTGACCAAGAAAGCGATGATGTACCCGTAATATCATCCATTTTGGTCCCGCTTAGAAAGAGGTCGCCGCCAACTTGGTTATCGGATTGGAGGTAAAGGTCGCCGCTACCGGAAATGACATCGGTTCTGATGGTAATACCAGTTCCTTCGTCCAGAGTTAAGTCGCCACCATCGAGGAGGGTTTGCTGCTGCTCGACTTGAAAGAGGAATAGATCGTGTAGTGGCGTCCATTGACCGTCTTGAGCAATGGTAATGTCAATGGTAAATCGTGCCCTCATACCGCCCTGGTCGCCCATTCC
>Ga0208639_1002171_pt1 | contig 11721 bp, 12 predicted proteins | sample ETNtaG_33_FD_185772 | JGI IMG/M metagenome (GOLD analysis project Ga0208639, IMG submission 185772) | Marine microbial and viral communities from oxygen minimum zone, Eastern Pacific Ocean - ETNP201310SV76 (SPAdes) (version 2) | ecosystem: Environmental > Aquatic > Marine > Oceanic ...
TTCATTATACTATATTCTTTCCCGTCAATTTTTACTTCAGTGCCAGACCATTTACCAAAAAGAACTAAATCTCCAACTTTTACATCCATTGGTATAATTTTTCCGTCTTCGGTTCTGGCGCCCGATCCTACCGCCACCACTTTGCCTTCCTGGGGTTTTTCTTTTGCTGTGTCAGGAATAATTATTCCTCCAGACGTTTTTTCTTCACTATCTAAAACTTCAATTAAAACACGATCATGTAATGGTCTAAATTTCATTTAATTTTTCTCCTAATTTTTATATGCTGATATATAGTATTGGATATAATAATTTCAATACCCAGAAAACCTAATATTTATAGCAAAAATATACCAAAATACTATATTTTTTAACTTTCATAAGCTAATCATTAGTATCATGAGAACGAAAATAATCGAGGGCATAAGTCAAGTTCATAACAAATATGATGCTTTTTTTATAGACCTGTGGGGAGTGGTTCATAATGGGGTAAAGTTATATCCCGAGGCTATCAAAGTATTAAAAAATTTAAATAAATTAAACAAAAGATTTGTTTTAATATCAAATGCTCCCAGACCATCAAAAAATGTGAAAAATTTTTTATTAAAATTAAAAATGGAAGAAAATTTAGTAGAGAATATTTTTACTTCAGGAGAGGCGGCCTTAAAAAGTTTGCAGAGAAATATCTATGGAAAAAATTTTTTTCACCTTGGCCCTGAAAGAGATAGTAGTTTGTTTGCTGAATTTGAGAAAAATAAAAGAGAATTAGATTTTGCAGATTTTATATTATGTACAGGTTTTTTGGAGAGTAACGAAAACTCATTGAGTTATTACGAATCTTTATTAAAAAATTATACACATCTTAAAATGGTTTGCACCAATCCAGATTTAGTAGTGCATCGTGGAGAAAAACAAGAATATTGCGCAGGTACAATAGCTAAGATTTTTAATGAGTTGGGAGGTCACGTTATTTATTTTGGCAAACCGTATCCAGATATATATAATTTTTGCATTCAAAAAGATGAGAGAGTTCTTGCCATTGGCGATAATATACGCACAGATATTAAAGGGGCGAATAATATGAAATTTGATTCTTTGTTCATTATAAATGGAGTGCATAAAAAAGAGTTTATGAACATACCAGTAGAAAGTTACGATAAAATTCTGAACAGCTATGAAACAAAAACCACTTACTATCAAGAGAGATTAGATTGGTAAATTATGAAAATTTTTAACAGCACCAATATTTCAAAAAAATACGCAAGATCATCTTTAGCCATTGGAAATTTTGACGGTTCTCACAAAGGACATCAAAAAGTTTTTAGATATGCAAAAAAACATGCAAAAAAAAATAAATCAAAATTTGGAATTTTAACTTTCTCTCCATTACCAATAATGTTTTTTAATAAGAAAATTAAAAATTACAGATTGGTTTCAGAAGAAGAAAAATTCCACTTACTTAAAGAATATGGAGTAGATTTTGTAATTAATATAAAATTTAATAAAAGTTTTTCAAAAATTAGTGCTGAGAATTTTATTAAAAAAATTATTATTAAAAAAATAAATCCAAAGTTAATCTTTGTCAGCAATAACTTTAAGTTTGGTAATAAAAGAAAAGGCGATGTAAATCTCCTAAAAAAATTCAGCAAAAATTACAATTATAGATTACTAAAAATTAAACCACAGAAGTATAAAAAAAAATTAATTTCATCTACCAGAATTAGAAAATATTTACAAACGGGAAATATTAAGCTTGGAAACAAACTCCTTTCTAGAGTTTGGTCAATAAATGGAAATGTTGTAAAAGGAAAAAAATTAGGAAGAAAACTTGGATACCGCACGTGCAATATTCAAATTAAAAATTATATTTTACCTATGTCAGGGATTTATGCTGTTAAAATAAAAATAGAAAATGAAAAAAAAATTTTAAAAGGCGTGGCTTATTTAGGAACTCGGCCTACGTTTGAAGGAAAAGAAATTTTTTTAGAAATAAACATTTTTAATTTTAAAAAAAATCTTTATAAAAAGAAACTAAAGGTATATTTCTTAAAATTTATAAGGAGAGACAGAAAATTTAGGAATTCTGCGGCATTAATAAAACAAATGAATAAAGATGTAATTTCTGCAAAAAAAGTTTAAAAGCAAAGTTGACTATATGAGCAAAGAAAATATTAATTTACCAAAAACTTCATTTTCAATGAAGGCAAATTTACCAATTAAAGAACCTGAAATTTTAAAAATTTGGGAAAAATTAGATTTATATAAAAAACTTAGAGACTCTAGCAAAGGAAAAGAAAAATTTGTTTTACATGATGGTCCTCCATACGCAAATGGTCATATACATATGGGAACAGCCCTCAATAAAATTCTTAAAGACATAATAACGAGATTCCATCAAATGGATGGGAAGGATTCAGTTTATGTTCCTGGCTGGGATTGTCATGGGCTACCAATAGAATGGAAAATTGAAGAACAATATAAAAAAAATAAAAAAGATAAAGACCAAGTTCCAATAAAAGATTTTAGAAAAGAATGTAGAGAATTTGCAGAAAAATGGATTAAAATACATATCAAAGAATTTAGAAGATTAGGTGTCGAGGGAGATTGGAAAAATTATTATTCCACAATGAGCTTCGATGCTGAGGCACAAATCGTAAGAGAATTGGGAAAATTTTTATTAGACGGAAGTTTATACAAAGGATATAAACCTGTACTTTGGTCAACAGTCGAAAAAACCGCCCTAGCAGATGCCGAGGTTGAATATAAAGATCACACTTCTAATACAATATACGCAGGTTTTAAAATTAAGAATTCAAAAATTAAATCATTAAAAGACACTGAGATTATTATATGGACCACTACACCTTGGACAATACCTGCAAACAAAGCTTTGGCGTATAACAAGAATCTAGATTATTCTATTGTCGAAATTAATTCGGCATCAGAGAGTTTTGAAAACAAAAAAATTGTAATAGCCACACAGCTTCTTGACCAGGTTTCAAAGGAATGCAAAATAGAAGCTTATAAATTAATTGAAAAAATCAAAGGAAAAGATTTTGAGGGAACAATTTGCTCACATCCTTTTGAGAATTTAGGATACCAATATGATGTTCCGATGTTGGAAGCAAATTTTGTAACACTTGAACAAGGAACAGGCATTGTTCATTGCGCTCCAAGTCATGGTCCAGATGATTTTAGTTTGTGTTTAAAACATGGAATTAAATCGTTAGATACAATAGATGATGATGGAAGATATACTAAACATATCAAAAAATTTGAAGGGATTCATATTTTTAAAGCAGATCAAATTGTAATTCAAAATCTTAAAGAATGTAAAAAGTTATTGGCAAATGGAAAACTTACTCATAGCTATCCCCATTCTTGGAGATCCAAAGCACCTTTGGTTCATAGAGCTACATCCCAATGGTTTATTTCGATGGAAGAAAAGGGTTTAAGAAAAAAAGCACTTAAAGCAATTGACGATACCGCTTTTTATCCAGAAAGAGGTAGGGATAGAATTAGATCAATGATAGAAACGAGACCGGACTGGTGTGTATCTAGACAGAGAATTTGGGGAGTGCCTCTTCCTTTGTTTGTTTCAAAAAAAACAAATGAACCCTTAAAAGATCCAGATGTAATCGAAAATATTGCTAATATTTTTGAAAAGGAAGGAGCGGACTGTTGGTTCACTGATGATCCGCAAAAATTTTTAGGAAAAAAATATAAAAAAGAAGATTATATTAAATCTAACGATATAGTCGAAGTTTGGTTTGATAGCGGAGCTACTCATAGCTATGTTTTGGAAAAACGAAAAGACTTAACTTGGCCTGCATCTATGTATTTAGAAGGATCTGATCAACACAGAGGATGGTTTCACTCTTCATTGTTGGAATCGTGCGGGACCAGAGGAAAAGCACCTTTTAAAAGTATTCTTACACATGGGTTTGTAGTTGATGGCAAAGGTTTGAAAATGTCAAAATCAACAGGAAATATAATTGCTCCAGAAGATATACTTAAAAAATATGGAGCAGATATTCTACGAACCTGGGTTGCGGCATCTGACTATGCGGAAGATTTGAGACTAGATTATTCAATTTTGGAACAGCACGCAGAGTCTTATAGAAAAATTAGAAATACATTTAGGTTTTTACTAGGAAATTTAAAAGATAAAAAGATAGATTTTAATTTAAACTCTAAAGAAATTGAAAAATGGCCTGAATTAGAACGCTATATTCTTCATCAAATATTTGAACTTAATAAAAATTATGAAAAATATTTTAAGGAATATAATTTTCATAAGCTTTATAAAGAGTTACTGAATTTTTGTTCATTAGATTTATCAGCATTTTATTTTGATATAAGAAAAGATGTGCTTTATTGTGATGATTTAAAATCTGAAAAAAGGAAAATTTCCAGTAATTTATTAGCGTTAATCCTAGATATTTTATTGAAATGGCTTGCTCCAATCCTTTCTTTTACGACTGAAGAAATTTTTCAAATTATTAATTCAGAAAAAAATTCAAGTATACATCTCGAAAATTTTCCTAAAATTCCCGCAAATTGGGAAAACAAGAAATTATATGAAAAATGGGAAAAATTAAGATTAATCAGGAATGTTGTGAATGCTGGAATTGAAGTTAAGAGATTTAGCAAAGATATCGGTTCAAGCCTGGAGACAAACATAGAGATCTATCTTGGAGAAGAGTATTTAGAACTTGTTAAGGACATAAATTTGTCTGAATATTTTATTACTTCAAAGGCAAGCATAAAAAATATGATTAATGACAATAAAATCTTTAAATTAAACGATATATCAAACGTGGGCGTGATAGTTCAAAAAGCAAAAGGTGAGAAGTGCTCAAGATGCTGGAAGATCTTAGGAAATCCATGTGAAAGATGTAAAAGTGTATTAAAAAATTAAACTTAGATGCAAAAATATTTAATTTTTATAGTTTTATTTTTTATTGATAGAATCTCAAAAATTTATTTAATAAATCTTCAGTCAACAGGAACTGACGTTGATTATTATATTTTTCCATTTTTGAATATATATTTGGTTTGGAATACAGGCATTGGATTTGGACTTTTTTCTCTTGAATCAGGCACAATCTATCATGCGATTACTTTTGTAATTACTGTAGTTAATATTATTCTTTTGGTATTTTTAATTAGATCTAAAGGACTAAATGGTTATTTAATAGGAACTATACTTGGCGGATCTCTGGGCAATTTATTTGATAGAATTTACTATTACGCCGTTCCTGACTTTATAGACTTTCATGTGGGTAATTTTCATTGGTTTATATTTAATATTGCTGATATTTTTATTACAGTAGGTATAATTGGTTTAATTTTTTCAGAATTAATAAAAAAAGAAGAAACTTTAACAAATGTTTAAAAAAATTGTATTTTCATTAATTGCTTTATTTTTTACTGTTTCATGCAGTGACACTTGGAGTTCAGTAAAACGAGGTTTGACTGGTGCAAAGAGTAACTCTACAGACGAATTTTTAGTAGAAAAGAAAGATCCTTTAGTTTTACCCCCAAATTTTGAAAATTTGCCCCAACCTTCCCAAGCTTCAGAAAATGAGGAAGAAATCGAAGATTTTCAAAAAAAATTAGAAGGACTATCAAAAGAAACAACAGAAACGGATAACAGTCAATCTTCAAAGGGATCAGAGCAATCGATATTGGAACAAATTAGAAAACAATAAATGTTAAGCAAGAAAAATTTTTTTCAAAACTATAAATTAAATTCTAACACCTTTAAAAGAAATTTTATAAAAACTAAAAGAGTTTTTGAAACTTTCCAATTGGATTTTGAAGGTAAAGTGCCTTTACTTCAAAGCTATGAGAAAAATTATAAAATGAATTTTTCATTTAAATCGATAAAAAAATTCTCCAAATATAAAAATATTATAATATTTGGAATGGGCGGTTCTATATTAGGTTCCAAATGCATTTATTCTTTTTTAAATGATAAAATTAAAAAAAAAGTATTTTTTTTTGATAATCTAGATCCAAATTTACATGCGCAATACAGAAAAATTAAAGATATAAAAAATTCTTGTTTTATTGTTATTTCGAAATCAGGAAACACTCTAGAGACAATAACAAATCTTAGTATTATTTTTTCAAATTCTTTAATAAGAAATAAATTAATAATTATAACTGAAATAAAAGATAGTGCATTGAGTTTTATAGCGGACAAATATGGAGCAGAAGTAATAGAACATAATAATTTTATAGCTGGGAGATATTCGGTTCTTTCCGAAGCGGGAATGCTACCTGCCATGCTCATGAATCTTAAGATTAGTCGTTTTAAAAATATTAAAAATTTTTTAAACAATAAATTTTTTGTATCTTCCTTATTAAAAAGTGTTGCTGGCATTTACACTTTGTACAAACAAGGTTTTAATAATTCTGTAATTTTAAACTATGATTCAAAACTTAATAATCTAGGTTTGTGGTATCAGCAACTAATAGGTGAAAGTTTATCAAAAAACGGAGAAGGAATTACGCCATTACTATCACCAGCCCCCAAGGATCATCATAGTATGATGCAGTTATATTTAGATGGACCCAAAGATAAGATTTATACTTTTTTTAGTTCCACCAATGAAAAAAGAAAATATAAAATTTCCAAAAGTTTTATTCCTAAAAGTATGATTTTTTTAAAAAATAAAGATCTCAATTCAGTACTAAGCGCACAACGAGAAGCTACAATAAATATTTTTAAAAAAAAGAAAATTCCGTTCAGAGAATTTATTTTTAATAAAAATAGAGAAGAAGAATTAGGTCAAATTTTTACTTTTTTTGTTTTGGAAACAATCTTGTTAGGAAATTTATTGAAAATAAATGTTTTTGATCAACCTGCTGTTGAGCAAGTTAAAATTAAAACCCAAGAAATTCTTTCAAATTAAAATTTCTCCAAAAATAATTTTTGACATACCATAGATTCTTTCATCAATTATTTTAAATTTATTTGAAAAATTTTCTTTTGAAGCTTTATTTCTGTGTAGAATAATTATGCCATTTTTTTCTAATAAATTTTTTTCTATAATTGACTTTATTAGTTTTTCAACATCAATATTTTTAAAAGGAGGATCACAAAAAATTAAGTTGAATTTTGATTTATAAATTTCTTTTTTTTCAATCTCTTGAAAAACATTACCAGAAAATATTTTAGTTTTATTATTAAGATTTAATTTTTCGATATTTTTTTTTAGAATTTTAATAGCTTCACTTGAATTTTCTACAAAAAAAACATTATTAGCTTCTCTTGATAGACATTCTAGACCAAAAGACCCTGTTCCAGAGTATAAATCCAAAACGCTTATTTTTTCAAATTTAAATGAAATTTTATTGGAATGAATCAGCAAATTAAAAATACTTTCTCTCACTAGATCTTTAAGAGGTCTAGTGCTTAAATTTTTTGAAATATACAAATTACTCCCTTTTAATTTTCCTCCTATTATTCTCATAACTATTTGACTTTTATTACTCTCCAAGCAATGTCTTTTCTAAAAAAACCATCAGACCAATTTATTTTTTTTAAATTATCCAATGATTTGTTTTTTGCGATACTCATATTTTTTGCAAGGGAAGTTACATTAAGCACTCTTCCTCCGTTAGAAAAAATTTTATTATTCCTTTTGTAAGTGCCGGCATGAAATATTTGATTATTTTGATCTATTGAGACTTTAGATAAGTTTTTTATTTCACTGTCCTTAACATAATTATTGGGATAGCCTTTAGCGCATAATACAATGGTAATGCAACTTTTATCTTTCCACTCAATTTTCAAACTACTTATTTTATTTTTTATTGCACAATCAATAATTTCTAATAGATCTGTTCGAAGTCTCATCATAAGCACCTGACATTCTGGATCTCCCATTCTTATATTATATTCGATTAAATATGGTTCATTTTTATTTATCATTAAACCGGCATATAAAAATCCTGTGTATGGATTGCCTAATTTTTTCATAGCAATAAGAGTTGGTTCAATAATTTTTTTTTTAATTTTATCTTCTAATTCTTTTGTTAATATAGGTGCAGGCGAGTATGCTCCCATCCCACCAGTATTGGATCCTACATCTCCTTCACCAACTCTCTTATGATCTTGGGCGCTTCCAAAAAAACAATAAGAATTTTTATCAACCACAGCAAAATAACTTAGCTCTTCTCCTTTTAAAAATTCTTCTAGCACTACGCGATTTGAAGATTTAAATTTTCCATTCAAAATTTCTTTTGTACAATTCAGGGCTTCTTGTTTGGAAGAGCATATAGACACACCTTTTCCAGCAGCTAATCCGTCAGCCTTAACTACTATTGGAATTTTATTTTTTTTAATAAAATTAGCAGCATCATCAAAGTTGTTAAAAATACCAAAATTTGCTGTAGGAATATTATTTTCTTTACATAAATTTTTCATGAATGCTTTTGATCCTTCTAATTGTGATGAAAATTTATCAGGACCAAATACTTTAATTTTTTTTTTGTTTAAATAATCAACTAAACCATCGACCAAAGGTTGTTCTGGACCAATAATAACTATATCGATATTATTCTTTTTAACTATTTCGTATATTGAGTCAAAGTCAGAAAGATTTGCTTTTATATTTTCTGCTATTTTTTCAGTGCCAGCATTACCGGGTATACAAATTAATCTTTTTAATTTTGAAGATTGTTTAAGCTTATAACAAAGAGCGTGTTCTCTTCCACCACTTCCTATAACTGCTAATTTCATATATTATAGATATATTAATAGATAAATATACATGAAGGGCAATAAAGCAAAACTTAAATTTAGTGCAAATAATTTCGAAATAATAGAAGAGGGAGATTACGTTATTTGTGCTGTTTCGGGAAAAGATATTCCCTTGAATCAATTAACTTATTGGAATGTTGAATTGCAAGAAGCATATTTTTCCCCAAAAGAAGCACAGCAAAGATATGAAGAATTAAATAAAAAATGAGAATTTTAATAAGTATAATCCTCGTATTAATTTCAACCTCAAGTTTTGCTGTCACTTTTGAAGGTAAATTTATACAAGGTTCTTTTATTTTGGCAAAAACCGAACCAGGTTCAGAAGTTTTTATTGATAAAAAAAAAGTAAAAGTCACATCAGATGGATACTTTGCTTTTGGATTAGGCAGGGATAGAAAAAATGATGTTGTAATAAAGATAAATAAAAAAAAAATTGTAAAGAAAGTTTTTAAAAGAGAATACAGAATTCAGAGAATTGATGGACTTGAAGAAAAAAAAGTAACACCACCAGAAGAAGTTTATGAAAGGATTAAAAGAGAAAATAAATGGATAGGAGAAGCGAGATCTGTAAATAGCGATTTAGTTTTTTTTAAAAATAAATTTATAAATCCATTAGAAAATGCAATCGTCACCGGCGTTTATGGTAGTCAAAGAATTTTAAATGGAAAACCTAAATGGCCTCATTATGGAATAGACTTTGCTGCTGAAGAGGGCACAGAAATCAAAGCCATGTTAGATGGAGTTGTAACTTTAGCAGAGCCAGATCTATTTTATACCGGGGGCACTTTAATATTTGATCACGGACATGGTATATCGACACTGTATATGCACATAAAAACATTAATGGTTAAGAAAGGTCAAAAAGTTAAACAAGGAGATATTATAGGAACTGTTGGCTCTACAGGAAGATCAACAGGAGCTCATCTCGATGTAAGGCTCAATTGGTTTCAAACACGATTAGATCCAGCAACAGTTTTAGATATTAAATAATTTAAATATATTTTTCTTTTTTTAAAGAAATAACAAATTTGCAGGTTGAACAAGCAGGATTATATTCTGGTGGCTTTTCCATCAGATAAATATCGATTATATCAGTAACTCTTTTTATCAAATCTTCATGGCATCTATTACCTTTCAGATACAATGTTTCAAATTTCATATTACAGCTTCCATCTGAAATTTTGGTAATCTCTTTTGGCTCAAAAAGGTATAATCCTAACTCTTCAATATTAGAAAATTTTGGAGTTTTGGAATTAGGATTTTGAAAAATAGTTGCATAACTTTCCAATTGTAGTTTGTAGTTTTGAATTTTGGACGGAGTAATGCTAGTAGTTTTTAAATCAATAATTCCATATTTTTTTGGATTAGTTTTAAACTCAACAACTATATCAGTTTTACCATTAATCACAAAAGATCTTCCTTTTTCGTCTTTAAGTGTAGACGATCCTATGAATCCATTAAGTTCTGTCATAATACGTCCATTAGGTAAAGTTTTTGACATTAATTTTACAGATTGGGTAATTAAGAATTTTTTTTGAATAAGATCAAAAGAATTAAATATTGGAGGAAAAAAAGCATCAAGCTTTACTCCTTTGTGAGATAGCCATAAACACCTTTTGCATTTTAAAGCATAATCAAGCCCACTTGGAGCAACTTTAAAAATTTTTACTTCATTCATATTTATTTCCACCGATTATGAGACCAGAGCCATTGTTCTGGATTTTCAACAATCATTTTTTCAATAATTTGGTTAATTTTAAGCGTTATATTTTTAGTGTCTTGATCGTCATCTCCAGTTTTTGAAATTTCATAAGGTTGATGCACAGTCATTTCAAAACTCGCTCCATCCATTCTTTTTAAGTAAATAGGAACTAATTTACATCCATATTTTAACGCAAGTTGCGCTGGAATAGTGGTTGTTTGTGCTGGCTGGTTAAAAAAATTTATTCTAGGTCCTTCTCCTACACGCTGATCAACCATTAATGCTATACTGTAGTTATTGTTAATTTTATTTATGATTTCTCTCATTCCAGCTCTTCCTTTTGGTATTTGATTAGGACAAATATATTTCATTCTTAAATATTCCATTAGCGGATTTAAAAAAATATTATTCAAGGGTCTATAAATTGCAGCAGTTTTAATACCAGATTTTTCAATTTCCATAGCCATTAACTCAAAGTTAGCCAGGTGAGCTGAATAAAAAATCACTGATTTATTAGATTTTTTTATTTCATTCAAATATTCACTTCCGATAATTTTTATATTACTAAAATCAGTTTTATTAAATTTGAAATCCTTTAAAAAGACATATTCAGCAAAAGTTCTTCCTATGTTTGACCACATTCCATTAATTATTTTTTTCTCCTGATTTTCATCTATATCTCCTAATCCAATTTTAATATTTTTTTTAATTAGATTTTTAGATCTAAAGAAAGGACCAAGCAATTTTCCCAAAACACTCCCAAGATTAGAAGCATTTCTTAAGCCAATTATTTTAAATATACAAAATAACGAAATTATAATTGTGAATTCAAAAAAATACTTAATAAATTTCATATAAATCTTTTTATTTCCTCGATAAATTCATTTTCTTTTTCTATTTTAACTTTTATTTTTAAACAATCTATATTTTCTCTATTATCTTTATGTATTCTGAAGTAGTCTTTTTCAGTAGTTAATAAGATAGAATTTTTTTCTTTTGCTTTTTTTATTAAATTATCCAAGTCAATTTTTGAGTAATTATAATGATCAGCGAAGCATATTTCTTCAGATACATCTATTCCGTTTTCTTTCAGCAGGTCAAAAAAGTTTTTAGGATTTCCTATTCCTGCAAAGCATACAGCTTTTCTGTTTTTAAAATTATCAATATTAGTGGCCTCATATTTAAAATAAAAAATTTTTATTGAATTGTTATTTTTTAATATTTTATTTTCTATATCACTGTTATA
>Ga0208639_1002176_pt1 | contig 11705 bp, 17 predicted proteins | sample ETNtaG_33_FD_185772 | JGI IMG/M metagenome (GOLD analysis project Ga0208639, IMG submission 185772) | Marine microbial and viral communities from oxygen minimum zone, Eastern Pacific Ocean - ETNP201310SV76 (SPAdes) (version 2) | ecosystem: Environmental > Aquatic > Marine > Oceanic ...
TTGCCATGGATTGAAACCAATGAATTGGGCCCTATTGTTTCTGAATTTCAGTATGAAAAGATTCTAGAATATATTTCCTCTGCCAAAAAAAAAGAGGCTAACTTGGTAACAGGAGGTGGTACTCCTGATGACGAAGAATTGAAATATGGTTTTTTTATTCAACCGACAATTTTTGACCAAGTAACTCCAGAAATGAAGATTGGCAAAGAAGAGATTTTTGGACCTGTTATGTCCGTCATGGAGTGGAATGATTATGAGGCCATGCTTTCAATTGCCAATGGACTGGAATACGGACTAACAACAATGATTGTCACTGACAATCTCAAAATGGCGATGGAAACGGCTGAACGAGTGGAAGCAGGATATGTTTGGATTAATTCAACTGGTCGTTATCTGGGTGCACCTTATGGAGGATGGAAAGCAAGTGGTATGGGACAAGAAGAATGCTTTGATGAACTCATAAGTTACACGCAAATCAAGAATGTCAATATGCGTTGGTAAAATTATCCAGACTCCATTTTTTGATCCTGATTTCAAGTTAGTCTTTGATGATTCAGATCTTTAAAACAGTCTGCATCATTTTCTGTGAATCTACATTTGGAATACCATATTTTGAGGGAAGGGACTAGCCCAGGGGGGCATCCTCCTCGAGCATCCATTTACTGCATCTCAATCAATCAATATAGAGCAACTCGTCGGTTACCTGGCAGGCCATCATCTCTGCATTTTGAAATGAACACTTTGGTTTGATCGGTCCCCTCCCCAAATCAATCTGACCCAGGACTCCCATTGATCAGAGGGAGGTCCCTTGGGTAATGTGATTTCTTGGTAATTGTCAAATCTCGCCTAGGGTCATTTTAGGGGAGGCAGGTCACATACTCCTTCAGTAACTTCGGTGATACGAACTTCCAATACCCTGAAGTTCCTTGGTATTCCGATCCTTCTGCACCCTGCTCATAAAGGCCCTTTATGCTGCTAATCAGAGAAGTCAAAAGCCATCTAGGGGCCTTCATCAAAGGAACTGCATCGAAAACAAACACAGACACATTAAAACAAGAACCGTCAACCTTCCGCCCCAGATGCCATTGGAAGCGTGAAAATATTCCCTTGACCCGTTTTGATTTCCCTAGAGCATCGGGACGCATTTCCAGGAACCGTCGGTGAACCCAGCCAGAACAAATGCAACACGATGATGATGATTGGAGCCAAAAGAGGTTTTTACCGCCCACTGAACAACGGCACGTCAAAAGCCCATATACTTTATTGAATACGGACACATCCAACGGACGGCAATCAATCTTTACGGAGGGATTTTTTTTGGATCAAACTTTAAACATTCCTTCCTGGGCTTCTAACTCTCCGTCTCCAGCCTCAATCTAGACCTTTTATTCATTTGTACAGATTATTCATGAAGGATTCAAATAATGATGATGGCAGGATCCTTTGCCTGAGCCTGCAAAACCAGAATCGTGTTGATGCCTCATGAAAGATTCAACGAGGCGATCTCTAAAAAAGCCAAATTCGACGATCTAAATACGAACGCTGTGACTGATAAGTCAATCTGCTCAGGACAAATGTAACACGATGATGATCACAGGATTACATTTCCCACGTCACTTCACCCTCACTGGCTTCAGGTGGTGCTGTCATGAATTGGGCCATACCACCCAGTATTTCCTTTACCTGCGGTCCTGCTTTATCAGCATCTTCTTTTGATTCATATGCTGCAATAGTGAATGAACTGCCTTCATTAACTTCTACAACAAAGATCGATTGAGCACCTAATGCTTTCAATTGATCTCTTACACTGTCTGCGTATGCATAAAATTCATCACGTCTTGATGAATCGAATTTCATCTTGGTCAATCGATAATACATATGTTCTCGCTTTTTGAATGTTAGCAAAATTAAAAGAAAAACGTGCTCGTACCTATGCTTGCAGAAGCCTGCAAGACTATGTTCGTGTCCGATCCTAGGCCAAAGGCTTTCGGATCGATAGCGGGGTTGGTCTCGTACAACGTGACCGACATGGTGACTTAGAATATCCCATGGGATCAACTGGAGAAAGTGCAGATTACGGCAAGGTAAAACAAATTCCGGAAACAGAAACCGAATTCCCGTTTCAGACTCAAATCAACCGATTACCCCCTGAACGTTGTCGGTAAAAGTGGGTTGCCAGGATGTTGACCGCTTAAAATATTTGCTTCCAGCAATGGTAAACACGTCAAGTGCTCAAGCTGAGGAGTGGCGAACATCAACTGCCTCTATTTGAAGGGGAGGATGAAACCGAAGCCGAATTGGGCGAAGAGGTATCGGGGAAGTCTTCTTTTCGAGAACCTAATACAAACCACCAAGCACCAAGTAAATTCATGGATATAAAGAGCCAAAGTACCACAACCCTCCAAAAGTATACTTTATAGAGGTCAATGTTTTCTCCCCAATAAAGGAATCCGAACACGGCCGCAAGGGTTAAACAGATACCTGAGAAAATGAACCATATACTTCTAAAGCCTTTGTTCCAATTCATAGTCGTTGTGTAGCTAATGATTTATTTCTCCAATCCCAGCCCTTTTAGAACTGCGCCTTCATGTCTGATGCTTCGAGTAGCATTTGGATCTAACACAGGAATTATTTCCCAGTGTCCCCAAAGCCTCATCGGATCAAACATAATCTGAACGTCTTCATACTTATGAGCTTCAATGACCAAAAAAGTTCGGTGTCCGGGGCTGTTGATCAACCAACTATGAATTGTTACAGCACCTGATTTATGAGCTTCATTAAGAGCATTATTCATCTCTTCTGTCCGGCCTTCGTGATTTGCAGGACATTGCTCAGGTGTATGTTGGTGTATGACTTGGAAAAGCATTTTCAAACCTATGGCAATTATTATTGATTCAACTGAATGACCTAATACCCACCAGCCCATTTGTAACAGTGGAGTCCTTTGCTTTCAAGATTACAGCTTGCATTGAGCATAATGAAACCAACAACAAGCGAGAGATCACGCGGCAAACAAACTGCCAACAACGGTCGACCTCAACACGAAAACGGTGACAGAGATGGTTAATCTGCTCAGGACAGGTGTTTCAGGGTGATGTTAACCGTTCAGGCACTAGATGAAACACCATCATCAATGCCCATGGTCACAGGCTTGAGCCCACGATTCAGCCTTAACCACACCTTCATGGACATGTATCAGTTCACAAGCAGTTTGAGTTGACCGATGTTCATCCACTTCGGCCTTCATGTTGTCGTAGACTTCCTTGCTTGCAAAAGTCAAAACCGATCCATGGGTTTTTTCATCAATTTGGAACCACCTGACTGTTGTACCTTTTGGAGCATCTTTCATGTATCCGGCTTGCTCTTCCTGCATTTTTACCCAATCAAGAGGTTCTGACCATTTCCATACTGTAACGCTTACATATTGATTAATGTGCATCATGTCATGACTCCGATGTTTTTGTTTAACTTAATGGGGAAAAAGGGAACCGAGATCATAACTATGCCTGTCAGAGGCTGCAAGACTCAGGATCAGAGACCCATGGATTGGATCAATCACTTCAGAGGAATCGGTCTTTCCCAAAGTGGCCCATCCACCTGGACACAAAGTCGAAGAAAGCATTATCGAGTTATTAATTTGAGTGTGTTCCTCTTCTTCTTTTGACCTTAGGTAATTTGTCATTGAAATAAGAATTATTGCCGTTAAATGGCCATAGAATTGATCCATAAACATATACTTAAATGCTTCTGCCATTCCGGCTTCATGGAAAACACCCCAGAAAATCAAAACACCACCAACACAAACACAAAGCTCACCTGCGTCCTTTGCTAAATGTGAAGCTCTTTCTAATTTATTGACCTTGTTTCCAGATTAAAAATAGGAACCACAAAAAGTGATGCCCCAAATGAAAAATATTGTTGGAATATCAATAAAAATAATCAATTTTAGAAATGTTATAAGATCCTCCCCTGAAAGGCATTTTCTTTGTCCAAAATCAAATTCATTGCAGACTCCTGATTGCATGTCTCAAATAAATTTTTGTTCATCAAAATCCCAGAAAAATGCCAGAAAAATCGCAAAAAACTTGAACCCAAACCGATAACGTAATGCTTTAAACATGACCGATCCATTGATTGAGGTTTATGGAATACCAGATTTTGTAATAATCAAAGGCTCGGGTCAATGGATCATGCAAACCGGATCGCCATGGGGGTTTTTTGTCGGCAAGGACCGTTAGGATTCGATTTAGGTAGGAATTAGTGCCGAGAAAAAAGAACGTCTTGAAAACAGTTGCAGGTGTTTTGGAGTAGATGATGATTCAAAGAGGCCGTGTTTGAAAAAAGTGCGGAGACATCCGAAAATGGCTCCGCTTCATAAACTGAACTACTTCATGAATTATTCATTCAGTTGCTAGGAGGTTTGTAGGAAAGTTCACCAGCCCTTTTCATTGCACCCACTGCTTCTTCAGAGGTCATCAATTTGACCATGTTCATGGATGATGCGATTCCGGAGCTAAAGACCAACATACTGATTGCCTCAAGGTCTATATCATTTTCATTCGAGAAATTACACACCACATAGACCATATTTGAACCTACCCCAAGCCAGTAGTGTTCTACAGTACCTCCAATTGCAGCAAACATGGGTTCAATAATTTTTTTCCTATCTTGTGGTTCCTGAATCATCCCTTTAAATGCTCCTGGATTCGCTTCCAGGATAGCCATGTATTTGCCATATGCGTTCTCCTTTTTGATCATTGAATATTATGTTTTCTGAAGAAGAAGCGATTCTACGCATGTGCCTTTGAGAGATCAATAGCTTTTGTATTCAACCCCTCTTTCCAAAAGAATCCCAGATAAAACATTCATGGCTTCTTTTCATCATTGGTCATGTAATGTCTGTCCACCCCTGCGTATCAGTTCCTAGCATATGAAGAACACCAGGGGTAGTTCCATAAATGAGAACCGCATAGACCATCAACATTGAAAGAAGCAGTGCCTCCAGCGTTAATGGCTTTTCTTCAAATAGTTCCACATCACTGAATAGAAAGATCGCAGGAACGTGGGCCGGGTTCGCCCATGCCGGCATCTGCTTGCTGAACTGAGAATATGGAAACAGGATCAGTCCCCAACTCAATAAATTCAAAAAAAAAAGAGAACTGTGGGTTGGCTGATCAGCTTGGCAGCTAGTTCGAGAACATGCCCTTGAGGGTAAAGAAGAAGAACGCCGCCAGGGTTGCACCGACGGGCAGTGTGACCAGCCAGGAGACGACGATCGTTCCAACCACCCTTAGGTCGATGGCACCAAGACCTCTGGCCAGGCCGACCCCGATCACCGCTCCAACGGCGATGTGGGTGGTGGACACGGGGAGGCCTGTTCGCGAGGCCACGGCAACTGTGGATGCGGCGGCCAACGCCGCACAAAAGCCCCGTGTGGGAGTAAGGGCGGTGATGTCCTTGCCGATGGTTTTCATGACCTGGTAGCCGAGCGTCGCCAGCCCGACGATAATCCCGGCCCCACCGACCATGAGAATCCAGAGTGGCAACTCGGACTCTTGGGCGATGTCTCCAGAGTTCGCGACCATGCTGACCACGGCGGCCATTGGTCCAACACCGTTGGCCACATCGTTGGAGCCATGAGCAAACGCCATGGCGCAAGCGGTGAAGATCATCGCCGGAGCGAACACACGTTCCAGGCTGGCGAAATGAAACTCCTTGTCCGCCACAGGATCGATCTCGATCTTCGAGATCAGGTACCAGCCGATAGCTGCGGTAATGGCGCCCACCACAACGGAGAGCAGCACACTCATGCCTACAGTCAGATCGAGGTTTAGGTGTTTCAATCCCTTGAATGACGTCACCAAGGTGAGGATGAATCCCACCAGGAAGATGTACATGGGGCACCAGCGCTTGCCGGCCTCGAAAGGGCTGTCCTTCTCAAAGATGAGCCGATGAATGGAGACCATCAAAAGAAAAGCGATCACGCCGCCTACCACGGGAGATAAGACCCAACTGGTGACGATCTGGATGATCTTTGACCAGTTCACCGCGTCTGGACCGATTCCCACCAAGCCGAAGCCGACAATGGCACCGACAATGGTGTGAGTGGTGGACACTGGCCATCCTTTTCGTGAGGCGACCATCAGCCAGATGGCAGCCGCCAACAGTGCTGCGAGCATGCCGAAAATGAGCAGGTGCGGTTGATCCGCGATCCGCGAGGGATCGATGATCCCTTTGCGGATGGTCTTGGTGACATGCCCCCCCGCAAGGAAGGCACCGGAAAACTCGAAAACTGCAGCGATGATGACTGCTTGCCGGACTGAAATAGCACCGGAACCCACCGATGTGCCCATGGCGTTGGCCACATCGTTTGCTCCGATGCCCCAACACATGTAGAGGCCAAAAGCCACCGCTAAGCCAACAAAGACCGTTCCGTGTAGAGTGATGATTTCCACAGGTAAATCCTCGCTATCTTGCAATAATGAGCCGGAAGTTGTTTCCGACCTTTTCGGCATAGTCCGCCAAGTCTCCGATCCACTCCAGGATTCGGTACCAAAGCACGACGCTCATGAGGTCGAGTTCGCCCTCAAGAGAAAATAGAATCCTTGACAGCTCACGCTCGAGTCGATCCGCCTCACCCTCCGCGATGTTGATTTCCGTGACGAGAGCTTCAACCCGCTCAACCACCTTACCCCGGAATCCGACCTCCAAGAGCTCGTCGAAGAGTTCGATGACTTTCGTCGTCATCCCAACGACATCCACACATTTCTCCGTCAACTCGACCAGCAACTCCTTCATCGGATCAGGTGTGGGCATCTCCCGTTGAAGGAAGATTCCCGCGATGTCTTCGGCGCGATCCGCAATGATGTCTTGAAATTGAAGGACATCGAGAAGGTCCCGACGGTCTACCGGCATAAAGAGCCGTGTGGGCAGGTGAAGCCTGCAGGCATGCTTCAGAGTGTCCGCCTGCTCTTCAAGCTTAAAGATCAGCTTGGCTTTCTCCTTGAGTGTCTCTTGGTTCCCGTCTACGAGGGCCCGCATCAGCGCCGGGGTATGACTAGCGCATTCGTTCACAACACGCATGTGCGCTTGGAGTTCACTAAAAGGTGCATGTCCCCCAAACAAGCTGGTAATCGTCGTCATTTTAGCTCTTGGTATGATTTACAAGAATAGGGATTTTACTTCGAGGGTTGGCTTGACCGATGAAAAGAGCATATGAACTGACTGAACGATCTAATGAATCGATGAATCAACTTGCCACAGCGGTCGATCTGAAAACCGAAAGCTGTGGCTGAAATGGTGAACCTTTTCAGGACAAATGTTTCAAGATGATGATCAGAGGATTCCATCTCCCAAGTCACTTCACTCTCATAAGGTTCAGGTAGTGCTGTCATGTATTGGCCCATTCCATCCAGAAATTCCCCTTTTTTTGGTGCGACTTTATCAGCATCTTCTTTTGAGATGTAAGCTGCAACAGTGAATGTACTGCCTTCCCCGACTTCTAAAGTAAATATCGATGGAGCACCTAATACTTTCAATCGATCTCTTGCATTGTCTGCGTGGGAATAAAGTTCATCACGCTTTGAAGGATGCCATGTCATCTTGGTTAATCGGTAATAAATAGGTACTCGCCTTTTGAATGTTAATCAAAATCAATTCGCCTTCTGTTTCCATTAAAAACCAAATCTTAAGAAATTTAAGAAAAAGGGACCGTGAGGACTGATGAACCGGCGGAGTGAATCTTTAGACGAAACCAGCAGGATGTAATCTGTGTGCGGGCATGTTGCTGCAGAAAGCAGGGCCACTCAAGAACAGGATTCCCATTATCATAGGATGGCCCCTTTGGGGGTCAGGGATTTTAAGTACTGACAAACCGCATATGGAATAGGCATTCAAAATGAACGTTTTTAGTAAATTTACGAATAGACTTCATAAGGTGACTAAAAATATTCTTGGATTCATTGAATGTGAAATACAAAGAACCATGAAATGAGGTCCCATCATGCATGAAAGATATAGATAAACGTGTGCGAGGGCCTATTCGGTGTGTCTCTGCATGTGTATTTCATTGGTTGCGGGGGAAGGATTCTGCACCAAGAAATTGGAGTCAGCAGGTTCAATTTACAATCAAATCAAGAAGGACATGGATCAGGAAGAAGTAATGAGTCTTGTGGCTGTGCTGGCGTTCATGGTCAAGGTGGATGAGGAAATACATATTTCAGAGAAGGAGACATTCCGGATTATTTGCAACCGATTCGACCTCAAATCAGTAGATTTGAATCAAATCCTCGTAAACCCCTTGAGCCTCAGGCATCTACTCCAGGACATTCATACCCAGGACGCCAAGACCCTTTTGGTCAATCTGTTGGCATTGATATCCGCCAAAGATGGAATCATCTGTCATAGTGAAGAACATTCACTCTTGAAAATTATGGAAATACTTGGTGAGTCGATCAGCGACTATCCTTTTTTCGATCAGCAAGGCATGCTGAATATCGATAAAGTTTTGAATTATGAAATGCAGTTCCTTGCCAAACTGCCTCCGATTGACCCGATCTAATTGCGCAAGATCGATGGTTTCAATCGCCTGCCCTTAGAAACAAAGCGGGGATTGATTTGGGACTGGGTTCCGATGCACAACGTAGAGCATCAACTGAGTGGTATGGAGGAACCGTTTTTTATTGGTTTTACAGGAAAACTTGTGAGTTCTGTCCATCCTGTTTCCGAGGCAGAATGCGCAAAGGTTCATGCTGCTGCCGTCCGTGTGCCTGCCGAAGGCGGTATACGATGTGACGATCCGAGCGCTTCTCGTATGTTTGAAGCCGTCGGCTGCACGCTTGAGAGCGGTGGCACATTGGTCAAGATTCCCGAAAGGGTGATCATGGACGCGCTCGCACAGTGTCCGGAATCCTTCACCCTATATGGGCGCAACAATCCCACCCTTGATTGCTCTTTCGGTACCGGCGAGGTCCACTTCTGCCCCGTGTCTGGCCGCTGTTTATATCCGAAAGGGCCAAACTTCTACGATGGTTTAAGGTTCCTTCCCATGCTCTTTCAGTCATCTCTCGACCTTTCCTAAGTCTTTCATCAGTCCATACTGTAGCTCTCTTAAGTGCTCCTATGTCACCCATGTGTAATGGAAGGTTGGATATTTGGAGACGTTGGTATGATCCTGACGGTTGAGGAACTCCAATCCTGAACTGTCTTGGGTCTGGAGGAGATGAGCCAGGCTTCGATCATCACTGTGTGTGGAGGCACGGTAGTGTCCTACTGCATGCCGCTTGAATCCGCCTCGCGGCCTCCGCTTTTTCGGAATCGGTCCGGAGCCAAAATTCAATTCCATGGCTGGAATGTCTGTCATTTCAATAACCGCAAATTTAAAGCAATCTCCTTGGTAGATTTGCGGGTTGTTCCTTAGGAAACAACACTTTATTAATGGAAATAAGCCCCGCTTTCAACGGAATTTCAATAGAAATTTCCCCAACCCCTGTCAAAGGAGGGTCAATGGAAAAAACATTACTGGTTCCTCTGGACAACACCGAAGTCAGTGAAAAGATGATCAAAGAGGCGGATGCCTGGGCCAAGCACCTGGGCTGCCAGATCTCTTTCCTTCATGTCATCAATCCCAATTACAGCTGGGGTGAAGAAAAAAAACCGCTCTTTGAAGAGCGTTTCGAAAAAGCCGTCGAAGCTTGTCAGGTGAAGAGTGAATACGAGGTCCTCTTCCGGGTCGGAAAACCTTATCCCAAGATCCTTGAACTGGAAAAGGAACTGACTCCGGAAATGATCCTGATGGCCGCGCATGACCACACCGTCCTGGAACGTCTTTTCTTGGGCAGCAATACCGATCATGTGCTGCATCACGGACATACCGGGGTCATGGTTTACAAGGACTTTTCCGAAATACTCGAAAATAAAATTCTGGTCCCCATCGATTATACCGAAATCAGTCACGAACTGCTTCGAAGGGCCGATGAGTGGGCGCTATGGAATGATGCGGAAATGCTGGTCATGCATGTCGATGAAGTTCCCGAATACAGCGGGAATTCCTACATGATGGAAAGCGGATTCTACCGCCAAGCGGACCAGGCAAAAGCCGACCAAATCGAGCTTCGGGAACATGATCATGATCTGCACCGTTTGCAAAGCATCCTCGATTCCTTTGTCGAAAAGCAAAACCTGCAGGCTCCCAGGGAAACTTTCATTCGCTTCGGCACGCCTTACGTCAAAATTCTCGACATGCAGAAAGCCCACAAGCCGGCGATGCTGATGATGGCTGCACATTCCCACACTGCCATCGGAAGGATGTTGATGGGCAGCAACACCGACTATCTGGTGCACCATGCCAATTGCCCGATGCTGATCTTCAAAGACAAGGACTAGGAGCTTGGAAGGGTTACCCCCCTCCTCTGAACTTCCACAATCCCGTCAGGGCAATGCATTTTTAGGGAGATGGAAAACGATTCAAGTTGGTCCGTGAGAGTTAGACCAACTCCCGGCAATCTCCTTCGTCCCATTCCCGTTAGAGGACGTTAATTTATTCCTAAATGGCTGGAAATATAATTTTGATTTTTTCCGTTATGAGAACAAACGTTTCAAATCAATGAAATATTTATGGAAACTAAAAAAGTTGGATTGGCTGAGGAGGAAGGAAGGAGGCTTGACGCTCTGAAACCGAAATGACGGCGTCTATTCAGCAGTCAAGCCATGGTTAAATGGTCGAAGTTTGTGGTGTATTAAGAAGGCATCAACCCGAAGCCTGCCATAAATGACATGAAGTCTGAGTAGATTCGTTGTTTTTTGATTTTACCGTTATCCCAATCCATAATCATACAAGCTTTAAAAGTATGCGTTTTCCCAGTTGGGGGAATTTTTGAACCATCTGGAGTTTCCATCTCGCCGGTCATTGTCCCTGTAATTTCTAATTCGACAACAGTGGAGTTTCCAGATTCAACGGTATTGACATAATTGAAATTAAAATCAGACATCATTGACGCCCATTTCTTGTCATTTGCTAAATTCGACTCTCTTCCTTCAAAAATAGACCCATCTGGATCTACTCCGACACAATCTTCTGCATAAATTGAAGAGACTGTATCCCAATCAGAATCGACAAAAGCCTGTGTATATTTTTTAAAAAGCTGAACGGACATAAGAAACCTTTCTATTTTTAAGCTGTTTGTGCCGTTTGAACAGGTTGGCTGACTGGATAATCTAAGTCAAACTTAGGAAGGCATCGGCGTTGCGCCCGTTTCCATTCTGGCACCTTTCCCGTTTTTCAGAAGCATAACTCCCATAACTGCTTCCTTATCTCCACTGGGGAAGTTTATGAACCGATGAGTAACCAGAATGTCATCGTTTTCATAAATGATTCTAAGGTTTTTCATTTCTGGCCTTGGACCATCTGAGGTCCATAGATTAAGCATGTCTTCCTTGGTCATTTCTTTGCCGGACTGATGCCGAACAAATACAAAATCATCATCCAATAATTCTGAAAGTGCATTCCGGTCTCTTGACTCGAATGCCTTATCCCATTTTTCTGTAAAACTCATCTAGTTCCTTTTTTGAAAAAATGTGCCGTATCAATAAACAGGCTTAGAGAAGGATTTAACCCGAATATTTCATAAAAATGGATGATAATCGTTTAACTTATTGATATAATAAAGCTTTATCAAAAAGATTATCGGACGAATGAAAACGAGAAA
>Ga0208639_1002178_pt1 | contig 11699 bp, 11 predicted proteins | sample ETNtaG_33_FD_185772 | JGI IMG/M metagenome (GOLD analysis project Ga0208639, IMG submission 185772) | Marine microbial and viral communities from oxygen minimum zone, Eastern Pacific Ocean - ETNP201310SV76 (SPAdes) (version 2) | ecosystem: Environmental > Aquatic > Marine > Oceanic ...
AAGTTCCACATTTGCTGAACGGCCACTATCTGCGTTGACTATTGGAACATTAAGTTGCACGAAAAGCAACAATAATATCACAAAAACTACCTTTCGCATAACTCGCCTAAAGCCTTAAACTTCAAAGCACTTCCCTATTTACGACTAATCTTTGCCCTCTTCCAAGATTGTGATATTATTGCTCAATTCATATGGGTCATTGGACTGGTCATATAATACTGCATCTAAAACCAAGTTTGACTCTTCATCTAGAGTTGAGGGAGGGTCGATTTGTGTGATGTAAACTAAAGCACCGAGAAGGATAATCGCCACTATGAATGCTATTGAAGTAAATACTTTGGTATCAAAGTCACTAATCGTATCATAATTTTGAGAGTTATATTCTCCAGAACTTATCGCCCCATATGGGTCTGAAACTCCTATCATCGAAACTGAAATTATCTGTACCTCATATATTGGTCGGCCTGCCGATGATGCGGGATTTTGAATATCTTCATCTCCAGTTGGGTCATCACTAGTTGGAGTAACTGCGATGTTTCGGATATGTTGCATACCATCTCTTACAATACCAAAGGTCGCATAACCTCCATCATCTCTGTTTTCTGGATCTAAATTATGTGCTTCAGTCTCTGCAATATACCATTGAGAATCGGCTGAATCGGGATTTGTGTCTCTAGCCATCCCTATTGCTCCATCCACATGAGATAAATTCTCATCGTGTTCAAGTACAATCGTTGTTCCTGTCCCACCACTCCCACATTCAGGGCTAGTCAAAGGATATAAGCCCCACTTTTTGCAAGTTGGATCTCCCGCTTGGGTAACAAAGTCATCTATCACTCGATGGAAAAAAATTCCATCATAAATTCCTGCTTCAACATTTTTTATCATGTTTGCAGTTGTAATTGGCGCCCACTGTTCGAATAATTCGATTATTACCGTGCCATCTTCTCTTGAAGAACCATGAGCCTTTATGTAAGAAACTTCAATCGAAACAATTGCATTACCCTCATAAGTTTCATTCATTGGAGTGTCTTCTTTAACTGGGCCATCTGTCCAAGTTTCAGGGTCTATGCCGATTGACCGCCATTCTGGCACTTCATCTTGCGCAATGGAAGAAGGAACCAATGATAGCAAGAGAAAGTTGAGGACAACTAGAGTGGCAAATCGACCTCGCATGTCGCGACGATAAGTTCCACATCAAAGAATTATATGCAAAAAAGCGTCATACTCATGACCAAGTAGTGATTGGTTGGTACATGGCAGGAGATGATTCGTTGGTTGACGAAGATATTCTTGTCGCAGAAATTGTCCCTCAAACCTCATCGAGTCGAAGAGATTTGAATTTCTCGGCAATATCAACAATCGCTATTGCTATCGTATTTCTATTGATGGCAATGACTTTTGGTGAGACGATTTTCAATAGTGTGGATGCCGAAGAAGAATATGAATGGTGGCAAACTCCACTTCATCTACGCCATACAATGGATTTACCAATGGACACATTACGTGCCCAGTTACCGGTAAATGGAACCTATGAGCCACTTCCTTATACTGAACATTTTGTTGAAGTAGACCTACCTGCCAGTGAACAAGATGCTGGAGTTCCTGGAGATGATTTGATGCATGTTGCCCTTTGGCTACCGGATGTTGAAGAAGGAGTCAAAGTCCCAGTGATAATGACCATTCACCCATACTATGATTTTGGCGGAGAAGGTTTACCCGGAGCAGGTGATGATTCTTCACCTAATACTGTACCAGATGGAGGTGTTGGAAAGTGGGTCTACGATACATTTGTACCTCACGGATATGCTTTGGCCCAAGCATCCACATTTGGCACTGGACAGTCAACTCACTGCCAAGACGTCAAAGGACTTGGTGAACAAACCGGAATACAGGCTGTAGTAGATTGGCTGGGTGAGCAAGAATGGTCTAATGGCAATGTTGGTCTAATGGGCAAATCATATGCAGGAACAACCAATTGGGAAGCTGCTCAACAACCATCAGAACACCTCAAAACGATTGTACCTATTTCAGGGTCAATCGGTGTCCAAGAAATGTTCTATCGTAATGGTTCTTCTGAAAGTAGAGCGATGTTGTATGATGCACTCTATGAAGGTGCAACTACCGATGCAGGAACTGATGATATGAGAATGTGCACCGATGATTTAATCGGCCCACTCAATCCTTTTTCAACCTGGGCTGGTGCAGAATTTGGTGGTGCTGAATGGAATGATTATTGGGATGAAAGGAGACATCTCCCCGACGTTCTAGAAAACTATCGAGGAAGTGTATATCTTGTTTGGGGGCTTCAAGATTGGAATGTTGATCCATATCATGCTTTTCCAACCTATCAACTCTTGAGAGATGCTGGTATTAATGCACGCGCTATCTCTGGTCAATGGGCGCACAATTATCCAGATCAACCGGATAGACATAATGAATTAGAATCAGGATACGGTAAAGAAGCATATCCAAATATGAGTAGAATGGATTGGGCGGTTGAACTATATGGATGGTTCAACTATTACCTCAAAGATATCGGTGAAGAACCAGAACCAATGGTGCAAATTCAAACCAATGATGGAAGATGGCATGTTGAAGAAACATGGCCTCCTGAAGACATGACTTGGGTACTGCAAGATATCTCAAGTGATTGGGATGGAGCAAGTGGAACTGTAAATGGACGGGGTTCTTCAGTGACAATAACCAGTGGTGTGTTTGAAGAAGAAACTCATGTTTCAGGTCTACCTACTCTGCATCTTGATGTTACTACTCAAGCATGTCAAGGCGGACAAATATTCGCTACTTTATTTGATGAAACTGCTAACCTAAGACTTGGTCATGCAACAATGGATATAAGATATCGTGATGGTGGATATGAGGCCAAAACAACCGCTCCAGTAAGTCAATATACCATGCTGATGGAGTTTAATCCATTAGATGTCGTAATCCCTGCTGGACACTCTCTAAGAATTGAATTAGCAGAAACTGGAGAAGATTATCTTCCCGGCCCATGTGCTACAAATCCACTTGGTGGGCTTAGCATAAATGGCGGCGTATTTGGACTTCCAATTATTGACCGTTCACCATCTCATGAGGCTTGGTTTGAGGCCCCTCACTGGTGGGACCAACAGCCAATACCTGTATAATTCCTCATTTAGACAGGATTATATGATACTATTATGACGGGAAGTTATGCACACAGTTGGTAAAGTATTCATGGCAATAGGCCTCGTGATTCTAGTTATTGGTGGTATTCTACTCGCAGTAGGAAGTAGTAATGTCGATGATGCTGGAGAGATTGATGTAGTTGAAAAGAGTGATTGGAATGGCCAATCGGGTAGTTATTATTTCGATGCAACCGATGATATGATGGTATTTGTTAGAAGCAATGTCAGATGTGATAGTTTTCAAATTACTATTAATGATTCGAATGGAGACAATGTATACTATGGTGAAGACTGTACAGAAGATGGTTCTAAGCCTATTGGATGGGAAGATGACCCTGAAGGGTGGCACCACATGGGCACATTAAGCGCATGGAATCCTGCAGGAACATACGACATAGATGCTTCAAATGAAGTATATCTTTTACCATTGTGGGAAGTTATTAGCGAAGAAGTAGGAGAAGCTGTTGGCGGATTCTTACAAGGCTTAGGCGGTACAATGCTATTATGCTGTGGTGGAGTTTTCGTTGTCTTTGGTTTGATTTTAGGACTTACAATTGGCGAAGGAGGACAAAAAATTACAGTCATCCAACAAGGCGGAATGCCAATGGGTGGACAAATGGTTCAAGGCGGTCAAATGGTGCAACAAACTACAATGCAGCAACCGGTTTACCAACAGGTTGCCCAAACACCAGTTCAACCTCAAACCACTATGCAACAACCTGCTGACCAAACAGTTTGGGAACAAAACTCACCAGAAAACCCATTCTGAATAAGTACTGTAAATCAAGAATCACTTAGTGATTCATCGAGCAAAGTATTGATGTCATTCTTGATTCCATCACGGTTCCAATTATTTTCATCCCAGCGAACTTTTTGATATCCATCCTTGCCCACAATTACAATACCATCAGTATGCTCTATGTCATAGTAAATTGTGTGCCCTCTACCACTTATTGTGGTGCTATTCTCGCTTTCAATAAGAACTACACCTATACCAAAATCTGTCCAGATTTGTTCAATAAGAGAAAAGTTGCCATCAACAAATTCTTCTGTGGTTAGGTATGTCCATGAAGTATTGAAGTAAGCCATGTAGTCACTAAGGCCATTAGGGCCATCTCTCCATGGGTCTACAGTTATTGATATGAAAGTTAAATTTGTGCCAATTTCAGAAGAAAACTCATCATAAAGAATTTTTAGATCTGAAGTTATTGTTGAACAAGTATCTGGGCAATTGGTGTAAAAGAAATTCACAACCGTAACCATATCATCAAAATTGGTTGAATTATATGTTGAATTATTCGAATCAATTAGAGTGAAGGGCATAAATGACTTATTGGATTCTATGTCTTGGCCTTCAAAAATATCACTTTCTGAACTTAGACAACCTGCGACTAGCAGATTACTGACCAAGATAAGAACAATTATCCTGTGATTCAAGTATAAGCCTCACTTTGAACGTCGCCTTAAGATTATTAGTGCAATTATTCCAATCCAGATAAAACTTGAATTCCACAATAATTCTTGTCCGCTTATTTCTAAATTATCTGCCTTTTCTAGAAGTTCAGGCATATGTTCGTAGAGAACTATCGTTTGACCACCAGGCGGTCCTGGTGGGCCGCCTCCGCCCCCGCCGCCACCTTGGCCATTTGATGGCTGAGCGTCAAGGTCTGCAACTCCGTGGTAACAAAGTAGGAAATATGGCATTCCAATCATTGGCACTTGATCTCCATCGGTATTAGTGACTAATTTTGTTGAGCCTGATAAAGGCGTACTAACATAGTGATATGTTCCTTCAGGATACTCAGGAGTCACACCCCATCTTCCATTACACTCATCCAAATCACCTACGCCGGCAACATAATTCCAATCATCAATACCATTGTATCCTTGGTCGCCATTTTCCTGAGTTCTTTCAACCTCATATGAAGAAGTAATCGCTTTGATTCCTCCATTTCCATCATTTCCATACATCCCATAAATTGGGTATCCATCATATGCCCAACCAATAATTGGACTATGTTGAGTATCGTCTAATTCGGTCCAATCATAATCTGAAATTGTTTCACCTACTCCTGGGGTCCAAACAGAGCACTGAGAATCATAATGATAGTGAAAATTAACATTGGCAGAATGAGAAGTACAGTGACCCAAGAAGATGGGTTGTCTATCCTCTACAAAATATTCGAAATGTAAGGCAATAGCATCCCCTCCAGGGCCTTCTTCAACCCCATAAATTGGCACGCCATTTACTGAAACCGCTACTGCTCCTCTATCTGGCGCACATTCCCAGCGTCCAGCAGATGCTGGACAATCAGTTGTATCATGACCGCCACTTGTATCATTGACTGGGTTTAATGGAATGTGCCATTCCAAATTAACTTCATTAGCACAGCAACCCATAGTTGACAAAAAGTCATGATTTGGAATCCCATTTGAATCGACTACCATTTCTCCATTTACTATAGTAACTGATACTTCACACTGGAACCAAGGACCTGAGCCCCCTCCTCCAGCACTATTTACTCCATTGTTATTGGATTGGTAAGAATTGCCATCTCCATTGAGGTCTTTTACCCAAGGGCCTTGGCCATTTTGACATAACCACGAATCTTCAGGTTCCCAGTCAGGAACTGTACAACCATTGGCACTTACTACATCACCGGCAGGAGTATTAGGGCACTGGTCAAGGTCATCGCTAACACCATCGCCGTCACTATCTTTTTGCGAATCCGAACAACCCACTGAGTCTGCTACTTCCCCAATTGGAGTATTTGGACATGTGTCAATTGCATCGTTTACTCCATCGCCGTCTGAGTCTTTTTGTGATAATGAACAGCCTGTGAAATCAACTGTTTCTCCTTGAGGCGTATTAGGGCATTGGTCATCACTATTCATCACACCATCCAAATCATCATCAGTCTCTGAGTCTGAGCAACCAGTGTCATAAACTGGTTCTCCCGATGGGGTTGAATCGCATAGGTCTTCATCATCCAATATACCATCTAAATCAGCATCACCGACTGGTTCAGGCGGGATTGGCAATATCACTTCAATCATGGAAGAAGAGACTGAAAATAATCCACAAGTAGCAAATATAGTTCCATTTGCATTTACTGCGTCAGTATCTATTTCCATATTGTAAGAGCCTGTAGAATTATCCATTACTCCAATCACATCAAGCGTTGGGCTCTGATATTTTGGCCTATATTCAACTGAACAAGTTTCTGGGAATCTATGAATCAAGACGCCACTTAATGTGCCGATTGAGTTGTTTTCATCCGGCTCATCCCACAAGAAAGTAATCACTACACTGTTTTCTTGAGGAGCAATGACCTTTATTTCAGTAATAGTATTATTACTGGATTGGCCTGCTGCATCACTAACTGAAGAGCGAGCAAACCACTCACCTGGGCTGGAAACTGGTAATTCTGAACTCCAAGAACCATCCGATGCCACTGATACGTTATACGGTTCAAAAATCGTAGTTAAAAAAGAATCTAAGATTTCTATGCTAACAACACAGGTTGAAGGTGATTCATCTGTTATAAATCCCGATAGAGTGATGTTTTCTCCGTCCCAAGATTTTGAATAATTATTGAAAAGAATTGTTGGAAACTCATCAATATCTGAAGTTATTTCAGATTGTTCATTACTGGACCCAGAGCCATCATCTGAATTATCATCATCTTGTCCACTATTATCGATGACTAAGGTCAAAAATCCCCCACCAATTAGAATAAATGCAAGTATTCCGGTTAGTAATGTTGTTTTGCCATCCATAAACTATGTTCATTAGCAAAAGCATATAATATATTTCTAAATTTGATTTACCCATTGATAATTTTTCAGGCAACCAAAAAGGATTCATTCATCATGAGGGAGCCATTCATCTTCTCCAACAAGACGGTACCACCAATAACCATCTTCATCTTCGAACCATTCCGTGCCATCTTCATCAATTGAGTAGCCTTCTGGTAAGTCTTCTTCTGCATTCGGATCTTCCATACCTGTCTCCGCAGATATTGACTTTTTTAGTTGTTGAACTTCTTCATCAGCATCAACAAATACACGGTTTACGGTTCCAATACTTGCTGAATGGTCTCCGTCTCTAACAGCTTTATCCGATTCTTCAAGAAAATCTTGGGTCATCTTATTGCGAAATTCTTGAAATTCATCTCTACCATAACTCCCAGTAAATTCGTTCCCTTTGGATTTCATCAACTGGTCAAGATTCTTTCTCTTTCCAAGATTCAATTCTGGTGCTTCAGGACTATCGCCCATGTAGAAAGAATCTTCATCACTAGAAACTTTTCCAAATGATCTGTTTTGAGGGTCAACATCTTCGATTGCTTCAATGATTAAATCATGTTCTTCCTCGTCAATTTTCTCTTCTTCATAATTTTGACCTGTGATTTTCACAAGTTTTACAAGATTTTTACCAAGAATACGGTCTCCGTCACTGGTTTCAACCAACTTATCTACCTGTTTGATTAAACGCTCATAAGGGCTACCTGTAATGGCTCCGAAGAGTCTTCCCAAGCGCCCCTTCTTCTTCGCCATGGAAGGCGGTTTATCTCAAATATTATGAATTTAATCATTAATGTTACATACTTTTCATCAACGAGTTATACTTAGGAGGCTTGATTGAGATGGTGGAACAGTGGTTAGAGGAATTAATGGCCTCATACAATCACGATTCTTTGAATACGAAAAACTCCTATGCTGCTCAAATTCATCTCAAGGGGAATTTATTCGAGAACTTGATTTGGTGGGGCCTACAATCTCTACCAGATGAAATTCTCGTTGGAATGGACATAGATTCAAATTCTCCTCACTTACAAGAGGTTGAAGATTTTTTCCGTAGTGAACAACATGTCGATGGTTTATTTCAAAGTCAGGGATTTGTAATTAATGAGGCTCACATCGTCAATAGAGGGAATTCCTTTTCTGTTCATCATCTTCCCGAAGATTGGACTGACGATATGTTTTCATCCAACAGAGGTTCGAGAGCTGGCCGATTTACGCACTGGTTACACACTCACCCAAATGCTCCAGCGATCCCTAGTGAGGCGGACGCAGATGCTGCACAAGAAACTCCAGGAGTTGATATGATCTTAGGATTGAGATTTTCTCCCGAAGGGCCAATGCCTTGGTTCAATGATGTTGAGGGCACCAGAAGAAGGTTTGGTGAAGAAGCAAAGCCAGAAAAATCAAAAAAATCAAGGCGTAGAATATTTGGCTCAAATCAAAATCTCTCTGTCATTGGTGTGGCGCCAAGTGGACATAAAATTCACGAGATTCAATTGATTGCCTTCCATAAATCAGGATTAGGAATAAACGTAATATTAGTCGACAATAAAGGTGTTCCATATGGATGGAATAGTTTGAAAAATTAAGTCACTAATGCTTGATGTATTTGCTCTAATCGTTCTGGATTAACTCCTAAATCTCCCCGGCCTAATCTCGACTGTGAATGCATTTCTATAACACAACCATCAGGCGAATCTGTGATTATAATAACTATATCATCTGGAAATTTCCAAAAAGAAGTAATCTCGACAAAATGTATGTAATAACTTGAATTTGTAGAAGATTCAACTAAAATTTCTCCATCATTAACATCAATATAATCGATTAGTTTGTCCCATACTTCAGTATAATTAATTTCTAATAATGTTGCCATTGATGATTCCATACGGTATGTTTCTTCGCCCCCAAGGTGAGCACAATTTTGGCTATCTAAGTCGCACTTGGGCATTGATTCTATTTTTTCGTCCGGGGCAAAAAGGGCAATAGCGACCTGAGTAAATACCCAAGGTGAAATCAATAAACCAACTATTGCTAGCACTTTTATTGGTTTTGATGCATCACTTAGAGGCATTCGCATGTTGGTTACTAAAAGTTCTAATTTAAAAAATAGAGTTTTTCTATTTAATCAATTTTGGACCATTTAGAATTTTCTAATTTATAGATTATCGGAACACCAGTCGGCACCTCTAATGACAAAACTTGCTCTCTTGACAAACCTTCCAAATCCATAATGATACTTCTAAGAGAGTTACCGTGAGCAGCGATAAAAATATTCTTACCTGCTTCCATCTTTGGAATAATCGAGGATTTAAGATATGGTAACGTTCTCTCTGCTGTCAATTCCAATGATTCACCATTTGGGGGTGGAACATCATATGAGCGACGCCAAATGTGAACTTGCTCATCACCGTATTTTTTCCTAGTTGCGTCTTTATTCAATCCTTGAAGGTCGCCATACATTCTCTCGTTGAGTTGCCATGAAACATATACTGGCAAAATATTTTCTTGTCCAGCATCACCCTTAATTTGAGACCACTCAACCATTTTGGCTTCGTTTTCTGAAACATTTTCTAAACCATTTTCTGGAACTGTGTATTGAAAGACCGGAGTTTTACCCCCTTCATGCTGAGATAATGCAAGCATTGCAGTCATTTGTGCACGAATTAAAGTTGAAACATGTACTTCATCAATCGGTAAATTTGAGATTTCCTTACCACCAGTAATCGCTTCTTGGATTCCTTTATCGGTAAGTGGAACATCAACCCAGCCTGTGAAAAGTTTAGCAGCATTCCACATAGACTGGCCGTGGCGCATCAAAATTAGTAGCGACAAATCATTCCCTCAAACCAATGCAGAAGTCTAATGAACATCAATATAATGGATAAATTAGAGTATTTTTGGTAGGAACCAAAGAACAAAAATCGGAATTATCCCCATTGCCAAATCTCTAGAAAAGAGGAGAAGAAGTGTTTTTGAATTTATATTTGCTAATTTATCAAATTCATCTTGCATTTTCTTATCCACAATATCAGAGGCTCTTTCTGCTCCACTTCTGGCAACCTCAACAGCAGCACCGTAAGCAAGACTAGATAATAATCCAGCAGGAGTTAGACGACGGGCAAGTAATACTCTAGCACCCCAAAGTTTCAAACTTGATTTGGCAACCCTACTTCCGGTTTCCTTAACCAGCGTATTATTATCTTTAGGCGCTTCATTGTCTTTTTTACGTCCAAATTTTCTTAACCAACTCCTTAGAGTAAGACCTGTTTCAGCGACTTTACGTAATTTTTTAACATCGTGTTTTTCTATCGCTTTTAACATTCTTCTTACTCTAGAAATTCTCAACATATCCAATGCTATCCAAATGAATAAACACAAAAGTAACACTGTACCACCTAAATTTGATACTTCTGACCATTGTTGCCAACCGATAGGGTCACTCAAAATTCGAAGCATAAGAACTAGTAATGGTGGAATTAAAAATGCTAGAATTTCATTCAATGCTAGTAAACCAAAACCGCGCACTGGTAAACTCTTGAGTTGTTTTAATGCCCACCCTGTGTGTGGTGCAAGTTTGGCAATCGCCTTTCTAAATGGCACAATTAAGAATAGAATTCTCAATATTAGTGGAAGCCAAATGATGATTAAAACATAAGAATCCCAAGGTCCAGAAGGCGGGATTTCTGGCATTCCTATTGCCTTAGTAGCCATGGCTTTCATACTCTGCTGGTTGATTAAGCCTTCAAACCTATGGACATAATGTTCCGAATTAATCATGAAGTAGATAGTATTGGGCGAGACATGGTCTTCACTCATGACATGTCTGACTGGTTGAGTTTCAATATCGATAGAGATTGGTTGGACAAGAATATTTCTTGGAGAGATTTTGAAACCGGAGTCAAATTAGGTAAACTAAAACGAGAAGAAAAAACATCTCTTGTTTTGTATGAAGCAAACTCTGAGGTCACTGTAGACGCTTTCATGCCACACATGCACCCTGGTGGTGAGGCTTATCTTGTCCTTGAAGGAGAAGTCTGGGATGAAGAAGGAACATATCCTACCGGTTCAATCGTTTGGATGAATAGAGAAACCACACACACACCAAAAACACGTGGGAAAACTTTGATTCTGGTTCTATGGCCCGAAGGCGTAAAGTCTGCTTAAACTAATTTCATCAATTGGTTGAGAGAAACTTGTGAACTTCGTCAATTCAATGGGTAGTCCGTGAGCGGACCCCCTGCGCAACTAGACGAACCCAGTGAAACCACTGTTGAACCCCCTGTTGGCTCAGTGGCAACAAGGGTATGGACAACCCCTAGCAATGCAAGTGCGTATTCAAATAGTAAAGAATCTAGAATATCTAGCGTGTTTGGAAATAAGAAAAACAAATCACGAGCAGTAGCTTACGCCCGTGTTTCTTCAAAGCGTCAAGCAGAAGAGGGTGTCAGCCTAGATGCCCAAGTAGAACGTCTGCTTGCTTACGCAGAATTTCGAGGTTTGGACTTAGATCCAGAAGACATCTTCATCGATGATGGAATATCTGCTGCAATTCATCTTTGGTCACGGCCAGCAGGTCGAAAGATGCGTGAGACCATCTATCATGAGCGAGTTGGCCATGTTCTTGCTTTGAAAATGGACAGGTTGTTCAGAGATGTTCAGGATTGTTTGGGTTCTGTGGATGAATTGAGAGGCATTGGCGTTGACATTCACATTCTTGAC
>Ga0208639_1002184_pt1 | contig 11674 bp, 10 predicted proteins | sample ETNtaG_33_FD_185772 | JGI IMG/M metagenome (GOLD analysis project Ga0208639, IMG submission 185772) | Marine microbial and viral communities from oxygen minimum zone, Eastern Pacific Ocean - ETNP201310SV76 (SPAdes) (version 2) | ecosystem: Environmental > Aquatic > Marine > Oceanic ...
GATCAACAGATTAGTCCTTTATCAGGAAGTATAAAAGAACAAGTTGTTACATTTATTGGAAAAGAAAATATTGAACTATATGGAAAAAATTATTTAGCAGATCATTATAAATTAAAATCTAAAAATCAAGATTTACCAGATGATAAAAAATTAGATTTTGATGTCTGGCTAGATAAGAAAAATAATTTAATATTGAAAATAGCTTACAAAAAAATGGGCAAGTGGGAATATAGATTAAAAAGTTTTGAATAATAATCTTGTAACTTTTTTTATCTAAATTATATTAATTTTAATTTTTATGTCTATTTGGGGAAGTTTAATTGGTGGAATGGTAGGTTTCTCGCTTGGAGGACCATTCGGAATGTTGTTAGGTTCATTAATAGGTGGAAAAATCTCAAGAGCAAGAGCTGGAAGAACTGGAAATTTTGGTGCCTTTGCACAACCTCAACAAATCTTTGCTTTATCTTTAATAGTTCTTTCAGCAAAGCTTAGTAAAGCTGATGGACAAGTAAGCAAAGAAGAGCTAGTTGCTGTAAAAGATAAATTAAAAATTCCTGAAAATGAAATAGAGCAAGTTGGAAAAATATTTAACAAAGCCAAAGAAGAAAGTGCTGGTTATGAACCATATGCCCAGCAAATAGCCCAAATTTATAAAAATAACCCAAATGTATTGGAAGAAGTCATTAATATACTTTTTTATATAGCTGAAGCTGATGGAAATGTTAGTCAGTCTGAATTAAATATGATGCAACATATAGCTCAAATTTTTGGACTAAATGAATCTCAATTTAACTCTATCAAGGAAAGCAGAAAAAGCTCTGATAAATTAAATCCTTATGTTGTGCTAGGCAGTAAACCCGAGGAAGATTTATCATCAATTAGAAAAAAATATATTCAATTAAGTAAAGAAAACCATCCTGATTTATTAGTAAGTAAAGGCGTTCCAACTGAAGTTATAGAAGAAAGCAAAAAGAAAATGAGAGCTATAAATTCAGCCTGGGATCAAATTCAAAAACTTAAAAACAATTAAAATTGTTCAGACTCTGTTGAGCCATCCATTGCAGTAGTTGAGCTTTTTCCTGAACTAATAGTATTTGATACTGCATCGAAATAAGAAGTGCCTACTTCTCTTTGATGTTTAACACTTGTGTAGCCATCTTTTTCTCTTGCAAATTCTTGTTGTTGAATTTTTGAATAAGCAGTCATTCCTTTAGACTTATATTGTTCTGCTAATTCAAAAATTGCTAGATTCTGAGTATGAAATCCTGCCAAAGTAATAAATTGAAATTTATAACCCATTTCACTTATTTTAGTTTGAAATTCAGCAATTTCACTATCTGATAAATGTTTTTTCCAATTAAATGATGGCGAGCAATTATATGCCAAAAGTTTTCCAGGAAATTTTTTATGGATTGCATCAGCAAATTTTTTTGCTTCTTCAAGATTTGGTTGAGCTGTTTCACACCAAATAAGATCACTATATGGTGCATACGCTAATCCTCTTGAAATAGCTTGGTCAATTCCATGTTTAACATAAAAAAAACCTTCGGGTGATCTTTCACCTGTTAAAAAAGGTTTATCGTTTTCGTCATGATCATTTGTTATTAGTTTTGCCGCATTGGCATCTGTTCTAGCTAAAATAATTAGTGGCACATCTGCAATATCTGCTGCTAATCTAGCAGCCTTTAAATTTTTTATCATAGTGCTTGTCGGAACCAATACTTTTCCACCCATATGTCCACATTTCTTTTCACTAGCAAGTTGATCTTCGAAATGAACGCCTGCTGCACCAGCTTTTATGAATTTTTTTGCCAATTCAAAAACGTTTAATGGACCACCAAACCCTGCTTCACCATCAGCAATAATCGGCAGCATATAATCTACTTTATCTTTTGATTTCATATCACCATCTTTAATTTCCATGTGCTGAATTTGATCAGCTCTAATTAAAGCATTGTTCATAGAATCAACTAATTTTGGAGCGCTATCAAAAGGATATAAGGATTGATCTGGATACATTTCGCCTGCACTATTAGCATCCGCTGCTACTTGCCATCCACTTAAATAAATTGCCTTTAATCCTGCTTTAGCATGTTGAACAGCGTGATTTCCTGACAAAGATCCTAGTGTATTTATATAAGGTTCAGTGTTAAGCAATTCCCACAATTTTTTTGATTGTTGCTTACACATTGAATATTCAATTTTAATTGAACCTCTTAATCTTTCTACTTGTTCAGGTGTATAATCTCTTTTTATTCCCGCAAATCTTTTTAAATCATATGAAACTTTAGCTTCTGAACTCATGCTTGTCTTTCTAGTATAAATTAATTAAAAACTAAATAGGGTTATTTGTCGTCACTTATTATGTGCAGTGGATACTCATCAGTATATTCGCTCATTCCACTTGAGCCCCAATCACAATGATCATCTCTCAGATAAACGCCCGTCTCACTATAATTGTACAAATCCTCTTTTTTAGTGATCTGGTGCTTATTTTCCGGTGCTGTATTACTGTTTTTGTTGCTCATGTAAACTTTATATTTTACAGAATTTACAAAATCCAGCTAAATATACAAAATCCTTGTAAAATAAGATAATTTTCTGTAAATTATAATTGACAAAATTTACAAATAGGAAATATGAGTCAATTAGATTTAAAAATTGGTCCAAAAATCAAGGCTTTTAGGAGACAATTAGGCATTCAGGCTAATAAGCTCGCTGAGCAACTTGGCATATCTCCAAGCTATCTAAACTTAATTGAGGGTGGAAAAAGAAAAATAGATGGAGATTTGCTTCTTAAAGTTTGCCAAGAATTAAAAATAGAACTTTCAGACTTAACAACAAAATCTGATCTTAATTTAGCTAATAATATTTCTGAGCTATTGGATGATGAACTATTTGAAGACTTGGATATTCTTGGTCCTGAGGTAAAAGATTTAGTTAATACTAACCCAAAAATTGCTAGAGCTTTAATTAAATTAGGGGATAATTTTAAACAAAAGGATCATGAAATGATTAATAAAGTTGAAAATTTATCTGGAAAAATAATTGACAACAGAAAAGCATCTTTCCCTGGAGAAGTTATCTCAGATTTTCTACAAGAAAATAAAAATTATTTCCCTAAACTTGAAGAATTTGCAAATACTATATTTGATAAAGTTCAACAAAGTAATAGAACAAGATATATAGCTTTATGCGAATTTCTTAAATCTGAATATTCAATAACCGTAAAAGATATTATTCCTGAAGAGGGCAAACCTTTTTCAAAAATTTATAAAAAAAATAAAAAAGAACTTTGGTTGAGTGATTATGTTTCATTAGAAACAAAAAAATTATATGCCGCTGCACAAATTGCGAACGAAGGCGCAATGCAGGAAATAAATGAATGTTTATCAAAATTTAAATTTCCTTCTGAAGAATCAAAAAAATTAACTCAAGTTGCTTTACTAAACTATTGTGGTGCGGCAATTTTAATGCCTTACAAATTATTTCATTCAGAATGTAAAAAACTCAAGTATGATTTAGAACTTTTACAAAATACATTTGCAACATCATTTGAACAGGTTGCTCATAGAGTAACTTGTCTTCAAGATCCTAAATTACCAGGTATTCCATTTCACATGCTAAGAGTTGATATTGCCGGAAACATTTCTAAAAGATTTTCTTTATCGGGTATAGAAATACCAAGATATGGTGGAGCATGTCCTAGATGGAATGTTTATTCAGCTTTTACAAGACCTGGAGTAATTCAAGCAGCTGTAAGCAAAATGACTAATGGAGAAAAATATGTCTGTATAGCTAAAACTGTTGAAAAAGGAGTTGGAAGATTTGGTCGATCTAAAAGTATTTTATCAATTGGACTTGGTTGTGAAGCTAAATATGCAAAAGATTTTGTTTATACTGAAAATATTGATATAACTGATAAAAAGACAGAAATACCAATTGGAGTCTCATGTCGTACGTGCGATCGCCTAGATTGTTCTCAAAGAGCATTTCCACCTCTTCATAAAAAATTTGACGTTGATGTAAATTCTAGAGGTGTTTCCGTGTATGTTAGCGACTAAAGTAATTTATTAATCTTGCTTATTTTTATCTCTTTCCCTTGCAAGAAGTTGTGTTAATGAATCCACCATTAAATCAGAGGCTTTAAATATTTCAGTAGTTTTAAGTTCATGCGTAATATTTTTTTCAGGATTGCTTTTATCTTCAATAACAATACCCTCACTTGGTGCATTATTTTTTATATAAATCAACAATAACCATTCTTCATCTACAGCTTCGTCCCATTTAATAAATATTTCTCCAGTTTCGAACCTTCTATCTATACATCTAAAAATTGACATATGTTTAGTTATATGGCGTTTATTGAGTTGAAAAACTAAACTACTCGCACTTCGATAAAAACTTTCAAGACAACTTTCAATTTTTTCTCTTTCTATTCTATGTTCTCTTTCTTTTTGTAAAAGTGCCTCTCTATCATCTCCTTCTTGTACCTGAACCCCTAAAGCTTCAACTCTTTCTCTAATTTTTTGGTCTCTAATAATTCTGTATTTTTCTTTTAGTTTCTCAATTCTTTCTTGCAATCCAGCATAATCTTCTCTTTGTTCCTTAAGCGAAACCTTCTCTAAATTTTCTAGTTCTTTAATTTCTCGAACTCTAAATTTTTCTATTTGTTTTTCAATTTTAAGTTCCTCAAGAAATTTTCTTTGTCTTTCTGCCTGTTCTTTTCTAATAATGGCCTGTTCTTTTCTAAGGAATAATTTTATATCTTTCGCTCTTTCTCGTTCTAATCTTTCTTCTTCTCGGATTTCTTTTCTTTTTTCTTCAATTTTTATTTTTTCTTCTAATTTAAGTTTTTTTTCAACAGCAATTTTTTCTTTTTGCATTTGCTTAACATCTTCTAATTGCTTTCTTCTTTTTTCTTCCGATTTTATAAATTTGTATTCTTCTATTTTGTCTGAAATTTTTTCAAAAAATTCGTTAATATATTTTTTAATACTAAAATTAATTCTGAACTTAAATTTAGGCTGCAATTTATTCTGCAATCTAACTAGTTTAAGTATTAAACTTTTGGAGTTATATTTAATTTTTTTCTTTTGTTGTCTAACAATTTTTTTAGGCTTTTTTTTAATTGTTATTTTTCGAGATTTTTTTTTGCTTTTAATTCTTTTGACTTGAGATTTTTTCTTATTTTTAATTCTTTTTTTTTGAGGTCTTTTCTTATTTTTAACTTTTTTTACTTGAGATCTTTTCTTATTTTTAATTTTTTTTACTTGAGATTTTTTCTTATTTTTGATTTTTTTTATTTTTTTATTCTTAATAATTTTTTTTTTGTATGATTTTTTTTTCATAAAAAGTGAATTTATTAGAATTTATCAATAAAATATTAATAAATATAGTCTCTTGTGATTGGTACTGAAGTAAATTTTTTTGTTAATTGAAATTGATATACAACCTGATCGGCCCAATTAAATGTCATTTCACAAGATGTTAAATAGAATTCCCACATTCTAAAAAATTTTTCATCAAACATTGACAAAACCTTAGATTTGTTGCGTAAAAATCTTTCTTTCCAATTCCTTAGAGTATGGAAATAATGCATTCTTAATACCTCTACATCTGTTACCATAAGTCCAGATTTTTCTATAGGACCTGTTACTTCACTCATACTCGGAGTATAACCTCCAGGAAAAATATATTTTGTAACCCATGGTTGTGGGTCTCGAGGTTGGTTAACTGATCCAATCGTATGTATTAAAGCTGAACCGTCATCATTTAGTAACTTACTTACCTGATTAAAAAAAGTTTTATAAAATTTTCTACCTACATGTTCAAACATTCCTACACTAACTATTTTGTCAAATTTTTCATTTAAGTGACGATAATCCATTAATTTAAAATTAACTTGGTTTTCTAAATTAGATTCCTTTGCTTTTTTAATGCTATAATTATATTGATTTTCAGACAAAGTTATTCCTGTCACTGTACATTGTGTTTTTTTTGCAATTTCAATGGCAAGTGATCCCCATCCACTTCCAATATCTAATACTTTCTGGTTTGGTTTGAGATTTAATTTTTTAATTATATGTTCAATTTTATTATTTTGTGCAATTTCTAAGCTATCATTTTCATTTTTAAAGTATGCACATGAATATTGTCTTTTTTCATCAAGAAATAAATCATAAAGTTCATCTGATATATCGTAATGATGGGCCACATTATTTTTAGATTTTTGAGCAAAATTAAAATTTGTTAAATATCTATAAGTACCTCTCAATTTGTTTAGTAATTGACCAAAAATATTTATTTTACCTCTTCCAATATTTTTAAAAGCAATATTTAAAAAATCTGTCAAAGAACCATTTTCAATTTTAACTGTTCCATCTGTATAAGCTTCGCCAAAATACAAATCAGGATAAAATAATAGTTTATAATGAAGCTTCTTGTCTAATAATCTTAGTATAATAGGTTTTTCTTTTTTAGGGCTTCCGATAATATATTTAATTGAATTAGCATCTACTAAGATAAAACCATCATCCTTGATCAATTTATTTAAAAAACTTGCTAAATACATATCATGCTGCTTTTGATTCTTTTAAATTAAATCCTAATTTTGACAGGTCTTCAATTAATTTTTTTCTGTCATTTAAACCTAAAAGACTTAAGGGAGGTAAGATATTTTCATAAATCTTATTTTCTTGTGCCAAAAAAGAATGCAAACCAGAAATTAAATCAAACTGGTCAAAAGTCTTTCTCACATTACAAAGTTTTTCATTTTTTGTTTGCTCATTATTATTAATAAAATCATCATAAACCTGCCTTGCTAAAGGTGCAGTGACATTGCAGGTTGCTGTAATAATTCCTACGCACCCTAATTCTAGACCTTTAATTAATTTTATTTCGGATCCAGGGAGAACAGAAAAATTTTCTATTTTCAAATTTTCATACAAATTATATGAGCTATCTTTAACTCCCACTATTTGATTTGGAAATTTTTTTACTAATTCTTCAACGCAATTTATACTAAACTTGTATCCACATAATTTTTCAAAATTATATAGGATTATTTTAGATTCTGGAATTTTATCAATTATTTTTGAATAAAAATTTACAACTTCTTTATCTTTGTATTTGTAATAAGCTGGTGGCATTATTAAAAACTTATTAAAACCTAAAGAAGTCGATATGTTCATTAAGTTTATTGTTTCGCCTAAAGAGTTAAGACCTGTTCCTATTAAATATTTATTTTTATATTTGCTTACAGAAAGTTTATTTAATAAATCTACTTTCTCTCCTACTGAGATCAGCTGGGCTTGACCGGTACTACCAAAAATTGCCACTCCATGACATCCCTGATCGATCAGACTTTCGGCGTGTAATATTGTTTTATTTGAATTTAAAGTAAGATTTTCATCTAAAATAGACATTGATGCTGCAAAAATACCTTTAATTTCTGTCATGATAAAAATTCTTTTTTTAATAAAAGTAATATAATTATTTTTAAAATGAAACTTAAAAAACTCATATATTTTAATAGTTGATTTATGAAAGTAGGAATTTTTCTAAGTTATATTGGTCTTGGTTCTAATTTGCTCCATTTAACTTATTGTCATCAAATTGCAAAAAAATATGGTCCTGTCTCAATTGTTACAATTTGTAAAAATTTGGAACAAGCTTTAGAAGACGATCCTTTAATTAAAGAAGTTATTTACATTGATAATTATTATAAAAAATTTTTTGATATTTTTAAGTTAAGCAAACAATTAAAAATTTATAATTTTGATTATTTTTATATATTTTATCCAAGCGTTAGATTTTTTTTAGCATCAAAAATAGCTGGAATAAAGAATATATATACTTATCAATTATTTAAAAAAAAAGATTTGCACTTAGTAGAAGCTGCTCAAAAATTTATAAAAGAAAAATTAAATATAAGTTCATGTCCATCAGAAACAAATTTTTATGTAAGTGAGAGAAAAAAAGAAATAGCAAAGAAAGATATTGATCAAAGTAAAAAAAATATAGTCATTGGGGCTGGGTCATCTGGTTCTTCAACAAAGTGGGGAGAATCTAATTTTATTAATTTAATTAAAAAACTTAATGAAAATGAAAATATTTTTTTTTATATCTTGTGTGGCCCAAATGAAAATGAGATCTCAAAAACAATCATTAATGCTATTGAAAAAAAAAATTGTGTATCTTTAAGTCAAAAAAAAATTAGCGAACTAATTCCAATTATTTCCCAATGCGAATTATATGTGGGAAATGATTCATTTGGTCATCATATAACTAGCCAGTGCAATATACCAAGCATTGTAATAATGTTAGATACTCCTAGAGCTTACACTGATTATAGTGTTAATCAACATAGAGTCGTACCTGAAGGAATTAATGTTGATGCCATCACTCATGATTCTAGAATTTTACCTGAAATGATAAAAGTAGACCAAGTGTATGAGAAAATTTTATCTTTAATAAAATTGTAATTTAAGAAATATTTTTTAAAATAATATCTTTTGCTTCGTTAACAATTGTAGATAGACGACTAGTTTCAGGAGAAATATCAGGATGTATTTTTTTTTGAATTTTTTTGTGAGCATTGTGAACATCTTCCTTGGTAATATTTTTATTTTTATCTAGATTTAATATTTTGTATGCCTCTTCTAGTGATAAATTTGAATTATTACTTGTTTGATAGTTTTGCTTGAAAGAAAATCTACCACTCATTCTCAAGGTCTGTATTAATCTATAAAGTGCAATTATTTGATAAAGTGTTAAACCTTTTAATTTTAAAACTCCTAAGCTTAACAAGATTAAAGGCAGTGATAATAAAAACCTTCCTCCAAAAGCAAATAACAATGCTAGAATTGCTGAAAATAGAAAAATAAAAAATCTAACAAATCTTGATAATTTTTTTGAAGAAACGTTTGCAATTAATTTTAAAATTAAATAACTAAAACCAAAAATAAGTAGTGAATAAAATATTATATTCATATATCTAGATTGCGTTCATGAAAATACCACAACTTAAAAAAAAACCTGAGATAAAATCTTGTCACAATATATCATGGGAAGACAATTATAGCTGGATACATCAAAATAATATACTTGAAGTTTTAAAAGACAACTCAAAACTACTACCAGAAGTTAAAAAATACCTTGAAGAAGAAAACTCATATACTGAATTTCATTTGTCAGATACAAAAAAAATTCAAAAAAAATTATTTGATGAGATTAAAGGTCGTATTAAACTTGATGATGAATCTCTTCCTTATAAAGACTATAATTATGAATATTGGACCAAAACAACGACTAAAGGGAATTATTCAATTAAGTTAAGAAAAAAAATTGACTCTAATAACATCGAAGAAATATGGAATGGAGATAAAGAAAAAGAAAAACTAAAAACAGAATATTTTGGCGTAGGTGATTTAGGAGTAAGTTGGAATGATAAATATTTAGGTTATTCATTAGATTTAAAAGGATCAGAATATTATACAATTTATATAAGAGATATTGAAACTGGAAGTTTGATAACTGAAAAAATTGAAGATACGAACGGTGGAATCACTTTTAGCTTAGATGATAAATTTATTTTTTATTCAAAGCTTGATGAAAATCATAGACCAAGAAAAATATTTAGACATAAAATCGGCACTCAAGTTAAAAATGATGAATTAATTTTTGAAGAAAAAAGCAAAGCTTTTACAGTTGGTATTGGATTAAGCTCTGATGAAAAATATTATTTTATAACAACTTCAGACCACAATACTTCTGAACAATACTATTTTTTAGTAGATGAAAAAAATCCAAAACCAAAATTAATTAAAGAAAGAAAAAAAGGTATTATCTATTTTGTCTCTTCTTGGAATGGATGTTTTTATAATCATACCAATGAAGATGCTGAAGATTTTAAAATTGAAAAATGTAAAGATCTATCTAATCAAAATTGGGAAACATATATTGCTGCAAAAGATGAAGTATTAATTGGAGGATTGGTTTTTTTAAATGATTGGATTATTAGATCTGAAACTTCGAATGCTCTAGGAAAAATTTTTGTAAAAAATATTAAAACTAATAATGAAGAAGAAATTAAATTTGCTGATGAAAAAGTAATTGTTCCTGGAATTTCTTTAATTCAAAGAGATAGAAACACTGACCAATTATATTTAGGCTATTCATCACCTAAAACTCAAGCTCGTACTTATTTATATAATTTAAAAACAAAAGACAAAAAACTAGTCAAGGAACAAGAAATTCCATCAGGTCATAATCCTGAAGACTATATTGTTGAACGTTTAGAATGTAAGTCTCATGATGGAAGAATGGTTCCAATTACAATCACTAGACACAAAAAAACTAAAATTGATGGTACTGCAAATTTATTACTATACGGTTATGGATCTTATGGAAATTCAATAAGTCCAAGTTTTTCTTCAACAAGATTAAGTTTAATAAATAGAGATATAATTTGGGTTACTGCCCATATTAGAGGTGGTATGGAAAGAGGAATGAAATGGTGGAAAGAAGGAAAACTTTTAAATAAAAAAAATACTTTTGAAGATTATATTGCCGTTGCAAAATTTTTAATAGAAAAAAAATATACATCAAATAAAAAAATTATTGGAATGGGTGGTTCTGCTGGTGGATTGTTAATGGGTGCAGCTGTAAATCAAGCACCAGAATTGTTTTTAGGAATAATAATGGCAGTTCCCTTTGTAGACTCCTTAACAACAAATTTAGATCATTCATTACCTTTAACTGTTGGAGAGTTTGACGAATTTGGTAATGCCAAAAAAAACAAGGAAGATTTTGATTATATTTATTCTTATGCTCCTTATAATAATGTTAAAAAAATGGATTATCCTAATATTTTCATTACAACCAGCTTAAGTGATAATAGAGTGTTATTTGACGAACCAGCAAAATTTACTGCTAAGTTAAGAGAATACAAAACAGATAATAATCTTTTACTTTTAAAAACAGAAATGAATGCTGGTCATGGCGGCAAATCAGGAAGAGATGGAGCTATAGAAGAAATTGCTATTGACTATGCTTTTGCATTAAAAATATCAAAAAAAATTAATTCTTAAATATTGAAATTAAATAAGTGCAGTCAAACCTTGCTTGTGGAGACAAAGTCCCCACAAGTTTCTAAATAAATTTATTTTTTTGGCAATGTTGCGTTTAAAATAAATGCTAACAATCCAGCAGGTATTAAACCAGTTGTTAGTAACAGTCTTAATTTTATTCCTAAATCTGGCATGTGAGCAACAAACTCAGGAAAAGCATATAACCCAATTCCAAAAGAAAGTGATAAAGCTAATATTAAAATATTTCTTTGGCTCATTTCTGATTTTGAAATTAACTTGATTCCTGCTCCAGCAATCAATCCAAACATTATAATAGCGGCTCCACCAATTACCGAGTCTGGCATTGCTGCAATAATTCCACCTAATTTTGGAAATAAACCTAATAAAATTAAAATAACACCAGCTACTGTTCCTACATGTCTGCTAATTACTCCTGTGAAAGCAACAAGACCTGCGTTTTGTGAATAAGAAGTATTAGGCATAGCATTAAAAATTGATGCAAAAGCTGTTCCAACTCCATCAGCCATTATACCTCCTGAAAGTTCTTTATCAGTAGCTTCTCTGTTTGCTCCACCCATTGT
>Ga0208639_1002185_pt1 | contig 11671 bp, 14 predicted proteins | sample ETNtaG_33_FD_185772 | JGI IMG/M metagenome (GOLD analysis project Ga0208639, IMG submission 185772) | Marine microbial and viral communities from oxygen minimum zone, Eastern Pacific Ocean - ETNP201310SV76 (SPAdes) (version 2) | ecosystem: Environmental > Aquatic > Marine > Oceanic ...
CTTAACCTGCATCTATTTAAACGATGCATTAAATTTACACCATTAATTAACATAGGAGGATATAATGGAATTAGAAGCAGCAAAAATGATCGGAGCAGGTTTAGCAGCGATTGCTTTAGCTGGTGCCGGTGTTGGTATCGGAATAATTTTTGGAAACTATTTGTCAGGAGCGATGAGAAATCCTTCTGCTGCACAAAAACAGTTTCCTAATTTGCTTTTAGGGTTTGCCCTTGCAGAAGCTACTGGATTATTTGGATTGGTAGTAGCGTTAATCATTCTTTTTGCATTTTAAATTTAATGATTAAAAAAATATTTTTTCAGTTAATATTTTTTAATTTCTTTTTTGTAAAAGAAGTTTTTGCAGCTGAAAGTGGTGGTATGCCTCAATTAAATCCTGAGTTTTGGATTTCGCAAATATTCTGGCTTACACTGACTTTTGGTATTTTGTATGTAGTTTTATCAAAACTAATACTACCAAAAATAAGTGCAAATTTAGAATTACGAAAATCTCAAATACAAGAAAATATTGAGGCGGCAGAAAAACAAAGAAAAAGTAGTGAGTCTAAACTTAAAGAATATGAAGATATTATTTTAAAAAGTAAATTAGAGGCAAAAAATATTTTTAAAGAAGCAAGAGAAAAAGTACTTAAAAATATTAATTCTAAAAGAGAAACTTTAGATAAACAAATCGATGAAGAAATCAAAAAAGCAGAACAAGAAATCAATGTGCTTAAAAAAAGTGCTCCTGAAAAAATTAATAAAATTGCAATTGAAACATCCTCAGAACTAGTAAAAAAATTAATTGGAGCTGAAGTAAATAATAGCAGCATCTCGGCAATTGTTAATGATTTAACAAAAAGGAATGGAGATAAATATTATGGCAATTGATGCAACATTCTGGGTAGCGGTCTCTTTTATTATATTTTTTGGTGGACTAATATATTTAAAAATTCCTCAAAAAGTTAATGATATCCTTAATAAGTTAATTTCAGATATCAAAAATGAAATAGACGAAAGTGAAAAACTAAGAACTGAAGCTAAAACATTATTAAATAATGCTCAAAATAAATTAGATACTGCTCAATCAGTAAATAATGAAATACTAGAACAAGCTAAAAAAGATAGTGACAAACTTATAATCGAGCTTAATGATAAATTTCATAAATCATCTGAAATAAAAAAAAATCTAGCTGAAAATAAAATAGGTCAAATGAAAGAAGCGGCGATAAAAGAAATTAAAGATACTTCAATTAAAATTGCAGTAGATTCTGTAAAAAAAATTATTACTACATCTGTTGATAAATCTAAACTTGATACACTGTTTCAAAAAAATTTAGATGAAACTAAAGAAGAGTTAAAAAAAATTAATTCATAATACTCTTACAATTTTTTCTAAAAAACTATAAATTATCTAAATGAATTCAATAGTTATAGGTTCTGGTTTTGGCGGAATCGCAGCTGCACTACGTCTTAAAGCTAAAGGACATAAAGTTACTCTAATTGAAAAACATCCTGATCTTGGTGGTAGAGCAAGAGTATTTAAAAGAAATGGTTTTACTTATGATGGCGGTCCAACAGTAATTACTGCACCCTATTTGATTAATGAATTATTTGAATTATTCAAAAAAGATCCAAAAGATTATATTGAACTATCCCCACTTAAAATTTGGTATCAATTTATTTTTGAAGACAAATCTAAATTCAATTACTCAGGCAATGAAATTGAGATGAAAAAACAAATAGAGGAGATAAGTAAAGAAGATGTCAAAGGTTATGAAAAATTAGTAAACTTTACAAAAAAAATTTTTGACAAAGGTTTTACAGAACTTGCGGATGTTCCATTTGACAAACCTTTCGTAATGATGCGGCAATTACCAGCTCTATTAAAACTTAAAAGTTACAAATCAGTTTATTCTTTAGTTTCATCTTATGTAAAAAATGAAAAATTAAGAAAAATGTTGAGCATGCATCCTCTTTTAGTTGGAGGAAATCCTTTTACAACAACTTCTATTTATGGACTAATTTTATATTTAGAAAAAAAATGGGGAATTCATTACTCAATGGGTGGAACAGGAAATATTATAAAAGGCTTTGAAAAATTAATGAATGAAGTTGGTATAAAAATAATTAAGGGCCATGAGGTAACCAAGATTATTTCTAAAGAAAATAAAATAACTGGTATCCAATTAGATAATCAAACTAACATTGAAACACACAATGTTATTTGTAATGCAGATCCACCTGCCGTTTATGAAAAAATGTTAAATGAAAATATAAATAAATCATTATTATTTAAATGGAAAAAAAATAGAATGGAATATTCAATGGGACTATTTGTTTATTATTTTGGAACCAAAAAAACTTATGATGAAGTGGAACATCATACAATAAAATTTGGTAATAAATATAAAGAACATCTTGATGATATATTTAATAATAAAAAATTAAATAATGACATTAGCTATTATCTTCATAGACCCTCTGCTACAGACAAATCTATGGCTCCAGAAGGAAAAGATTCTTTTTACGTTTTAGTACCAGTGCCTAATAACCAATCAAAAATTGATTGGTCTATTGAGGGAGAGAAAATGAAGAATTTGGTAATTGATAAAATGGAGAAAGATTTAATGCCAAATCTTCGTGAAAACATCATTGAAGATTTTTATTTAACGCCAGATTACTTTGAAAAAGATCTCAATACTAAATATGGTTCTGGCTTTTCAATCCAACCAAAATTTTCACAATCTGCTTATTTTAGATTTCATAACAAATCTGAGATATATGATAATCTTTATTTTGTAGGCGCAGGTACCCATCCCGGAGCTGGTGTTCCTGGCGTATTATCTTCAGCTAAAGTATTAGATAAAATATTATAATGTCAAAAAATTACTTATCTATTTATGCAAAATCATTTAATTGGGCGGGTTTTTTTTTACCGAAAGAAGTTTATGAAAAATGTTCAACACTTTATGATTTTTGTAGAACTTTAGATAATATTGCCGACGAAGACTTCGGTTTAGAAATAAAAAAAGAAAAATTTAAAAAATTTAAAGATGATTTTAAAAGTAAAAATTTTGACAATAAAATAATTAGAAATATTTACTTGTTAATTGAAGAAAAAAATATTTCAATAAATATAATTTATGATTTATTTGATGGAATAGAATCTGATTTAAAGTATGAATTAAAAATAAATTCTTTTCAAGAGTTGCTTGTTTATTCATATAGAGTAGCGGGAACCGTCGGTTTAATGATGGCTAAAATATTAAATGTTAAAACATATAATTCTCTTAAAGGAGCAATAGATTTGGGTATTGCTATGCAACTAACTAACATTGCAAGAGATGTAGTTGAAGATAGTAAAAAAAATAGGCAATACATTGGTTCAGATTTCAATACTATAAAAAATACAATTAAAATAGCCGATCTATTTTATGATAGTTCATTTAAATCTATTAAAGAAATTCCATTAAGTTGCAGACTATCAATATTAGTTGCTAGAAGAGTATACCGAGAAATTGGTAATAAAATTTTAAAAAAAAAGAATATTAAAAACTACAAAGATTCAGGAAAAATTTATGTTTCAAATATAGAAAAAATATCTCAAACAATTTTAGCTTCTTTTGATTTATTAACTCTTATATTTGTTAGATCTAACAAGCACATAAGAAAAAATGAACATGATATAATAAGTCAAGAAATAGACCTTAATGAAAGAATTTGATTATATAATTATTGGGGGTGGTTGTGCAGGTTTGTCTCTTGCCTATGAATTAGAAACTCATGAAAAATTAAAAGACAAGACCTTAGCAATTATTGAGCCCAGACAAGAATATAAAAAAGATAAAACTTGGTCTTTTTGGAAAGTGGCACCCCACAATTTTGATGATTGTGTTAAAAAAAATTGGGAAAACTTTTCAATTAATATTCCAGGGAATACTAATCATATAAAATGTAACAATTATCCCTACCAAAGTATTGATAGTGGTTTATTTTATGAAAAAATAAATAATGTATTAAAAGAAAATAAAAATATTTCTTTTTTAAAAGACTTAAAGGAAATTAATTCGAAAAATTCATTTATTTTTAACAGTGTTCCGACAATTAAAAAAAGTCATCTTAATCTTTGGCAACATTTTTGTGGAGTGGAAATTGAAACTAAAAGCGATTTCTTCGATGAAAGTATTTTTAATCTTATGGACTTTGACTGTGAGCAAAGAGAAAGTGTTCATTTCTTTTACACACTTCCTTACTCAAAAAATAAAGCTTTAGTGGAAACTACCTGGTTATCTAAAATGAATGATAATTCTCAGAAAGATTACGATAAACAAATTAAAGATTATATTGAAAAAAATTTGAATTTAAAAAATTACAAAATTACTTACAAAGAAGAAGGTGCAATCCCTCTATTCTATCCATTATATAAAAAAGAAGGAAATAAGATAAATATTGGAACTGCTGGGGGAATGACAAGATTGAGTACTGGCTATACCTTTTTGAACATTCAAGAACACAGCAGATATATAAGAGAAAATATTGAAAATATTTATAATACAAAGAAATATGAGATAAGCAAAAAATATCAATTCTTAGATGAGGTATTTTTGCGAGTTCTAAATAAACATCCTGAAAAAATGTCTGATATATTCTTTAAAATGTTTAAGGCATCTCCAAAGACTGTTATAAAATTTTTATCTAACAAAAGTAATTTTTTTGAAGATTTAACTATAATTTTCAAAATGCCAAAGTGGACTTTTATTAGAGCTTTATTTTACTAGATTAATTAAAAATGAGTAATCAAATAAAAAAAATAAATTTTAATCATTCTTTTATTTTTTTTTTATTTTGCAACATTTTTTCTTTAATGATTTTTAAGATAAATAATTTTACAATTTCGCCATTAGTTTGTTTATTTTTAATTTTAAGTATCGGCGTTTCTCATGGTTCATTAGATCACTTAAAAGGGAGAAAACTTCTTAAAATTCTTGAGATAAATAATATTTTTATTTTTTATTTAGCATATATCTTAATAGCAATAGCAATTATAATTCTATGGATAATTATACCTTCAATTTCTTTAATAGTTTTTTTATTAGTGGCTTCATTTCATTTTGGTAAAGAGGATACACAATTTTTATCAAATGAAAATTCATATTCTAATCAATTATTTTTTTTCTTTAAAGGAACCTTGGTGATTTTAGCGCCTATGTATTTTCATTTTGATGAAACAGTATCTATATTTAAATTATTACTTGTTGAAAATGAAAGTTTTTATTTAAGTTTAAGCTTTATTGAAAAGAATAAACTTTTACTTCTTGGAATTATTTTAAGCACCTTATCTAGTATTGTTTTATTTATTAAAAAATTTGAATTAAAAAAATTTACTATATTTTTTGACTATTTTTCAATTTTAATTTTGAATTATCATTTTTCACCATTAGCAGCATTTACAATTTATTTTTGTTTTTTACACTCAATTAGACACAGCATTACATTAATGTTCGAACTAGATCCGATAGATATTAAAAATAGTTTCAAAATGTTTTTAAAAAAGGCTATCCCTTTAACAACTTTAACTGCTTCTTTTTGTTTAATTGGTCTATATTTGCTAAATAATAGTTTTAATTTGAATAGTTCAATTTTAAAAATCATATTTATAGGTTTGGCGTCTTTAACCTTTCCACATATATTGCTGGAATATTTTTTGGAAAAAAATGAAAAATAAAGAATTAAAAATATTATTATCTTCTCCAAGAGGTTTTTGTGCAGGGGTAGAAAGAGCGATTGAAATTGTTGAAAAATCTATAGAAAAGTATGGTTCACCAGTTTATGTGCGTCACGAAATAGTTCACAATAAATATGTTGTTGATGACCTAATAAAGAAAGGAGCAATATTTGTAGAGGAGCTGGAAGAAATAAAAGATAAATCAAGACCAGTAATTTTCTCAGCTCACGGTGTCCCAAAAAAAATACCAGAAGATGCAAAAAATTATAACATGACTTATGTTGACGCTACATGCCCACTAGTCTCAAAAGTTCACAGAGAGGCAGAGAATCTCTATAAAGCTGGTTACTATTTAATATTAATTGGTCACAAAGATCATCCAGAAGTTATAGGTACAATGGGTCAATTACCTGCTGGATCCATAGATCTTATTCAAAATGAAGATGAGGCAAAAAATTACAAATTAAAAGAAAAGAAAAAAATTGCTTTTGTAACTCAAACAACTTTATCTATAGATGATACAAAAAATATCATCAAAATTTTAAAACAAAGATTTCCTGATATACGAGAACCATTAAAAGAAGATATTTGTTATGCAACAACCAATAGACAAATGGCTGTTAAAAAAATTGCAAAGAAATGTGATATGTTCTTTGTAATAGGAAGCAGAAATTCATCAAATTCAGTGAGGCTTGTTGAGGTGGCTAAAAAATCAGGATGTTCTAGTGCTCATTTAATCCATTCTCAAAGTAAAATTCCATATGACTTAATTGAAAACTCAAATACAATTGGTATTTCTTCTGGAGCATCAGCACCTGAAATACTAGTTAATAATTTTATAAATAATTTAAAAAATAGATTTACTGTTATTATAGATGAAATAGAAATAATTAAAGAAGATGTGGTTTTTAAAATCCCAAAAAAATTAAATTAAATGGCTGTTTATACAAAAATAAATAAAAAAGATATTTCTTATATTAATAGAAAATTTGAAATTGAGAAATTTATCAATTTTAAGGGTATTAAACAGGGAATTGAAAATACCAATTATGTATTAAGATCAAAAAATAAAAAATTTATATTAACAATTTTTGAGAAAAGAGTTTTTAAAAAAGAAATTCCTTTTTTTATGAAATTAATGGATAAATTAAACCAATCAAAAATTAATTGCCCAAAGCCCCTAAAAACTTACAATGGAAATTATCTTATAAGGTTAAGAAATAAAATGGCATGTGTTGTTTCCTTTATGGAAGGAAAAGATAAAAAAAAACTAAGTTTAAAAAATTGTTATGATGTTGGAAGAATTGTTGGAGAAATGCATTTAACTACAAAAAATATAAATCTTTTTAGAAAAAATTCTATGAACATTAAAAATTTAAATCCATTATTAAAAAGCATAAAATTTAAATCAAAAAAATTTAATAATTTAGATAAATTTTTAAAAAATAATTTCAAAGACATAAAAAAAAATTGGCCAAAAAAATTACCTAATGGAATAATCCATGGAGATTTATTTATTGATAATATTTTTTTCAAAAAAAATAAATTATCTGGAATTATTGATTTTTACTTTGCTGCGAACGATTTTTTTATGTACGAAATAGCTATTTGCATCAATGCTTTATGCTTTGATAAAAAAAATTCAAAATTTAAGATTAATAAACAAAAAATAAAAAATTTAATCAAAGGATATGAAAAAGTTAAAAAAATCTCACTTAAAGAAAAAAAATCTTTGAATATTTTATGTCGAGGTGCTGCAATGAGATATTTTCTTACTAGACTTTATGATTATTCAAATACTCCTAAGGCAACTTTGATAAAGATTAAAGATCCAGAAGAATATTATCAAAAACTTGTAATACACAATAATTTAAGCACATATAAAGATTATTTAATTTAATGATTAAAATTTATACAGATGGATCATGTATAGGAAACCCAGGTAATGGCGGGTGGGCTGCAATAATTATTAAAGATGGAAAAAAAACTCAGATAAAAGGAAATAAAAAAAATACTACCAACAATCAGATGGAATTACTTGCTCCAATAAAAGCATTAAAAAAAATCCCTAAAAGTAGCAAAGTTCAAATTTTTACAGACTCTAAATATGTAAAATCAGGAATAACAGAATGGATCCACAACTGGAAAAAAAATGGATGGAAAACTGCAAACAAACAACCAGTTAAAAATAAAGAACTTTGGACAGAATTAGATCTTTTAACCAATGAATTTGAAATAAGCTGGAATTGGGTAAAAGCACACTCTACAGATAAATTAAATAACGAAGTAGATTTAATCGCTAGAGAAGCTGCTAATTAAACTTTGCTTTTAACAAACTTTTTTACCTCTTCGGTATTGTTATTTAACAGTTTAAAATTCTCATCTTTATTAAGCACAAACTGAAGTTCTTCAGGTAATTTTTCATGTTTATTTATTGCATTATTTGTAGCATCTGGAAATTTACATGAATGTGCTGTTGATAAAACTACACAATCATTAAAAGATAGTTTTTTTGCAGCCCCTACTCCAACAGCTGTATGAGGATCTAATATTATATTATTTTCTTCAAAATTTTTTTTAATGATATCTACAGTTTCTTTTTCAGTACAGCTTTCAGATAAAAAATCCTTTTGAATTATATCTAAATTATTTTTTTCAATTTGGTAAGAATTTTGTTTAATTTTTTTCATAATATCTGTTGTTATTTTAGAGTCAGAATTATTTATATAATAAATTAATCTTTCAAAGTTACTTGCTAATTGAATATCCATACTGGGTGAAATAGTTTCTTTAACTTTTTTTGAAACATAATCTCCTTTTGAGATAGCTCTATGCAAAATATCATTTTCATTTGTTGCAACAATTAATTTGTCTATTGGTAATCCCATTTTCTTTGCAAGATAACCTGCAAACACATCACCAAAGTTACCTGTTGGAACTGAAAATGAAATTGTTTTCTTGCCTAATTTAAAATATGAGTAAAAATAATACACCGTTTGAGCAATAATTCTTACCCAATTAATTGAGTTTACTCCTGACATGTTTATAGATTTAGAAAACTCTAAGTCAGAAAACATTTGTTTTACAATATTTTGACAATCATCAAAATTTCCATTTATTGCTATATTAAAAACATTCTTTTCTTCAACTGTAGTCATCAATTTTCTTTGAACTGAAGAAATTTTATTATTCGGATGTAAAACAAAAATATTTAAATTAGATTTTCCTTTAATGGCATCTATGGCTGCTGCGCCTGTGTCTCCAGATGTTGCAACAACTATGTTTATTTTTTTATCATTTTTGCTTAAATAGTATTCATACAAATTACCAATGAATTGCATTGCAACATCTTTAAAAGCTAATGTTGGGCCATGAAATAATTCTAATAATTTTATCTCTCCAGCACTTGAAATTTTAACAACCTCTTTTTCTCTAAATGTTGAATATGATTTATTGATTAAAGATGAAAGTTCTTCTCTTGAAATAAAATCTGCTGAAAATAAATTAATTATTTCAGTAGATAATTCATTATAATTTAAATTTTTGAGCTTTGATAATTCTTCTGTGCTATATTTTTTTAATGATTTTGGCACATAAAGACCACCATCATCAGCCAAACCTTTTATAAAAACTTGCTCAAAGTTGTACTCTTTTGAGTTATCTCTTGTACTTATATATTTCATCTATGAATTTATATTTACTCTAATGTAATTTTTTTTAGTCGCAATATTTAAATTAAATTATCCACTAAAAATAATACAAAGATCAATAATAAATAGAGAATTGAGTAAGCAAATACTTTTTTTGCCTTTTTTAATTCAAATTTATTTTTTTTAAATTTGTATAGATCGTAACAAATATAATTGTAATACAGGGTAAGAGATAAAGAGATAAATAAGTATAATGTTCCACTAAAACCTATTGCATATGGAATTATAATTACTGGGAGCATAAATAAAGAATAAATAAAAATTTTTTTCTTTGTCTCTTCTATTCCATTTGTATTTGGCAACATTGGAATTTTTGCTTTTGCATAATCTTTAGCTTTATAAAGACTTAATGCCCAAAAATGAGAGGGCGTCCAATAAAATATAATTAAAAAAAATGTAATTGGTTCAAGACTTAAAGAATTTGTTGCAATTGTCCAACCTATAACCGGAGGTAGCGCACCTGCTGCTCCACCAATAACAATATTTTGGGGTGTCTTTCTTTTTAACCAAATAGTGTAAACAAAAACATAAAATGTTATTGTTATAAATAATAATGTAGCGGATAAAATATTTGAAAAGTAATAAAGTCCAATAATTGAAATTATTGATAAGACTATTCCATATATTAAGGCATGATCTTTATTAATTTTTCCAGTTGGAATTGGTCTAAGACATGTCCTTGTCATTAAACTATCAAGATCTGCTTCATACCACATATTTAAAGTTCCTGCTGCACCAGCTCCTATAGTTACAAAGAAAATACAAATCAAAGAATCAAATAAAGGAATTTGATTAGGTGAAGTTAATAATCCTACAGCACAAGTAAATATAACAAGAGACATAACTCTTGGTTTCATCAATAGATATAAAGATTTAATAAAAGTTCCTAAATCTAGTAGTAAAATAGAAACAGTGCTTTTTCTAATTGTATTGGACAAAATTAACTTACGTTTGTTACAACAAATATAATAAACAATATCATTCCAATAATAAGAATATGATTGCCTAAATCAAAAAATCCTATTTGTTCATTCTTTTTATCAATAAATTTTCTGCTAAGAGGTAAATTATCATATGGGTTTATTTTGATTTTTGATTCTTCCCTATTTTTATCATTTTCAACTTTTATTGAAACACCAAACCAAGTTATGTAAATAAAAAATAAAAAAAATATTAAAAATCCACCTAAAATATCATATCCATTCATAAATTATTATCCCCCTACAACAAAATAAAAAAATCTTGTAAAGACAGTATACTTAAACTCTGCAACCATAAGAAATATAAAACATCCTATTGCGGTCATTGGCCACAAAAGAACGTTAACTAATGCATAACGTTCCCAAAATAAATGCATAAAAAAAGCCATAATAAGACCTGCTTTTAAAAACATAAACAGTAAAATCAAAGACCATCTAAGCAAACCTTGAAATTGGTACCAATCCACCATGTAAGAAAAAAAACTTAGCACAAATAACAATCCCCATATCCAAAGATATATTCCTATCTTATGTGTTGTTGTTTGTTCTTGTTTTTTTGTTTCGCTCATACTTTAATTTACCATAAATAAAAAAATGCAAAAATAAATACCCATACTAAATCTACAAAGTGCCAGTACAATCCTAAAATTTCAATTTCAACATAGTTACCTTTCATTGTAGTAAACCAGCCTCTTTTTCCTTCATCATAATGACCTTTAAAAGTTTTATACGCATAGATAAATAAAAAAATTACTCCTATAGAAACATGAGTACCGTGAAATCCAGTGATCATGAAAAAAAATGATCCAAATTGTTTTGCGCCAAAAGGATTTTCCCAAGGTCTTACTCCTTCATGGATTAATTTTGACCATTCAAAAGCTTGCATTCCAACAAAAGTAAGTCCACCTATTGCTGTGGCTAATATTAGCCAACCACACATCTTTCTATTTTTTTCATAACCATATTTTACTGCAAGAGCCATTGTTCCACTGCTTGTAATTAAAACAAATGTCATAATTGCAATAAGTAATAAAGGAACATCAACACCTCCGACATGTAATGCAAATACTTCACTTGGATTTGGCCAATCTATTAGAGTTGATCCTCTACCCTTCATGTATGAAATTAAAAAACAACTAAATATAAATGTATCACTTAATAAAAAAATCCACATCATTGCTTTGCCCCAATGTACACCTTTAAACATGGTTTGATCAGAACCTGTGTCCTGTGCCATTCCTTTAAAGCCAGGTTTA
>Ga0208639_1002193_pt1 | contig 11646 bp, 12 predicted proteins | sample ETNtaG_33_FD_185772 | JGI IMG/M metagenome (GOLD analysis project Ga0208639, IMG submission 185772) | Marine microbial and viral communities from oxygen minimum zone, Eastern Pacific Ocean - ETNP201310SV76 (SPAdes) (version 2) | ecosystem: Environmental > Aquatic > Marine > Oceanic ...
TAATTTAGATAACAAAAAAATACCCATTATTTTAATAAATGCGAGAATTACAAAAAAAACATATCAAAGATGGATAATGTTTAAAAAGTTTTCTCTTGAAATTTTTAGTAAAATTAATTTAGCATTACCTCAAAATAAAGAAACTTTAAAATATCTTAAATTATTAGGTGTGAAAAAAATTAAAAATTTAGGAAATCTTAAATTTTCAACTATTAAAAATATAAAAAAAAAAGTTTTAATTAATAAAAAAAAATTTATTGGAAATAATGTTTGGACGGCATCAAGTACTCACGATGGAGAAGAAATTGAAATTGCTAAGATACATAAAAATTTAAAATTAACTAAAAAAGATCTAATTACAATAATTATACCAAGACACATAAATAGAATAAAAAAAATAATCCATCTATTAAAAGAATTAAGTTTAAATTATGTTATTCACTCTTCTGGAAATCCAATAAATAAACACACCGACATATATTTAGTGGATACTTATGGTGAAACAGAAAAATTTTACTCAATTTCTAAAGTAGTTTTTCTCGGAGGTTCATTAATAAATCATGGTGGTCAAAATCCCCTGGAACCGGCAAGAAATGGGTGTAAAATAATACATGGACCACATATAAATAACTTCAAAGAAGTATATAAACTACTTAGTCAATTAAAAATTTCAAAAAAAATTAATAATAAAAATCAAATAACCAGTTTTCTCAAAAAAGAATTAAAAAACAAAAAAGCTTTATCTAAAAATATTAAGCTTAATCTAATGGGTACAAAAATATTAAACAATAACTTGTTAGAAATTAAAAAATATATTTAAAATGTATATAAAAAAACCTATTTTTTGGAATAAAAAAGGAATTATTTCATTTATATTATTACCACTAAGCTTTCTAACAATTCTAATTAACTTTTTAAAAAAAAAATCAAAAAAAAACAAAATGAATATTAAAACTATATGTATTGGTAATATTTATTTAGGCGGAACTGGAAAAACCACATTAGCAATAAAAATCAATAACGTTTTAAAAAATATGGGAAAAAAAAGTTGTTTTGTAAAAAAATTTTATAAAAATCAAATTGATGAACAAAAAATCCTTATTGAAAAAGGCAAGCTTTATACAAACAGAAGAAGAATTGAAGCAATTAAAAATGCAATCTCAGATAATTATAAATATGCAGTTCTTGATGATGGTCTGCAAGATAGTACATTAAAATATGATATTTCTATTGTTTGTTTTAATAAAAAAAATTGGATTGGAAATGGAATGCTATTGCCAGCTGGCCCTTTAAGAGAAAAATTATCAAGTTTAAAAAATTATGACATTGTATTTTTTGTAGGAAATGATGAAAATGTTTCTAGACATAAAGAAGAATTAAAAAACATTAACCCAAATATTGATATATTTGACGCAAAGTATGAACCTGTAAATTTAGAAGATTTTGATAAAAACAAAAATTACTTTGCTTTCTCTGGGATTGGAAATCATGAAACTTTTTTAGATACATTAAGATTGGCAAAATTAAACATAGTTGAAAATAAAGAATTTCCAGATCATTTTGATTATTCATCTACCGATATTAAAAATTTAATAGAATACACAAATGATAATAAATTAGATTTGGTTACAACCAAAAAAGACTTTATTAAAATAGATAAATTATCTTTAAATAAAATAAAATATCTTGATATAAATCTTGTTATTAAAGATGAAATAAAACTATTAAAAAAAATAATATGAAAGGTATAAAATATTTTTTAGAATTCTTATTATGGATAATTTTATTCTTAATTTTCAAAATTATTGGATTTAAAAATTCTTCTAATATAGGTGGTAAGATTGGTGAAATATTTGGACCTTTCATTAGATCAGAAAAAATTCTAAAAAAAAATATTCTTAATGCATTTCCAAATATTGATAACAATAGTTTAAAAAAAATTAAGAAAGACATGTGGAATAATTATGGAAGAACATTTGCTGAATATGCTTTTATAAAGGAGTTTAAAAATGGCAAATTAGAAGATAATTTAAAAATTGAGGGTGCAGAAATTCTACAAAAAATTATAGATGAAAAAAAACCTGTATTATTTTTATCAGGTCATTTTGCTAATTTTGAACTTATGGCTATGGTTATTGAGAGATCTGGAATTAACCTTGCGGCAATTTATAGACCATTAAATAATTTTTTTATAGAACCATACATAACTAGATTAAGAAAAAATAATATTTGCAAAGTTCAAATTAAAAAAGGATTAAATGGGATAAAAGAAATATTTAGATTTTTAAAGAATAATTATTCTATTGCAATGATGATAGATCAAAGAGTAAGGCAAGGTGAAAGAATAGATTTTTTTAAAAAAAAAGCACACACAACAAACTTGCCAGCTTTGCTAGCAAAAAAATTTAAGTGTCAAATTGTAACAATAAAAATTAAAAGATATGAAAATTATAAGTTCAAGATAACTATTGAAAAACCTGTAATATTTTCAGAAACAGAAACTGTTGGAAGTATTACGCTTAAATTAAACTCATGGCTTGAAAGAACTATCTTAGAAAATCCATCTCAATGGATATGGACACATGATAGATGGAAAAATTAATTCTTGCTTTTTAATTTAACTATTCTCTTTTTTCATTGAGGCTTCTTTATATGAATAATAAGCTTCTTGCAAATCAACGTTCCAATAATTTAAATTTTCTATTAAAATTTTTTTTTGAGAAATAGCACAAATAACATGATCTCCATCTTCTATTATTTCAAAATTATTTGTGAGATATTTTATTTTAGCTAATTTATTTTTCATTATTAGGTTATATATTAAATATAAATGATTATAGCAATTTTAGGAAGCGGAGGAAGAGAACATGCATTATGTGATAAAATTTCCAAGTCTCCAAAAGTTAAAAAAATTTTTTGTATACCTGGTAACGCAGGAACTAGTAAAATTGCAACTAATATAGATATAAATTTAGATAATTTTGATGAGCTAAAAGAGTTTTTACAAAAATCAAAAGTTGATTTGGTGATTGTTGGTCCAGAAAAACCACTGGTAAATGGAGTGGTAGATTATTTAGATAGTCACAATATTAAAACTTTTGGTCCTAAAAAAAAATCATCTCAACTAGAAGGTTCCAAAATCTTTACAAAGCAAATTTGTGAAAAGTATAATATTCCAACTGCTAAATTTGGTATTTTTAAAAATATAAATGAAACTAACGAATTTTTAAAAAAAACAGAAATGCCAATTGTAATTAAAGCAGATGGATTAGCCTCTGGAAAAGGTGTTTATATTTGCGAAACACTAGATGAAGCACAAAATGCAACAAAAGATATTTTTGAAGGAAAATTTGGTTTAGCAAAATATATATTAGTAGAAGAGTTCTTGACTGGAGATGAAATGAGTTATTTTATTATTAGCGATGGTAAAACTTTCAAAAATTTTAATACCGCTCAAGATCACAAAAGAATTTTTGATGGAGACAAAGGTAAAAATACAGGTGGTATGGGAGCATATTCTCCCTCAGGATTAATTAATCAACATTTAAGAGATAAAATTATTAATAAAATTATAAAGCCAACTTTAAAAGCTTTGGGTGACATGGGTGAAAATTATACTGGTTTTCTTTATGCTGGACTAATGATCAAAAATAATGAGCCTTATCTCATAGAATATAATGTTAGAATGGGTGATCCTGAATGCCAAACTATTTTACCACTTTTAAATTCAGATCTATTAAGTTTAATTCAAGCTTGTTGTGAACAAAAGCTTGAAAATCAAAAGTTAGATTGGCTTAGTCAAAAAAGTCTTTGTATTGTTCTAAGTTCCAAAGGCTATCCGGATAAATTTGAAAGCAACATAGAAATAAAAAATTTAGATACTTTGAAAACAAAGCTTAAAAACTATGTTTTTCATGCTGGTACAAAAAATATAAATAAAATAGTCTATTCTAATGGTGGAAGAGTATTAAACTTTGTTTCTGTTTCAAATGAATATAAAGACTCTAGACGCAAAGCTTTAGAAATGATTAATAAACTTAATTGGTCAAATGGTTATTATAGAAAAGATATAGGATATAAAATAATTGATCAATGAGAATTATAGGTGGTTTTCTTAAAGGTAGAAAAATTATTGATGCGGTAGATAAATCTACTAGACCATTAAAAGACATGGTCAGAGAATCAATTTTTAATATTTTAGATCACTCTAAAAATGAAGGTGTTAACTTTAAAAAATCAAAAATACTTGATTTATTTTCAGGAACAGGTTCATTTGGTTTAGAATGTATATCTAGAGGTGCATCGAAAGTTATTTTTTTTGAAAATTACAAACAATCTTATGAAATTTTAATTGAAAACATTAATAAACTAAACTGCATTAATGAAACAATAGTTTATAAAAAAAATGCTTATGATTTTTTTGATATTTCAGAAGTTAATAAAGGAAAATTTAATTTGGTTTTTTTAGATCCACCATTCAAAGACGGTGAAATTAATAAACTAATTCAGAGTATAAAAAACTTTAAAATAATTAAAAAAAAGGGAATTATAGTCATTCATAGAAATAAAAAAACTAAAGAAAATATTAATAAATCTCTGAAAATTCTAAGAATAGAGAATTATGGAAATTCTAAAATAATTTTTGGAAAAATTAACCAATTAAAATTCTTTTAGTTTCTCTTTTAATTAGCTCCACTGAAGGCTGATCAAATAAGTTAACTTTCAGTGCCCGTCCCAATAGAATTGTTTCTAATATAAAAAAACAAAATAACTCTCCTAAACTTTCTTCGTTTCTTTTAATAATTTCAAAACTTCTAAAAGGTATTTTTTTCTTTTTAAATATCTTTTGTGTTGCTTGTCTTTGAGCACACAAAATATCAATAAAAGATTTATTTTTTAAATAAGGATATGAATTTTGCATAATACTATCTTTAATTTTATTAGAATCTTTCTCAATAACGCTAAAAAATGTAAAAAAATTAATTTTGGGCCCATCTAAATATAATTGTAATAAACTATGGTTATCTCTAGGCATCATGGATATAATAGGTAAAATACCTTTTGATTTTTTTCCTAAACTTTCAGCTATAAGTTGTTGATACCATTTAAATAAATTCTCTGATCTTTCATCATAATTTAAAATAATTGAATTAAATTTTTTTTGCTTGGTAAACTTTAAAGTTGATTCGACATTGCAAATTAATTGACTTATAAAATTATTATTATTGATAAGATGATTAAATCTTTTAAACTTTCTTGCTTTCAAACCCATTAGTTCAGCAGGCAGCATACCCACCTCGGATAAAACTGAATATCTTCCTCCAATATAATTTTTATGTTCAATAATTTCTGATTTAAGCTTATCGGCAAGATTAAATAAATAATTATTTTTTTTTTCTGTAATAAAAATATTTTTATTTTTTTTATTTTGATTAATTGAATAACTTGAATTTAGAATTGTTTCAATTGTATCTCCTGATTTAGATATAATCAGATTAACCTTTTTTTTAGATTTATCTTTTTCCGACAAATTGGGCTTTAAATTATTTAAAAATATAAATTTTTTTTTTATTTTGTGATTTAAAAATTGGTATATCGTTTCGGCTCCTAAAATTGAACCACCCATACCAATTAGCCTTATTGTCGAATTTTTTTTGAATTTATTAATATCAGATTTTGAATAACTATATTTATAATTTTTAGTTAAAGTTTTTAATAAAGGGTATTCGGCAACAAAGTTTATTTTTTTAAATTTTTTTAATTTATTTTTAAAAATTTTTTTTTTAATTTTTTTAAAATTAATTAATCTTATATTGGAGGTAAGCATTACTAATAATTTTTTTTATAGATTTTTTATTTTTTCTAATATAGAATTTTCTATACACTTATCTGTATTATCTGTAGTGCATTTTTTTTTATCAATTTGATTAATATCTGTATCTATTTCTAATATTTTTTTTACATCCAAACTATCATCTTGATTAATAATTTCTTGCTTTTCAGTTTCTGAAGACGGAACGGGTAACTCGCCATAATTTGGAGGTAATATCAATGGATTTTTTTTTTGAACAAGAAATTCATCACTATTTTCAGATCTTTTTTTACCCTGTAATGCATCTTTTATACCCGTGCCACATGAATATAATAACAAAGATAAAATAATTATTTGTATTATTTTTTTAATTTTCATTAGTCTTTTTATAGTTCAATAATTCAGCAAAAATAAGACAAATTATTCCTAAAGTAATAAATATATCTGCTACATTAAATATAAACCAATGATAACCTTTATAATTCAAGTCTATAAAATCTGGTACCGCTGAGTAATATATCCTGTCAAATAAATTGCCTAAAGATCCTCCTAAAATAAAAGTATAAAAGTAAGAAACAATTTTTTGTGATTTAAATATTAAATAAATAATAACTATATTAATTAAAATTATTAAAATTGTTATAAAATTATATGCATAAGACTGATCCGATGAAAATAATCCAAAACCAATTCCAGTATTCCAAATTAATATTAAATGTAAAATTGAGTTTATATATATATCTACTTCACCTGCGGTTTCCACAATATTAAATATATAAATTTTTGAAAGTCTATCTAACAAAAAAATAAACAATATAATTAATATATGAATTATAATTTTTTTTAGAGTAAAATTATTCATTTATTGCAATATATGACCATGTCTTTCACATTTGCCTTTTTTTATTTTCCAACACACTGGGCATTTTTCCCCTTCTGCTTTAAAAGTAACTACACTAATATCTTCAGATATTTTTTGATCTTCAGAAATTTGAGCCTCAGACGTGATACACAATTCCGCAAAGTCAATATTTTTTGCAATCTCATACAATTTACTTTTTAGTTTAACTTCTATTTTAGCTTCTAAGCTTGACCCAATTATTTTCTCTGCTCTCTTTTCCTCAATACTAATGTTACAATTATCTCTAATTTTTTTTAAAATAGACCATTTTTCATTTAGATTTATATTGTTCCAACTATTTGGAACTTTAACAAATTTTTCTAAATGAATACTTTTGTCATTTTTATTAATTATTGAAAAAATTTCTTCTGTTGTAAATGAAAGAATTGGAGCTAACCATTTAAGTAAACACTCTAGTATTATATTTAAAACTAAGATGCAGTTTTTTCTTTTTTCAGAATCAATTTTGTCACAATAAAGAGTGTCTTTTCTAATATCAAAATAGAATGCAGAAAGATCAACAGTACAAAAATTTAATAATTCTTTGTATAAATTATGAAAGCTGTATGATATAAAATTTTTTTGAAAATTATCATTTAATAGATAAATCTTATTCAACATATATTGTTCTAGTTCAGGAAGTTTTTTTATATCTAAATTTTCAAAATCAATTTCTGAAAAATTATCATTAAGGTTGCCAAGCAAATACCTAAAAGTATTTCTTATCTTTCTATAAGCTTCGGCATTCTGCTCTAATATAGAATAATCAATTCTTAAATCTTCATCATAGTTAGATGAAGCAACCCAAATTCTTAGTATATCAGCTCCATATTTTTTAAGTATTTCATCTGGAGAAATTACGTTCCCCAATGATTTTGACATTTTTAGACCTTTTCCATCTACCACAAAACCGTGAGATAAAATACTTTCAAAAGGTGCTCTACCTCTAGTGCCACAAGATTCTAGAAGTGAAGAGTGAAACCATCCTCTATGCTGATCTGAACCTTCTAAATACATTGAAGCTGGCCACTTTAAATCATCTCTTTTTTCTAATACAAATGAGTGTGTTGATCCACTATCAAACCATACTTCAACAATATCACTCAGTTTTTCATATTCTGATGCTTTATATTTTTCTCCTAGAAATCTCTGAGGATCATCAGAGAACCAACAATCAGATCCTTCTTTTTCATAAATTTTTGCAATATTTTCAATAATCTCTTCATCAATAAGTACATTTCCATCTTTTTTTGAAACAAAAATTGGAAGTGGAACACCCCATACTCTTTGTCTTGAAACACACCAGTCAGGACGAGTTTCAATCATTGATTTTAATCGTTCTTTCCCTTTGGTAGGATAAAATGCCGTTTTATCAATTGCTTTGATAGCTTTTGATCTCAATCCATGACTTTCCATTGAAATAAACCATTGTCGAGTAGCTCTATGAACTAGTGGTGCTTTAGATCTCCATGAATGTGGATAAGAATGGGTTAGTTTTCCATTAGAAAGTAGTTTTTTTTGCTCTTTTAACTTTTCAATAATTATTGGATTCGCTTTAAAAATATGAATGCCTTCAAAATTTGGAATATTACTTGTATATTTTCCATCATCATTCACAGTCTCAACTGCTTTAATTCCATTGTTCAAACATAAATTAAAATCATCCGGACCATGACTAGGAGCACAATGCACAATTCCTGTTCCTTGTTCGATTGTTACAAATCTTGCCTCAAACATAGGAATATCATAATCATATCCAACTCCTAAAAATGGATGACTGCAGACTGTTCCTGAAAATTCTTTTCCTGAAAATTCTTTAATTTTTTTATAATTTTCTATTTTGCATTCCTTAATTACTGTCTCAAATAAATCTTTTGAAACAACAATTTTTTTATTTTTAAAATCATTATCATCTTTAATTTCTAAAATTAAATAATTTAGACCTTGGTTGAAAGCCAAAGCTTTATTAGCCGGAATTGTCCATGGAGTTGTTGTCCAGATAATTATTTCACAATCTTTTAAATCTTTTAAATTTGTTTTTTTAATTGGAAAAGATGCATAAATTGTATCTGAGGTATGATCCATATACTCAACTTCTGCATCAGCCAAAGCTGTTTTTTCAACAGTAGACCAAAGTACTGGTTTATATCCTCTATAAAGGCTTCCTTCTTTTAAAAATTTTCCTAGTTCTCTTACAATTTGAGCTTCTGCATCAAAACTCATTGTTGAGTAAAAGTTTTCCCAGTCTCCTATAACCCCTAGTCTTTTAAATTGATCCTTGTGAACTTTAATCCACTTAGAAGCAAATTCTCTACATTCTTTTCTAAATTCAGTTATTGGAACATCATTTTTATTTTTTTTATTTTTTTTATATTGTTCTTCAATTTTCCATTCTATTGGTAGTCCATGACAATCCCAACCTGGAACATATACAGAATCCTTACCATCCATTTGATGAAATTTTGTAACAATGTCTTTTAGAATTTTATTTAGTGCCGTCCCCATATGTATGTTTCCATTTGCATAAGGAGGACCATCATGAAGAACAAATTTTTCTTTCCCTTTGCTTGATTTTCTTAATTTTTCATAAAGATTTATTTTGTTCCAATATTCTATTAATTTAGGCTCTTTAGCTGGAAGATTGGCCTTCATTGAAAATGTGGTTTTGGGTAAATTTATATTTTCTTTACTCATTAATGTTTATTTAACTTTTTTTGCTATTTTTAAATCCAGTGCAATCTGTTTTCTTAGTTGATTTATTCCATCAAATTTTTTTTCTTTTCTAATAAATTTTGTGAATTCAACTATTAATTTCTTATTATAAAGATTTCCAGAAAAATTAAATAAATTTACCTCCAAAAGTATTCTTCTTTGATTAAATGTTGGTCTGTAACCTAGATTGGCAATTCCTTTAAAACAATTCTTTTTATTTTCTCTATAAACTTTAACAGCATAAACTCCTAATTTTGCCTTAATATAATCTCCTAATTCAATATTGCAGGTAGGAAATCCAATTTTTCTTCCCATCATTCTTCCTTTCTGAACAACTCCTTCTATAGACCAATTTCTATTTAAATAATTATTTGCCGTTTTAAGATTTCCATTAAAAATTAATTTTCTTATTAATGTAGATGAGATAATTGTATTATTTTTTTTTAGTGGCTTTGGGTTAATAATTTTAAAATTGCAATCTTTTTCTTTATATTTCAAAAATTTTACATTTCCCTCTCTCTTATTGCCAAATCTAAAATTATCACTTACGAAAATAAATTTTGCTTTTAATTTTTTATATAAAATTTGATCAACGAAGTTTTGACATTTGATTTTTGAAAATTTTTTATCAAATTTTTTTACAATTACGAAATCAACATTATGTTCATGAAAAAATTTAATTTTTTGACTTAAGTTTGAAATTTTATAGTTTTTTAATTTTTTATTAAAAAACATTTTTGGGATTGGATCAAATGTAACAACGCCAATTTTTAATTTTGTATTTTTTTTAAATTTTTTAGCTAGTTTAAATAATTTTTGATGGCCCAAATGTACTCCATCAAAATTTCCAATTAACAAAATTGATTTTTTATGATTATTTATTATATTAAAATTTTTATATAATTTAACTTTGTTTACCATTTTAAATTTGATTGTATAAAATCTACTTTTACTTTATATTTTTTAAATAAATTTTCTTTATTCTCATTTTTAATTTCTTGCCTGTGAATACCTTTAGAAATTAATAATGAATCAAAATTTTGTAAGTTGGCACCTTTAATATCCGTATTTAAATTATCACCCACGCACAAAACTTTTTTATTATTTATTTTAGTTGCTTGATTATAAACCTTTGAATATGGTTTTCCAAAATATTCAACTTTTCCGCCCATATCTTCAAATACTTTTGCCACTGATCCTGCGCAATATTCTCTCAGTTCTCCTCTATCAACAATTAAATCTGGATTAGTACAAATCATAGTTTTATTAATATAATCTTTAAACAAATCTTGATAATATAAAAGGTCTTTGTCAAAATTATCAAACAAACCTGTACATAATAAAAAATCTGATGCACCTATATTATTTAATTTATTTTTTTCGAATGTATTAAATAATCCAAAATCTCTTGGTGGGCCAATATGATAAAACTTTTTATCTTTATAATTTTTAGTTAGATAATTTAAAGCCGCTTCTCCTGATGTGTATACTTTAGACGAAATCTCTGCCTTTAAACCCATTTTACTTAAAAAACTTATAACATCAGAATTGGGTCTAGGGGCGTTTGTAAGCAAAACATATTCTTTACCTAAATTTGATATCTCTTCTAAAGCATTAATTGAATTTTGAAAAAACTCTATTCCATTATGAACCACTCCCCATAAATCAACAAAAAATAAATCGTATTGTTTAGCTATTGATTTTAATCCTTCATTGTCTAAGTTTTTGGTCATTTTGCAGATATAACTCAAAAATAAGCCAAATTCTTGATTTTTTTGATATTTTATATGTACTTGTGTACTTGAAATCACTCTATCTCATCTCTATATGAAGGCAATATTTATAGGAGTTTTATATGAAATTTAAACCGTTACATGACAGAGTTTTAATTGAAGTCCTTGATGGCAGTGAAAAAACTGCTGGAGGCATAATTATCCCAGATACAGCTCAGGAAAAACCACAAGAAGGCAAGGTAATTGCTGTTGGGGGTGGAGCAAAAACTGAAGATGGAAAAATAATTCCAATGGATGTTAAAGTTGGAGACAAAGTTCTATTTGGCAAATGGTCAGGAACTGAAGTCAAAATTGATGGCAAAGAGTACAGCATAATGAAAGAGTCTGACATTATGGGTATTTCAACAAGTAAATAATTTAAATAAGGAGATTTTATAATGGCAAAAATAATAAAATTCGACTCTGAAGCAAGATCAGCGATGTTAAAA
>Ga0208639_1002201_pt1 | contig 11627 bp, 11 predicted proteins | sample ETNtaG_33_FD_185772 | JGI IMG/M metagenome (GOLD analysis project Ga0208639, IMG submission 185772) | Marine microbial and viral communities from oxygen minimum zone, Eastern Pacific Ocean - ETNP201310SV76 (SPAdes) (version 2) | ecosystem: Environmental > Aquatic > Marine > Oceanic ...
AAAGATGCTTCTGCTGGTGGAATGCCTCCTGGTGGTATGGGTGGTATGGGAGGAATGGGCGGCATGGGAATGTAATCATTCTTACTCAAAACAAAATTCAAAAAGGCGAGTTTTTACTCGCCTTTTTTTATGCCTGTCATAAAAATCTGCAATGAAGTTTGCAATGAATGTTCAATGAACTTTCCTTTTTAAATTACCCTTTCAAAAGATAATTGAAAATTGAGGATGGAACAGAACGTCCCTTTAATTATTCGGAAACATTGAGCATTTAAGTAAATTTTTGTCATCCTTTACTTTTTTATTTCTTACGTTTTGGTAATTTTCTTTATTTTTTCTCGAGTCATTGCCCAATAATATCCTTTTTGCTCTGCTACTATTTCTATCAAATCCATTCATTTTATTTCCACATGCTACTGAACCATATATTAACCTTGTACCCCAATCTTTGCCTCTATCCTTTTGATATTTGTTTGCACTTCCAAGTTTATAACCATTGCCGTCGCCATTAGGTTTTGTTGGATGTTTTCCATTAAAATTTGAAGAACTATAAAATATTCTAATAACAGGTTTTTCCGATTTTTTACCCGCTTTCCAAAAATCAAAACCATCATCGGAATTGTGATGAGCATGTGTGTCGATTAAAGTAACATCTGCAGCACCATATTTAATTTGAAATCCATCAGCATTTCCACCTTTTATACAACAAGAACCTCCAGACTCATTGTAACTATAAGAAGACTCCAAACTTATCAAACAACTATTAAAAGAAAATCCTTTTCCATTTTTTAAATCATCTTTTGTACGTCGATCTAGTTCGTAGACTACAGAAAAACCATGCCCATTTGTTGTATAAGATGATTTAACTCCAGTATTTCTTGCTACAGATCTATAAACTAGTGAGTTAAATTTAATGTCAAAAGCAATATCTTTAGCAAAATTTACATTTATATTTGCAACTATTCCTTCATTAACCATTACCGCTCTCCCTCCTGCTCCTTCTGCATTAATATTTACATTGCCATTTTCGCCAGTTAAAACTTTATTATAAACATTTATTGTTGAATAAATTTTGTAGTTTCCTTCTTTAAGTTTAAGGTTATCGGTTTTATCAAGGGCATCTTGAATACAATTCTTGTTTTCTTTACAATCTTCAGGACCAATAATCTTGTAATCTTTTATTTGTTGAAAATCATAAACTTTCTTTCTACAATTTAGTGGGTCACCTATTTTCTCAATTATTTTCCATTGTTCTTCGTTGATACCTCTATACATTACTCCATCAGGTACAGGGTCGTTCTTGGGAATAGTTTCTGCAAACGAATGCGATGTGAAAAGAGAAAACATCAAAACCAGAAAGATGCATAGAGATAGTTTTTTCATTGGGATAATCTTAGTAAAAACCACGATAATTATTTTGATTTGTATCATTATTTCTATATACCTCAACGAAGTCATCTTTCTGTTTGCTTTCTGTTTCGCTTGATTCTGCAGTGAACTTTGCAGTGAACTTCTTAAATAAGTGAGTATTGGCGCAATGTATGAGTGAATGTAATCGTTCCAACCCAAAACAAAATTCAAAAAGGCGAGTTTTTACTCGCCTTTTTTTATGCCTATCGTAAAAATCTTCAATGAACTTTGCAATGAACTCGGAAACAACAACTATATAAATAAAAAATACGAAATTGTAGTCACTATCAAAACAATAATTACCCAAATTGAAAGATTGGCAAGAAGTTGTTTTAGTTTAGAATTTGAGTGTAAAAAACTGGGCAGCACTAATATCAATACACCAATTAAGTAGATTACAGGAATTATTTGATCAAAATTCATTCTAAGTTTCGGGGCTTTTTTTTATTAATTATATTAATAATATGAGATTTTTCTTTTTTTAAGAGAAAATATTATTTACTAAATATAACCCCAATGCTACCGCTGGACCAACGCCAAAAGCAAATAGCAAAGTTCCAATGCCAACTGTTCCTCCCAAATACCACCCTATTGATACGACTGTGATTTCCAAACAAGCCCTTATCAATGCAATTGGTAAGTTGGTTTTCCTTTGTAATCCAGTCATTAACCCATCTCTTGGGCCAGGCCCTAAATTTGCAATTAAATAAAATCCACTACCAAGACCTACCAAAAAGACCGCAAAAAAAGCCAATAAAATTTTAGCAATAAAATCTTCTGGCGTTTGAACGTAATTTAAACAAATATCAATCATTATAGCAATTATAATTGCATTTAGTATTGTCCCAATTCCTGGCTTTTGACTTAAAAAAAACCAAAGAGATAATACAGACAAACTTATAAAAAAAGTTATTAACCCAATCGAATAATCAATATTTAATGATATGCCCTGAGCTAATACACTCCAAGGCGAAGCTCCTGTGTAAGAAACTAATAATAACCCTTCTCCTACTCCAAACAAGCTCAAACCAAAACATAAAAACAAAAATGTAGTTGATTTGGGCTTTAAATTAAGGGGTTTTTCTGAACTCCAAGAAACTTTTGGTATTTTTTTTATAGTTAAAAACATATTTTTAACTATTATTTATACTTTCTTAAATTAAAATCCAATAAAATGAGAAAATATTTATTTATAATTATAATACTACTACTTGCCTCGAAAACTTTTTCCCATACCAGTCATTATAAAGGTTTAAAAAAAATCGAGATGGATGTTATTCGTAATGGAGAAGTTATTGGTTACAGCAATTATTTCTTTGAACACAATGATAAGGGCATGACAGTAAAAAACTACACTAAGTTTAAAGTTGAACTGCTAGGCATAACTGTATTTTCTGTTTCAAGTGAAGCTATAGAAAAATATGAAAATGATAAATTAATTTTCTTTAAATCAAATACATTTCAAAATGATAAAGAAAAGTATGTAAATTTAACTTATGATCAATCATTAAAAAAATTTATCATAGATGGATCTTCTTACAAGGGTGAAGCTAGCGTAGATTGTATTATAGGAAACTGGTGGAATCATAAAATATTTAAAACAGATAAACAAATCAGTCCTCTTTCAGGAAGCATAAAAGAACAAGTGGTAAATTTTATTGGAAAAGAAAATTTAATTATTAATAATAAAGAATATCTAGTTGATCATTTTAAATTAAAATCTAAAAATGAAAATTTACCAGAAGAAAAAAAATTAGATTTTGATATTTGGTATAATAAAAAAAATAATTTAATATTGAAAGTTTCATATTCTAAAATGGGCAAATGGGAATATAGGTTAAAAAATTTTGAATAATGGCTATTTGGGGAAGTTTAATTGGTGGAATGATAGGTCTCTCTCTTGGAGGACCTTTTGGAATGTTATTGGGTTCTTTAATTGGAGGAAAAATATCTAGAGCAAAATCTAGAGCTGGCTTTGGATCATTTGCCCAACCACAACAAATTTTTGCTTTATCTCTAATAGTTTTATCAGCTAAATTAAGTAAAGCTGATGGCCAAGTCAGTCGAGAAGAATTGATGGCTGTGAAAGATAAATTGAAGATACCAGAAAATGAATTAGATCAGGTAGGAAAAATATTTAATAAGGCTAAGGAAGAAAGTGCAGGATATGAACCGTATGCCCAACAAATTGCACAAATTTACAGAAGAAATATTAACGTACTAGAAGAAGTTATAAATATACTTTTTTATATAGCTGAAGCAGATGGAAATGTGAGTGATGCAGAACTGAAAATGATAGAACATATTGCTCAAATATTTGGATTAAATGAAATTCAAATAAATAGCATAAAAGAAAGTAGAAAATCTTCAGATAAGCTTAATCCCTATATTGTATTAGAAAGCAAACCTGGTGACGATCTTCAAATTATCAGAAAAAGATACCTAAATTTAAGCAAAGAACACCATCCTGACTTGTTAATTAGCAAGGGTGTGCCTCAAGAAGTTATAAATGAGAGCAAAGCAAAAATGAGGGCAATTAATTCGGCTTGGGATCAAGTTCAAAAATTAAAGTCAAATTAAAATTGTTCTGTCTCTGTTGAGCCCTTCATTGCAGTTGTGGAGCTCTTTCCGGCGCTTATCGTATTTGATACTGCATCAAAATAAGATGTTCCAACTTCTCTTTGATGTTTAACACTAGTGTACCCATCTTTTTCTCTTGCAAATTCTTGTTCTTGTATTTTTGAGTATGCTGTCATTCCTTTTAATTTATATTCTTCTGCTAATTCAAATATTGCTATATTCTGAGCATGAAAACCTGCAAGTGTAATAAATTGCCACTTATATCCCATATCACCAATTTTTTTTTGGAAAGATGATATTTCATCATCTGATAAATGTTTTTTCCAATTAAAAGATGGAGAACAATTGTACGCAAGAATTTTTCCTGGAAATTTTTCATGAATTGAATCAGCAAATTTTTTAGCTTCTTCGAGATTAGGAGTTGCTGTTTCACACCATATCAAATCTGAATATGGAGCATAAGCTAAGCCTCTTGAGATTGCTTGTTCAATTCCTTGTTTTACATAGAAAAATCCTTCTGGAGATCTTTTACCAGTTAAAAATGGTTTATCATTTTCATCAAAATCATTTGTAATTAATTTTGCGGCATTTGCATCTGTTCTTGCTAAAATTATTAGTGGTACGTCCGCTATATCAGCAGCTAAACGTGCAGCTTTTAAATTTTTTATCATCGTTCCTGTTGGAACTAGAACTTTTCCTCCCATATGACCACATTTTTTTTCACTTGCTAATTGATCTTCAAAGTGAACGCCGCCAGCACCTGCTTTAATAAACTTTTTCGTAAGTTCAAATACATTAAGTGGCCCTCCAAAGCCTGCTTCTCCGTCTGCAACTATTGGCAACATATAATCTACTCTATCTTTATTTATAATTTTACCATCTCTAAGTTCCATATGTTGAATTTGATCAGCTCTCAATAAAGCATTATTCATAGCTTCAACTAATTTTGGAGCACTATCATATGGATATAAGCTTTGATCAGGATACATTTCTCCTGCACTGTTAGCATCGGCTGCAACCTGCCAACCACTTAGATAAATTGCTTTCAATCCAGCTTTAGCATGTTGAACTGCATGATTTCCTGATAATGAACCAAGTGTAGCTATATAAGGTTCAGTATTTAATAATTTCCACAATTTTTTCGATTGTAATTTACAAAGTGTATGCTCAATTTTTATTGACCCTCTTAATCTTTCAACTTCTCCACGTGTATAATCTCTTTTAATTCCGACAAATCTGTTTAGATCATACGATATATTCTCGGCTGACATTTGCTCTTTTCCTTTGTTTAATTGATTTTAACTTTGATAAATGAATTTATTTATTTTTCTTAAATTCTTCTGTAAATTCATTCATTCCACTAGATCCCCAGTCGCAATGATCGTCTCTCAAATAAACTCCCCTGCTCTTATAATCTTTATGTTCCTGTTGATTAGTAGTTTGATCGTTATTTTCTGTGGTATTAATTCTATTTTTGTTCATGTAAATTTTATAATTTACAATATTTACAAATTCTACAAAAAAGATTATTATACCAGTAAATTAAATAAATTTTTTGTAAATAATAATTTACAAAGTTTACAAATAGTAAATGAGTCAATTAGATTTAAAAATTGGACCAAAAATAAAGGCTTTTAGAAGACAAGCCGGTCTCCAAGCAAATAAACTTGCATCACAACTTAACATTTCTCCAAGCTATTTGACATTAATTGAAGGTGGAAAAAGAAGAATTGATGGAGAACTTCTTTTAAAAATCTGTGATGAATTAAAAATAAATATTTCTGATCTCACTAACAAATCAGACATTAATATGTTTAATACAATATCTGAATTGTTAGATGATAAGTTATTTGAAGACTTGGACATTTTAGGACCTGAAGTCAAAGATTTGGCAAATAGTAATCCAAAGATTGGTAGGGCATTAATAAGGTTGGGAGATATTTTAAAAAAAAAAGATCATGAGCTGATAAATAAAATTGAAAAATTATCCGGTAAAATGGTTGACAATAGAAAAAACTCTTTTCCTGGAGAAGTTGTTGCTGATTTTTTTCAAGAAAACAAAAATTATTTCCCTAAACTTGAAGAATTTGCAGAAAAAAATTTTCTAAAAATACAAAAAAATAATCGAACAAGATATTTATCTTTATGTGATTTTTTAAAAATGGAATATGGTATCACAGTTAAAGATATTATTCCTGAGCAAGGAAAACCATTTTCAAAAATATATAAAAAAGATACTAAAGAACTTTTTTTATCTGATTATATAACTCTGGAAACAAAAAAACTATATGCTGCTTCCCAAATTGCACAAGAAGGTGCAAATAATGAAATAGAGAAATGTCTATCAAATTTTTTTTTTCCAACAGAAGAGTCTAAGAAATTAACTAGAGTTGCTTTATTAAACTATTGCGGTGCGGCAATTCTTATGCCTTACAAATTATTTCATCAAGAATGCCATAAATTAAAATATGATTTAGAATTATTGCAAAATACCTTTGCAACATCTTTTGAGCAAGTGGCTCATAGAGTGTGTTGTTTGCAAGATCCAAAACTTCCTGGAATTCCATTTCATATGCTCAGAGTAGATATAGCTGGTAATATTTCAAAAAGATTTTCTCTTTCAGGTATTGAAATACCTAGGTATGGCGGAGCTTGTCCAAGATGGAATATTTATTCAGCATTTACTACTCCTGGAAAAATTCATGCGGCTGTAAGTAAAATGTCAAATGGAGAAAAATATGTTTGCATAGCAAGAACTGTTGAGAAAGGTATTGGAAGATTTGGAGAGTCAAAAAGTATGCTATCAATTGGGCTTGGCTGTCAGGCTAAGTATGCAAAAGATTTTGTATACACTGAAAATCTTAATATAAATGATAAAAAATTTGAGATTCCAATTGGCGTCTCATGTAGAACTTGTGATAGACTTGATTGTTCACAAAGAGCTTTTCCTCCGCTACATAAAAAATTTGACGTAGATATAAATTTAAGAGGAGTATCTGTTTATGTTAATGATTAAAAAAACCTTTATTTATAATGTTTTTTTTAATTCTCTTTATTTCTTTTTCTTGAAATAAGCTGAGTTAAAGAGTCAACCATCATATCAGAAGCTTTAAAGATTTCATTTGGTTTAAAATCGTGAGATAAACTTTTTTCTTCATTTGACTTGTCTTCAATAATTATCCCTTTATCTGGAGAGTTGTCTTTTATATAAATTAATATCAGCCATTCATCATCTGCTGATTCATCCCATTTAATAAAAATTTCTCCTGTCTCAAATCTTCTATCTATACATTTTAATATCGACATATGTTTAGTAATATATCTTTTATTTAATTGAAAAACTAAACTATTAGCACTTCTATAAAAACTTTCTAAAGCAAGCTCTATTTTTTGTCTTTTTAAATTATATTCTTTTTCCTTTTCTAAAAGAACTTCTCTATCATCGCTCTCATGGACTTGAACACCTAGGGCTTCTACTCTTTCTCTAATTTTTTGATCTCTTATTAGTCTGTATTTATTTTTTAATTTTTCTATTCTTTCTTGAAGTCCAGCGTAATCTTCTCTTTTTTCTTTTAATGAAATTCTCTCTAACTTTTCTAATTCTTTAACTTCTCTAACTCTAAATTTCTCAATTTGTTTCTCAACCTTTAACTCCTCCAAAAATCTTTTTTGTCTTTTTGCTTGTTCTTGTCTTAAAATTGCCTGTTCTTTTCTTAAAAATAGTTTTATATCTTTTGTTCTTTTCTTTTCTAATCTTGCCTCATCTTTTAATTGTTTTTCTTTTAACTTTAAATTTTGAGCTTCTTCTTCTTTTTTTTGTTTTTCTAGTTCTAGTTTTTCTTTTTCCTTTTTTTCTATAATCTCTAGCTTAAGCTTCCTTTTCTCCTCTACTCTTATTGATTTAAATTCTTGAATTTTATTCTTAATTTTTTGGAAAAATTTTGCAATAAACTTATCTATTACTAAAAGGTTGAAATTAAATTTAAAGTTAAATTTTGACTTAAGGTTTTCTTCAAACCTAACCGACTTTGAAATAAAGCTATCTGATTTTTTTCTTTTAATTACCTTTTTTAATTTTTTTTTTTTTGATCTAATTTTATATTTTTTATTTCTAATTCTTTTTTTTTTATTTTTTTGAATTTTATTCTTTATTTTTTTTCTTATTCTTTTAATAATAATTTTTTTTGATTTTCTCAAGTTGTGTAATTTTCTTTTTTTCTTTATTAAATTCTTTTTTCTTTTTTTTTTCATTGAAATTAAATTACTGATTTATCAGTAATAAATTAATAAATATAGTCTCTAGTATTAGGCACCGATGTATTATCTTTGGATAATTGCATTTGATATACAACTAGATCTCCCCATTTAAATACCATTTCACAACTGGCAAGATAAAATTCCCACATTCTGATAAATTTTTCATCAAATTTCTCTAATATAAGGTTTTTATTCGACAAAAATCTTTCCTTCCAATGTCTCAAAGTGTGTGAATAATGCATTCTTAATACTTCTACATCAGAAATAATCAGTCCAGAATTCTCTATTGGTAACGCTAATTCACTTAAACTTGGTGTGTATCCGCCTGGAAAAATATATTTTGTAATCCATGGCTGGGGGTCTCTTGGCGGGTTGGTCGATCCTATAGTGTGTATAAGTGCAACACCTTTATCTTTTAAAAGTTTGGAGACCGTATTAAAATACGTTTTATAATATTTTCTTCCAACATGTTCAAACATTCCAACACTTACTATTCTGTTAAATTTTTCATTTAACTGTCGATAATCTATTAATTTGAATTCAACTTGATTACTTAAATTCATTTCTTTGGCTTTATTATTGCTGTACTCAAGCTGATTCTTAGAAAGAGTAATCCCTGTTACAGTAGCTTTAGTTTTTTTTGCTATCTCAATGCCAAGTGTTCCCCAACCTGAACCTATATCTAAAACTTTTTGATTTGGTTTGATGTTAAGTTTTTTTATTATGTGATCAATTTTATTTACTTGTGCTTCTTCCAACGTATCGTTTTCATTTTTAAAATATGCACATGAATATTGTCTATGTGAATCTAAAAATAAATCGTAAAGCTCTTCAGAAATGTCGTAGTGATGACTAACGTTTTTTTTTGATTCTATAATTTTATTAAAGTTTGTTAAATATCTAAAGGTTCCTTTTAGTTTATTCAATATTCTATTGTAAATATTAATTTCTCCTCTCCCTATATTTTTTAAAGTTATGTCTAAAAATTCTGTAAGAGTTCCATTTTCAATTTTTAGAGATCCATTTGTATAAGCTTCACCAAAATATAAGTCTGGATATAAAAGTAATTTATAATTTAAACTTTTGTCTAATAATTTTAATTCTATAGGTTTTTCTTTTAATGGTTTGCCAATTACAAATTTATTAGAATTCGAATCGATTAAAATAAATCCGTCATATTTAAATAATTTATCAAGAAAGTTCGCCAAATACATTTTATGCAGTCTTTAAATTTTCAATATCAAAGTTTAATTTTTTTAATTTTAAAAGAAGTTCATTTTTATCATTTTCTGATAAAAGTTTTAATGGTGGTAAAATATTTTTAAAAATTTCATTTTTTTGAGACATGAATGTATGAAGACCTGATATTAAATTATATTTTTCAAAAGTTGCTCTTACATCACATAATTTTTGATTCAAATGCTGAGGAGAATTATTAATAAAATTATCATAAACTTCTCTAGCCAAAGATGCTGTCACATTTGTTGTTGCAGTAATTACACCTGAACAACCTAACTCAAGTCCTTTTAACAACTTGGACTCAGAACCGAGCATAACTGAAAAATTTTTGATTTTTAAATTTTCGTATAAATTATAAGAACTATCTTTTACCCCAACAATTTGTTTTGGGAATTTCTCTACTAATTTTTCAACGCAACTTTTACTAAATTTATAACCTGAAAGTTTTTCAAAATTGTACAAAATAATTTTGCTCTCATTGATTTCATTAATTATTCTTGAATAAAAATCGATAACATTGTCATCTCCATATTTATAATAAGCGGGAGGCATAATTAAAAATGTGTCAAAGCCAAGTGATTTAGAAATTTTCATCAAATTAATTGTATCTGCTAAAGAATTCAGGCCCGTTCCTATAATAAATTTATCTTTATATTTACTATTTGGTAATTTATTAATTAGTTGGATTTTCTCACTTAAAGATACTAATTGTGACTGACCAGTGCTTCCAAAAAAAATAGCGCCATGGCAACCCATATCAATAATATTTTCCCCATGTTTAATGGTATTTTCGCAATCTAAAGCTAAATTATCATCCAAGACAGATAATGAAGCAGCATATATTCCTTTAATCATAAAATAAATTATTAATAATATATTTATAGAATAGATTTAATAAAAAAATAATAAAAAATTTAATACACTTAAAGTATATGAAAATCTGTGTTTATCTAAGCTATGTTGGATTGGGGACAAACTTATTGCATCTAAGTTATTGTCACGAAATTTCAAAAAAATATGGGCCAATTTCAATTATTACATTATGTAAAAACCTAAAATTCGCATTAGAAGACGATCCAAAAATAAAAGAGGTTATTGTATTAGAAAATAAATATAAAAAACTAGTTGATATTTTTTATTTATCCACAAATTTAAAAAAATATAAATTTGATAAAATATTTATATATTATCCAAGTCTAAGAATATATTTGGCTGCAAAATTTGCGGGAATTAAAAATATATACCATTATTCTTTTTTTAATAAAAAAAATTTACATTTAATTGATGCTGCTAAAGAATTTACTTGTAAAAGTCTTAAAATCAAAGATTGTCAAACTAAAGCAAATTTTTTTTTGAGTGAAAATAAAAAACAAAAAGCAACAAAATATTTCAATGCTCAGAACTATAATATTGTAATTGGAGCAGGCTCTTCTGGTCCTACAACTAAATGGGGGACCAATAATTTTTCAAATTTAATTAATAAATTAAATAAAACAGGTAATTATTTCTTTTTTATTTTATGTGGTCTTAATGAAGAAAATATTTATAAAGAAATATTAGAGAGAATAGAAAAAAAAAACTGTATTGATTTAAGTCAAAAAAATATCTCAGAAGTCATACCATTTCTGTGTTTGTGTGACATGTACGTTGGTAACGATTCATTTGGATCACATATAACTTCTCAATCTGATAAACATAGTTTGGTTATACTTTTAGACTCTCCAAGAGCATATACTGACTATACTAAATTTCATCATAGAATTATTCCAGATAACATGGATTTAAATGATATTACTCACGGATCATTAATTAATCCAAACAGTATAAGTGTTGATAAAGTTTACAATCAAATTATAAAATATAAAAATTAATTAATATTTTTAATCACTATATCTTTGGCTTCATTAACAATAGATGCCAATCTATTTAATTCAGGGCTAACATCTGGATGGATTTTTTTCATAATTTTTTTATACGAATTCAAAATTTCATCTTTTGTATATTTATTATTTGGATCTAAATTAAGTATTTTATAGGCTTCGTCATTAGACATGCTTTGTCTATTTATATTTTGATTAAAGTTATTAAAATTAAATCTTCCAGAATTTTTTAAGACTCGAATTAACCCCCATAATCTAAAAAGT
>Ga0208639_1002203_pt1 | contig 11624 bp, 11 predicted proteins | sample ETNtaG_33_FD_185772 | JGI IMG/M metagenome (GOLD analysis project Ga0208639, IMG submission 185772) | Marine microbial and viral communities from oxygen minimum zone, Eastern Pacific Ocean - ETNP201310SV76 (SPAdes) (version 2) | ecosystem: Environmental > Aquatic > Marine > Oceanic ...
ATTTCAAATATTATGATGAGGCAAAACACACTCCATTTACTCCTGCATTACCTGTACTTTATGCATACAGAGAGGCAATGAGAATAATTCTTGAAGAAGGTATGGAAAACAGAATCCAACGTCATAGGATATGCTCTGATGCACTATACTCAGGCTTGTCTGCAATTGGATTAACACCATTTGCAGATGAAAATTCTCGTTCTACTGTAGTAATTGCACTAAACTATCTAGATGGATTAGAAGATAAGATTTTCAGAGACACACTTGCAAAGAAATTTAGAATTTTAGTTGCTGGTGGATTTGGAAATCTAAAAGGTAAAGTTTTCAGAGTTGGTTGTATGGGTGAAGTACACCGCTATCATGTTATGAGATGTATATCTGGAATTGCATCAACATTGGCAATGATGGGTTATGACACAGATGCACAAGCAGGTCTAAAAGTCGCAGAAGAAAAACTCAAGCCACTAGATTCGCTCTAACTTAATATAAGGAAATTCAAAATCGACAACGTTGACATTCAAAAAAGGCCAATTAATCCTACTTGATTATACTGCAAAGATAAAAGACAGTGGTGAGGTTTTTGAAACCACTATAGAAGATGAAGCAAAAAAACACTCCTTACACGAATCTAATATCAAATACATGCCAAAACTAGTATCTGTAGGTGAAGGTTGGGTACTAAAAGGATTAGATGATGCACTCACTGAAACTGCATCAGGTGACAAAAAAACAATTGAAGTTTCACCTGACAAAGGATTTGGTGAGAGAGATAAGGGAAAAGTAAGAATGATTCCTTTAAGAAAACTTGGAGAAGATGCAGAAAAGGTTTCAGTTGGTGACACAGTAGAAATTGATAACAAAAAAGGAATAATTCGTTATATTGGTTCAGGTAGAGTTCAAGTAGATTATAATCATAGGTATGCAGGAAAAACAATCCTTTATGATATTAATATCAAGAAATCACTTGATTCGGATGACGATAAAATTTCTGAAATTCTAAAATCTCGTCTTCCAATTGAAAATGAAAAGATAATCTATAAAAAAACTGGAACCACAGTTGATGTTGTGATTCCAGAAGAAATTTTTAGAGCAGATGGTCTTGCAATTATCAAACACTTTACACAAACTGATCTCTTCAAATTTGTAACGTCATTGACAAAAGTAAATTTTGTTGAGACCTATGAAAAGAAACAGGCACCAAAACCTAAGTCTGACGAAAAACCAAAAGCCAAATAATTATAAAACTTTTGTACTCTTTGCCAGTTTTAACGCCTTACTTTCAGTCATTTTCACTTCTTTGAGAATAGTATACCGCTCTGGTCTTAATGATTGTGCTATAGTTAGTGCTTTAGCAAGAATTTTGGGCCGAAGACCAATTTCTTTTGCGGTAGTTGGTGCACCAACATTTTTCAACGTTCGAACAATTTTTCTCCAATCCTGTCCTTGAAGTTTAGCAATCATTATAGAGCCAATACCGCATTTTTCTCCATGCAGTCCGATTCCATATTCTAAATGATCTACAGCATGTGAAAAAAGATGTTCTGCTCCAGAACATGGTCTACTACTACCCGCAATACATGATGCTACACCTGCACTAATCAGTGCCTCAACAATAACTCTGACATCCAATCCATTTTTTGAAAATGAAGACGCACTTTCAACTAGAATTTTAGCACTCATAGATGCCAAATCTGCAGAGTATCTACCATAATATTCACCAGTTTTGTCTCTACCCAATTCCCAGTCTTTTACTGCAGTAATTTTTGCCATCAAGTCACCACAACCACTTGCCATCAGTTTTCTTGGAGCTCGTTTTATGATATCCACATCAACAAAAACACCTAAAGGTGCAGTAGCTACTAGCGAATGTGGTTTTTCATCCCTAATTGACACAAATGGACTGGCTATTCCGTCATGTGATGCAGATGTTGGAATACTTACAAATGGAATTTTAAGATTAAATGAACAAAGTTTGGCTACATCAACAGATCGCCCTCCACCCAAACCAATAATCAAATCACTCTTATCTTTACGCACTTTTTTTTCAGTGTCTTTTAGTGCATTAACATGGTTAGATGTTGCTAGATGCCAAACACCTCTTATCTTTGATTTTGTTAATGAATCATCAATTTTTTTTCCAATGATTTTTTTAACATTTTTACCTGAAATTATAGAAATTTTCTTTGGTTTACTCAGAGATTTCAAAAACTCACCAACACGATCAATGTTTTTCTCACCCACAACAATCTGACGAGGAAGTTCCATTGTATGAGATGTAGGTAGGTTTTTTTTCTTTATACTCATTATTTGTCCACAATCACAAAGTTATTTAAAAGAGTGCTATACTATTAATACTATCTCAAAAGAGGTATTTTATGTCAACTAACGTAGAAGAAAAAATATTACATGGTACAACAACCGTAGCGATTAAAGTAAAAGATGGTGTTGTTCTTTGCGCTGATATGAGGGCAAGTGCAGGTTATTTTATTGCAAATAATAATACAATGAAGATTCAAAAAATTGAACGACATGTAGGTTTAACACTTGCAGGTGGTGTTGCAGATGCACAAAACATTGTTGATGTTTTACGATACCATGCAAATCTTCATAGAATTCAAAAGAGCGAGCCAATACCAGTCAGTTCGCTTGCAAGATTAACATCTTTAATGTTCCACCAAAACAGAGGCTATCCATTCATTGCAGATATTCTAGTTGGTGGTTATGATCAAACTGGTCCAGCATTATTTAACATAGATATGTTTGGTTCAGTTGAAAAGAAAAATTATGTAACAACTGGAAGTGGTTCTCCGGTTGCATATGGACTTCTAGAAGATGAATATCGTGAAGATCTTTCACTTGATGAAGCAAAGATTGTTGCGTTACGTGCAGTAAAAGCAGCAATTACTAGAAACATTGGAACCGGCGATGGAATCAATATAGCATTGATTGACAAAGATGGATTCCGTCTTTTAACAGATGAGCAAAAGAAAGCTGTAATCAAACTTTAGATAAATTGCAAAATAAACAACAGCAAGAAATTCAATCTAGCCAAGGCATGATGGCAATCATACTGAAAAGTATACCCAAAGACGCAAATGTTACAAAGATTGCATATGAAGGCCCTCGTATAGCATTATACACTAACAAACCACGCTTTTTAATGGAAAACAATGAGATCATTTCAAATCTTGTAAATGTTATCAAAAAAAGAATAGTTGTAAGAACCGATGAGAAAATTAGAAAATCAGAAGAAGATGCACGAAAGATTCTAGACAGTGCAGTTCCAGCAGATGCAGGACTAGAAGCTACATTTTTTGACACTGCAACTGGTGAAGTTTCGATTGAAGTAAAAAGACCATGGTTATGTCAGAGAGATGCTACAGAATTCAATCATGCTGAAGTTACTGAGAATACAGGATGGAAACTTAGAATAAAAAAAGCAACAACCAAGCCATCAAATACAATAAAAACCATAAATTATCAGCTTAAGGTGTCATCAGCTGATAGAGCAAAACAGCTCACAGCAATAGGCGATGAAATCTTTCGTCCACGACTAGTCCAAAAATCTGAGGTCTCATTACTTACATTGGGAGGATTTGGCCAGGTAGGACGTTCATGTATGCTTTTGACTACTCCAGACAGTAAGGTTTTGATTGATTGTGGTGTTAATCCTGGAGCAAGAACCCCATCTGAAGCATATCCTAGATTAGATTGGGCAAACATAACACTTGATGAACTTGATGCAGTAGTGATAGGACATGCACATTTGGATCATACTGGATTTTTACCAGTGCTTACCAAATATGGTTACAAAGGACCAATTTATTGTACAGAACCAACTCTACCCATGATGAATCTAATTCAACTCGATGCTATCAAAGTTGCAGGAGCACAAGGAAGAACTCCAATGTATGCTGAAAGAGATGTCCATCAAATAATGAGACAGACAATTCCTCTACATTATGGTACTGTTACAGATATCTCACCTGACATCAAACTAGTTTTGGCAAATGCAGGTCATATACTCGGTTCTGCATCATGTCATTTTCATATTGGAAATGGTGATCATAACTTTGTATATTCTGGAGATATAAAATATGGAAAAAGCATGTTACTTGAAAGCGCAAGGACAAATTTCCCTAGGGTTGAAACATTGTTAATAGAAAGCACATATGGTGCAAAAGAGGATATACAGCCAACTAGGGAAGAAGTGGAAGAAGCATTTATCAAATCTGTAAATGAGACACTTTCTCAAGGAGGTAAAGTTCTAATCCCTATACCTGCTGTTGGCCGTGCCCAAGAATTAATGATGGTAATTGACAAATATATGAAATCAGGTAAACTTACTGAATCCTCCGTATTTATGGAAGGTATGATTCAAGAAGCAACTGCGATTCATGAAGCACATCCTGAATATTTAGAACGTACATTACGTCAAAAGATCTTGGAAACTGACGATAATCCATTTGATTCTGAGTATTTTACAAACATTGAACATGCAGATGGTAGAGATGAACCGCTACGAGAGGATTCTCCATGTATAATCATTGCAACATCTGGAATGCTTGAAGGTGGACCAGTATTGGAGTATTTCAGAAACCTTGCTCCTGAAAAGAAAAATAAAATACTTTTTGTGTCCTATCAAGTTAATGGTACACTTGGAAGAAGGGTAATGGATGGTGCTAGGCAAGTTTCAATCTTGGGTAAAGAAGGAAAAGTTGAAGTTGTGAGTATTAATTGTGCCACTGAAAAACTTGAAGGATTTAGTGGTCATAGTGACTATAACCAATTAATGTCTTATGTACACAGATTACGTCCAAAACTTAGAAGAGTTTTAGTGAATCATGGTGAGCGACGAAAGTCAGAAAATCTATCTGCATCAATTCGAAGAATGTATCGTGTTACTACTCATTATCCACAAGTTCAAGAAGCAATCAAATTATTTTAGATCGTAGTCTGGTTTCCAGATTTTTACATTTGTAGGCGTAACAATAATCCTTTCTTCACCAAGACGTGCAATATCTGCACCAGAATTCCGTGCAATTACATAAAGCTCTTCGATAACCTTTCGCAATTTTTCAACATCTTTTTGTGCCAAAGGTGTCACTCTCAAAATGAGAATCATTCCTTTTTTGACATCCTCCTTTATAGAATGCAAATCACTTGGGTCGCGAATCGTGATTGCCTTCAAATATGTTGAATTTTCTTGTTTTTGCACGGTTGTACGCGATCAAACTCCTCATAAAGTCTTTTGATCTAAAAAAAGTTTACAAGATTTTTTCGTGCGTAATTACCCTAAATCATAGTATCTAAAGTGTTAGAAGTTCTTTTGTAAACCTATGTAACAACAATGGTTTTTTGTCTTTTACAATTAAGGAATCTTCAATTCTTACTCCAAATTTTTTTGGAATGTAAATTCCAGGTTCTACTGTTATTGCCATATTGTTTTGTAATTTTGTTGTACTCTTTGGTCCAATTGTTGGAAATTCATGTACATCCAAACCAATGCCATGACCGGTTGAGTGAATGAAATATTTACCATAATCAGAATCAACAATAAATTTTCTACAGACATCATCAACAGATTTACAATCTGTTCTTGGTTTTACTGCACGCAAACCTAATTCTTGTGAGTCCTTTACTATATTGTACACCTGTTTTTCATGATTTGAAATTTTTCCTAATGCAAACGTTCTTGTTGCATCAGATACATATCCCTTATACCTCAATGTTAAATCAACAACTATTAACTCCCCACTCTTGAATTTTCTATTAGTTACTTGTGCATGTGGTAGTGAACCATTTGATCCACCTGCAATAATAAGTGGATTTAATGTAGAACGATATCCAGTATCAAACATTTCATTTTCAATTGCGTATGACATTAAAATCGACTGAAGTTCTGATTCTTTTTGTCCAGGCTTAATCTTTTTTGCACATAGATTAAACATGTTATCAATTATTTTGGAAGCTTTCTTTAGAAGTATTATTTCTTTTTCATCTTTAATTTCACGTGTTTTTTGAAATGGCTCAATGGAACTTTTGATCTTAGGAAAAGATTTTTTCAATGATTGCATCATAGAATAATTCTGACAGTCTGTACAAATTTTTCCTTTAAGAAATTTTTTTAGTGTAGAAAGAGAGCTCATTCCCCTTTCTGATTGTATTACATCACAGTTTGTGGATTCAGCTTTTGCTCTACCAACTTCTAATTCTGGCGCAATGATTGTAGCATTTGCATTTTTATCTAGTATTCCAATCGCTTCACCCCAAAACCCAGTTAAATAAAATAGATTCTCAGGCTCAAATGTTACTATAGTATCACAACCAGCAGTTTTCTTATAACTCTGCAAAAGTCTTTTTCTTCTTGATTTCAATATTTTATTGAAAACTCAGCAGTGAATTTATGCATAGTGGCTATGAATTTCGAGCAGTTAAAACCAAAACTTCCCAAGGAAAGAGAATTTTTCCATTTTTTTGTGTGTACTGTTTTGTATTATCCAGAACCATTTCCCTAAGATTTTTCTTTTGAAAATTGCTAAGTGAGTTAAATTTCTCTTTCAGTGGTTTTGAAAGATATTTCTTATAATTACCCCAATAATCTGAAAATTCTCCTGGACTATATTGAAAAGTCATTGTTCGAACAACAATTTTTTGAAAACCAGCTTTAGACAATGTTTGTTTGAAAATTTCTTTAGTTCCAAATCTATCCATCTCTGGATATTGTGGCAAATAATCAGGAATGAATTTCTTTATTGGATTTAGTATACTATCAAAATATGGTACATTGTATTTTCCATGAATACTTAATGCAATTATACCATTTTTCTTAAGAAATTTTTTCATGTTTTTTAGAACTCTTTGCTCATTAGGAAAGAAAAATAATGCAAATTGACATGTTATGGCATCAAATTTTGTATTAAACTCAATTGTTTCTGCATCCCCTCTCACAAAATGAATATTTTTTTTACCACCAACCCACTTTTTTGCAATCTTTAATGCAGAATTAGAACTATCAATTCCATAGACCTCCCCATTTTTTCCAACTTTATTTAGAATTTTTTTTGTTACAAGTCCAGTACCACATGCAAGATCTAAAACTTTTTGTCCTGATTTTATCTTGGCTCTTTTAATCAGATCATTAGTTACATTAAATGGTCCAACTTCATTTTTTGCCCAACGTTTATGATAATATGGCGCAACTTCATTCCAAACCATAATGGTCCGTTGTTTGTATTTACTATCTTTAGATTCTTGCTTCAATATTCTTACAAATTATTTTACTAATCCGTTCTTTTTTATTTCTACCAATTGTAACAACTGTTTCTGAGTCAACAATTACTAATTCATTATATGTTGTGTCTTTGAAGTATTTTTTTCCAATATCATTTGCAATAATCATATCAGCTTTGGAATCTCTTAGCTTTTGTTTGGCTCGTATTACTAATTCTTTTTTCGAAATATCTGTCTCAGCCTTAAAACCTATCAAAAACACATCTTTTTGTAATTTTTTGATATGATCAATAATTTTTGGTGCCTTTTTGAGTTTAACAGTCAATGAATTCTTTGTACTTTTAATTTTCTTTGAAGATTGGTTTTTTGGAATATAGTCTGATGCTGCAGCAGCCAATATTACAATATCAAATTTTTTCGCCATCTGTTTTTTCACCTCTCTAAACATTTCTGTAACAGTTTCAACATGAATTATTCTTGCACCTTTTGGTGGTTCAGCAATTCCTGGACCATATACTAATGTAACTTTTGCGCCAGCAGAAACTAATTCTGATGCTAGAAGCACTCCGGTCTTTCCGGTACTATGGTTAGTTATTACCCTAATAGGATCAATCTTCTCAATTGTTGGACCAGCTGTCATCAAAACTTTCTTTCCTTTCAAAATTTTAGATTGACCAAACTTTCTAAGAATAAAATGTAGAACATCTTCAGGTTCTGGAGCCTTTGCTTTTCCTTCGATCATATTTGGTGAAACAAAATCAATTTTCTTTTCTAAAAATGCAATGTTTTTGCGAACTGCTGCATTTTCATACATGGATCTGTGCATTGCTAAACCCATAACTATTGGAATCTTGGAGCCAAATGCCACAGTAAGGACTGTGGATATCGGCGTGTCATCAATTCCAGTTGCGAGCTTTCCTAAAGTGTTTGCAGTTGATGGATAAACAATCAGTAAATCAGATCGCTTGTAGTCAGCAAGATCAATATGTTCCATATCTCCAGTTAGTTTTGTAATTACATTATTTCCGGTAGCCCATTTCATATAATCAGGTTTGATCAGTTTTGTACTAGCATTAGACATTACACATTTTACGTTTGCACCATGTCGCATCAACAATCTTGCAAGCTCGATTGATTTGTAGGCTGCAACAGAGCCTGCAATACAAAGAACTATCTTTTTCCCAGTAAGTTCTGTACCATAACTCTCAACAATGTCCAAAGATGGGTGTCGTGTCATGTTTGGACCTCCATATGATACGAGTTCTCTTCTGTTGGAAAGGCCTCATTTTCAACGTCATTCACGTACTCAGATACGGCTTTTCTTATTGTATCTGAGAGTGAAAGGTATCTTTTGACAAATTTTGGATTAATTTTGTCATATAGACCAAGCATATCATGTATGACTAGAACTTGTCCATCACAGTGTTTTCCACAACCAATTCCGATTGTTGGAACACTGAGAGATTCGGTAATCTTCTTCATGGTTTCAGATGCAACCATTTCATAAACAATTGTAAAGCAACCAGCATCTTGCAGTGCTTTTGAATCTTCTAGTAATATGCGTGCATCATCTTCTGTCTTTCCTTGTACACTATACTTTTTTGCTGTCTGTGGTAAAAGACCAAGATGTCCCATCACAGGTATTCCAGCTTTGATAATTGCCTTGATTATATCAGGAAGTCTTCCTTCCAGTTTTACAGCATCCGCACCGGCATGGATTAGTCTCTGAGAATTTGTAACTGCATCAGATTCATTTTCATATGACTTATTTGGAAGATCTGCAACAATTAGTGCATTTTTTCTTCCATTACTAACTCCCTCAGTAAACATGCACATTTGGTCCATGGTGACAGGAGCTGTATTTTCATATCCAAGCATGACCATTCCAGCACTATCTCCAACCAGAAGTATGTCAACCTGATCACAAAGTGTAGCCATCGTATAATCATAGCTAGTAACTACAGTGATCTTTTGTTTCTTCTTCTGAACAATCTCATTTATTGTTTTAGGCAAGTTTAGATCTCCTTTGCAGATTTTTCCTGATTTCAGAGATTGATTCTAATAAAACTTTTTTGTTGTTATAAGACGGTTTTGCTTTTTTCTTTTTGCAAGCTGTAACCAATAGCTTCATTGCTCGAGTTGTATTATCAACAATTGTAATATCTGCAGTTTGTGCAGTACGTGATAGTGGGTTTAGATCAAATGTAATTACTTTCTTTTTGGCTTTCTTTAGAGCAAGTGTTCTATCTCCATCCTCTAAAGGAACAAGAACAACGTCAGCGGAATAAATTCCATCTTTATCTACAATTCTTCTTGCACTGTCGAGCCCTTTCAGCTTTCTTGCAGATTTTGGATTTATACCGAAAACTTCCTTTGCTCCAGATTTCTTTAAAACTCTGACAATGGCTTTCTTTCTACTTTCTGGTCCATAGAAGAGGTTTACCTCTATTTTTGCGCCTAAAATTCGGCTTATTTTGATGATTTCAGGCGTGCAAAGGGCGGCAAAATTACCATTTACAGAGATTACTGGACTCTTGGCATTCTGGAGAGTATAAGCAGCTGCAAAGATTGCCTTTTTGGCACTTTTCAAAGTCTTCTCACCAATAAGATAATCAAATGCTTCACCACGACCATGAGCTAATAGACCTTCTTTTGCAACCAAATTATTCTCAAATCCTTTAACTAATTTCTCCCTTATTTGTAATGAAACAAAACGTGGATGAGATTTTGGTATATTCATACTATCACAGAAAAATATTTTATTCTAATCTGGCACCAGAGTTATCAATTCTGGAAGTGATGATTATACCATCATTATATTTTTTCAAAATTTCTAATACCGTTTGCTTTTTTTCTTTTGTTACAAGAGAAAAGATTGTTTCACCAAATAAGGCAATTCCACATTTTATTCCATTATCATGAAGCTCTTTGATGACTTCATTCATTTTTGGAGTAATTACATGAATATATTGAGCAAATTTTATGGACATGTCCTGAAATTCATCCATGTCTTGGGATTGAACAAGTTTTTCAACCATTTTACCACCCAGACCATTTATTGAGGAGATTTTTTCCCTTAGGAATTTCTTAGTAGAAATTGGATTAAAACAAATAATCATTACCTCTAGCTTTTCTTTTGGTTTTATTTTCTGAACTTCACCAATTCCAGGTGCACCTGATTTGGTTCTAATTTCAAAACCTCCATGATATGACGCAAGTACATCACCAAGTCCAGTTTGGCATTTAATCTCTGCTTCATGTGCGATCTGTGCTACTTTTGTTTTTGTATATCCGCATTTTAGTGAATCATTTAATGCAATTGCCAGAGACAATGCAACCGCAGCACTACAACCAAATCCATAGCCAACAGGCACATCGATCTCATGAGTTATATCAAAATATTTTTCATCATCCAAAAATTTCTGCAAGACATATTCCGATACACGAATATCCCCCGTGTTGAATCCCTTTACTCTTATTCCAAAATTGTTGATGTCATGTTTGGTCTTTGGTCTAACATTGACAGTTGTTCTTACTCCCTTCTGTATTGAGAAACCAGCACCAAGAGAACCAAGTTGATTTGGTTCTTTTTCTTCCAACTCTGCCTTGAAAAATCCAGTGATGTGAGCAGGCGAAAATGCTTTGGTTTGCATGATCAGTGCCTAAATCTCTTAAAATATTAATACTTGGCTTAAATAATATAAATTAGTATAAATTGACTACATTTACTCGACGCCTACAAAGGATTGGAAGCAGCATACTAGTTTCACTCCCAAAAGAATGGGTTGATGCCAACAAACTAGACAAAAGTGCACAGGTTGAGATTGAAACTATACAAAACAATCTCTCGATTAGAACACAACAAAGTAAACGACCGTCTAAAGAAATTGAAATTTCATATCCACTACCAAAAGGAGAAAATATTGTTGCAAACATAACTGGTGCATATCTTCTGGGATACGATATAATCAGGATCATTGGTAAATCTCCAATCTCAATTACTGATAGAGAAAGTGTTCGTGCTTCTATGCGGAGATTAGTAGGAATGGAAATTATTGATGAAGATGCGACAAATATCTCTGTCCAATTCTTACTTGATGAAACGTCAGTCAATCCACAAAATATTCTGAAAAGAATGAGTTCAATTGCAATTGGAATGTTTAGTGATGTTCTATTATCTTTGAAAATTGATGATAAAACAAATCTTGAAACCATATCTAATCGTGATGCTGAGATTAATAGACAATATTTCCTTCTTGTTAGACTGATTCGTAGTACAATTATGGATACCAGATTAGCTGGGATCTTTAATCTAGAAAATATCGACATTCTCGATTATAGAATTGCAGCAAATACACTTGAATCTGCTGGAGATACAATAGTAGAATTAT
>Ga0208639_1002209_pt1 | contig 11609 bp, 14 predicted proteins | sample ETNtaG_33_FD_185772 | JGI IMG/M metagenome (GOLD analysis project Ga0208639, IMG submission 185772) | Marine microbial and viral communities from oxygen minimum zone, Eastern Pacific Ocean - ETNP201310SV76 (SPAdes) (version 2) | ecosystem: Environmental > Aquatic > Marine > Oceanic ...
TTCCATAGTAGAAATTACACACTCTTGTGTAATATCTAGACATTAATACTAATGAACAATTTTTGGTTTTAGGCCCATAGCACTCAAAGAAGAGCCTTTATCATCTTCAACTTTTAAATCTTGTTTGTCTGCAGGATATACATTTTTATTGATTAAGTTTTCAATTTCTTCACCTGATAGAGTTTCATAAGTTAAAAGAGCTTTTGCTAATTTGTGCAAATCATCAATTTTTTCTGTTAAAACTTTCCTTGCTCTTTCATATCCTTTATCAACAATTTTTCTTATTTCTATGTCAACTTTTCTTGCTGTTTCTTCAGACATATTTTGCTGTCTGGCTACTGATCTACCCAAGAAAACTTCTTCTTCATTTTCTCCATAGGCAACAGGGCCTAACTCTTTACTTAATCCAGCTTTCATAACCATGGCTCTAGCCCTTTTGGTTGCTTGTTCAATATCACTAGCTGCTCCAGTGGTTACTTTATCTTCACCAAATATAATTTCTTCTGCAACTCTACCTCCCATTGCTATAGCCAATTGGGCATGCAATTGTTCTCTAGTTTGAGACAACTCATCTCTTTCAGGTAATTGCATAACCATCCCTAATGCTCTACCTCTTGGTATTATTGTAGCTTTATGTATTGGATAAGCGGCGCTCTCATTAATTGTTACAATAGCATGGCCAGCTTCATGATATGCTGTCAAAGTTTTTTCTTCTTCAGTCATAACCATTGACCTTCTTTCAGATCCCATCATAACTTTATCTTTTGACTCTTCAAACTCGTTTAAAGTAACAATTCTTTTATTTTTTCTTGCAGCTAATAAAGCAGCTTCATTTACTAGATTAGCAAGATCTGCACCTGAAAATCCTGGTGTTCCTCTTGCAATTATTCTTAAATTAACATCTGGAGCCATTTTAATTTTTTTAACATGAACTTTTAAAATTTTTTCTCTACCAATTATGTCTGGATTTGAGACTACTACTTGTCTATCAAATCTTCCTGGTCTTAATAAAGCTGGATCTAAAACATCTGGTCTATTTGTTGCTGCAATTATTATAACACCTTCGTTAGTGTCAAAACCATCCATCTCAACTAAAAGCTGATTAAGAGTTTGTTCTCTTTCATCATTTCCTCCACCTAAACCTGCGCCTCTACTTCGACCAACAGCATCAATTTCATCAATAAAAATTATACATGGAGAATTTTTTTTACCTTGCTCAAACATATCTCTAACTCTAGAAGCTCCAACTCCTACAAACATTTCAACAAAATCAGATCCTGAAATTGTAAAAAATGGAACATCTGCTTCTCCAGCAATAGCTCTAGCAAGTAATGTTTTTCCTGTACCAGGAGGTCCAACTAATAAAGCACCTCTAGGAATCTTACCTCCAAGTCTACTAAATTTTTTTGGGTCTTTTAAAAATTCGACAATCTCTTCTACTTCTTCTTTAGCCTCTTCTATACCCGCAACATCATTAAATGTAACCTTCCCTTTTAATTCATTCATCATTTTAGCTTTTGATCTTCCAAAGCCCATTGCACCACCTTTGCCACCTTGCATTTGTCTCATAAAGAAAATCCAAACTGCAATTAATAACAGCATAGGAAACCACGAAAGTAAAACACCAAATAAAGATGGCATCTTTTCCTCAATAGGTGCTGCTGAAATACTTACACCTTTGTCTGAAAGTTTTTCTATTAAGTTTGGATCGTTAGGAGCGTAAGTTGTAAAACTATTTCCATTTGAATAAACTCCTTTAATGTTATTGCCTTGAATTTCTACTTTTAAAACTTCTCCATTATCAACTGAAGTTAAAAATTCTGAAAATATAACCTGATTTCCTCCTCTTATATTTGATTGAGGATTTTTAAACATATTGTAGAGGCCAATAGTTAAAAAAACTATTATGGCCCACATTGCTATATTTTTTATATTCATGCTTATAAAATAAGAATTATTATAAATTAAACAAGTGACAATTTGTATAAAGTTTAAATATTTTAATGTTCTTTTGAAATAATTACTGTTTCATTAACCTTTTCAATGATGCAGCCACCCAATGTTGCTCTAAATGACTGATTATTTTCAATATCTTTGATAATTTTATCTAATTTTTTTCCTCTAGCTGAATAATATTTTTTACCAATTAATTTAATAGATTCTGAAAGAGCTCTAAAAATTATCTCATAGGGTTGGTGAAAAAAAATTTTATTTAAAATCAATTTATTGCTTTTATCTGAAAAGAAAGTGTTTTTTTTTAAATTTTCACTTACATAAAAATTTACAACTTTATTTGAATATTTTAAGTTCTTAATTGTCTTAAAAAATTTATTTTTATCTAGACCATTTTTTTGAAGTTCCTTAATTAATTTTCTAATCTTAATTCTTTGATATTTTTCATCATTATTGGTTGGGTCTTGTACATAAAAATTAAATACATTTTTTGAAAGAAAAACTAAATCTTCTTTTTTTTGATCCAATAAAGGTCTTAGTAAATTTTTATCGCCAATTTTATTCTCTTTATCTAGTGAAATTAAACCTTTCAAACCGCTACCTCTTAACAGTCTTATAAAAAAATTTTCAAATAAATCATCTTGATGATGACCTATTAGAATATTATTAATTTTATATTTATCACATCGTTTATATATTAATTCATATCTCTTTTTTCTTGCTAATGACTGAATGTTTTTAGATGGTTTTTTTCCTTTCCAAGTTAAGATTTCTGGAGTAATTAAAATTTGTTTCAAAAGATCTTTGACAACTTTTGCTTCCTTTGTGGATTCTGATCTAAGTTTATGATCTACTATAAAAAACTTTGGTACAAGTTTTCTCTTAATTGAATAAATTTTAGCTAAAAAAGCTAATGCCAAACTATCAGGCCCACCTGAAACTGCCACTCCGAAATTTTCATTAATATTAAAAGATTTTTCAAATCTTTTATAAATTTGATTAATTCTATTATTTTTTAACTTATCTTTAAAAAGTTTAGGAATTTTGATTCTTGCACTCAAATTTTTGAGACTCATATTTAGCTTTTTGGATCACAGATTGATTAGCTTCTGGATATTGCTTTTCTACTCCATTAATCATTTTGCAACCTTGATCTTTTTCTCCAATCTGAACCATGGATACACCAAGCTTCAATAAATTTATAGGAGCTTTTTCACCTTTTGGATATTTTTGATATCCTTCTAAATATGCTGAAGCGGCATCAGTATAAAGTTGTCTAATTCTAAATGTTTCGGCATACCAATATTGAGCATTACCAGCTAAATCATGTTCAGGATTAGTAACAACAAACTCTCTAAATGCTCTTTCTGCAGTCGAATAGTCTCCAACTTTTAAAAAACTTGTTGCAAATTGATATTGTTTATCTGGTGACTCATTAGGAAGAATTTTTTCTTCAGCTTGAAAAGTTTCAGTTACAATTGAAGCGGTAGTATCAATAGATTGTGTTTGTTGCGATGTATCATTTGTAGTTGAGTCTTTGTAAGATATAGAGCCTAAATCTTGTGGCTGTGAACCACCTGGTAAAACTTCACTTTGGTTATCATTTGTTTTCTTTGTTATTTTTTTAATAGCATCGTCAGAAGATAGTGTAGTTTCTAAATCTTGAAATCTAATTTGATTATCTGCTTGAACTTTTGACATTCTGTTTGACAACTTATCCAACTTAAAATTAATTTCTTCAAACTTATTTGTAAGTTTTTGAAATTGATTTTCAATTTCTGTAAGTTTTAATAAATGTCTGGTCAGAACATCTTCTGAATTATCACTTAAATTAATATTATTACTATTAATACTTCCGCTATTTAATTCTATTGAATCAGAGTAAACTGCTTTTTCTAAAGTCTTAATATCCTTTTGAAGCTGTTCTATTATTTCATAAATATTGTGATTATCTGCAAATGAGTATGAGATTGAGAAAAAATTAATTAAAGAAATAAAACTTATAACTAAAATCTTTATTAAGTATTTCATAACTAAAGTTATGATTAAAATAATGGCAAAAAAAAGACCCTCAATCAAAGTACTGATTAAGGGTCTTTAAATTTTAAAAATTAGTTTGCTTTTACTGAAACAGATCTTCTATTTTTTGACCAAGCTAGTGGGTTTGAACCTGAATCTACCGGTCTCTCTTTTCCATAACTTAAAACTGAAATTCTGTCTGAAGAAATTCCATAAGTCATTAAATAATCTTTAGCAGCATTAGCTCTTCTCTCTCCAAGCGCTAAATTGTATTCTCTTGTTCCTCTTTCGTCAGCATGTCCTTCTAAGACAATAGTAATGTCAGAATTCTTTCTTAACCACGCCGCTTGTTTTCTTAAAGTTTCTCTTGAAGCCGTAGTTAATATTGATTCATTTGTAGCAAAGAAAACTCTATCAGGAACACCAGATGCTAAATATTCAACTGTGTCTGTTCCCGTGTAAACATCACCTTGCATTTGTCCTGTTGATTTTTTAGACGTCGCACAGGCAGATAATACTAAACACGCAGCTACTACTAGAAAAGCGTTTTTTAGAATTTCGTTTAATTTCATTATTTCTCCTTGGTCAAAATTTCTTAAATTTGATTAACTTTTTCACAACTAATTAGATGTTTCAAGTTAAAAAATCAAGATATTTTGAGTTAATTGCTTAATAAAGATGACCATGATGGGTCTGATGCATCAGTAGAGGTGTCTACCAGCCGTTCATTATAGCCTGTTAAATCTATTGACCACAATTTAGCAGAAAAACCTTCTCCTTTGTCATCTGTTTTCGTTTCTCTATAAAAAATAAGCACCCTTCCATTCGGTGACCAAGATGGAGCTTCTTGATAAAAATTTTCAGTTAATAATCTTTCTCCACTACCATCAGTTCTCATAACTCCTATATAAAATTTTCCTTTATGTAATTTAGTGAATGCAATTAGATCTCCTCTTGGCGACCAAACTGGTGTTCCATATAAACCTTTTCCAAAAGAAATTCTTTTTACATTTCTTCCATCACTATTCATTACATATATCTGTTGGTATTTACTTCTATCTGAATTAAAACAAATATATTTTCCATCTGGAGAATATGAGGGTGAAGTATCTATTGAAGGGTGATTGGTGATTTTTTCAACAATTCTATTTTCTAAATCCATAGTATAAATCTCTGAATTTCCATCTTTTGCAAAACTCATAATTATCTTTTTTCCATCAGGAGAAAATCTGGGTGCAAAAGTCATTCCTGGAAAATCTCCAACTACTTCTTGTATGCCTGTTTCTATGTCTAGCAGATATACTCTTGGTAAATTTCTAAAGTAAGATAGGTATGTAACCATTTGACTTGTGGGATTAAATCTAGGTGTCAAAACAAGTTCGTTTCCTAAGGTTAAAAATTTATTATTTGCACCATCTTGATCCATTATGGCTAATTTTTTAATTCGTTTTGTTTTTGGACCCTCTTCAGCTACATAAATTATTCTTGTATCAAAATAACCTTTTTCTCCAGTTAAACGTTCATAGACCTTATCGGTAATTATATGGCCAACACGTCTCCAATTATTTGGTACAGTCGTAAAAGCAAGCGCCATCATCTCCTTGCCAGCAAGTACATCCCATAACCTAAATTCAACTCTTAATTTTTCATCAATAAAGTTTACTTTTCCTGTAATTAGAGCTTGAGCCTTTATTAAATTCCAATCTTCAAAACGAGGTTTTAAATTTGCTATATCGGGTGCTTGAAGAAATGCATCTTTGTTTAAAGGATTAAAAAGTCCTGATGTTTTTAAATTATTTTCAATAACTATTGAAATTTCTGAGCCTATATCTTTTTTTTTTAGAATTTTTTCAAAACTTTTTTTTGAATCTTTATCAATAGATAAAGGAGACACTGCTATTGGAAGTGGATTTAAATTACCTCTTGTAATATCAACTTCAATTAAAGCAAAAGAATTGACAGGTAATACCAATATTAAAAATAAAATAAAATATTTCTTCATTACAATATATTAACCTTCTAACATCTCTCTTGCATCAAAATTAAGTTGTAATTCTTTCCATCTTTCATATCCAGTTGTAGGCACTCTTAGAGGTTGACACAATTTAATTGCTCTTAAAGCACTTTCGGCCAAAACTTTATAAAATCCTTGACCTGGTTTATTCATTCTTGCATGATCTAGTATTTCTGATTGCGAAACTGTACCATCAGGTTCTAATTGAAGTTTAATTCTTACTAATAAATTCTCATTATAAGGTAAGCCTAAAGGAATACTCCAACATCCAAATATTTGAGCCTTTAATGCATCTTCTTCACTTAAAGATAATCCCACATTTTCAACATTCTTTTGTTGATCTTGAGTCACTTTGTCAGTTTTTTTAATTGTTTCTGCGCTTTCAATTTTAGATTTATCAATTAATGCAGCTATATTATTTGGATCAAATAACTCTTTCTTCTCAAACTCAGATACTTGTTTTACCTCATTATCAATTTTTTCTGGATTTTGTTTATCTTCTTTTATTTTCTCAACTTTTTTAACTTTATCTTCTGGCATTGGTACAGAATCGGGTTTTATTTTTTTAACTTTTTTAGGTGGTGCTTGCTCAGAAACTAATTTTTTTTCTTTTTCTTTTATTTTTTCAATCGTTTTTTTTGCTTTGGGTGCAAATGGAATGTTTGTTTTGTCAGTAATTTGTATTAACTCCACTGATATTATGGGCGGAAGGTCAATTGGTTTTTTTGCTAAGAATGGCAAACTAAAAGCTGTAATCATAATTAATATCAAATGCAAAACAGAAGAGATAAATATATTTATATTCACTTTTCTTACCTTTCTTTATATGGCTCAGATATAAGTGCTACTTTCGTAAAACCAGAGCCTGATAACAGACCCATAATTTCAAGTACTCTTCCATAATTAATTGTTTTATCACCTCTTACATAAATTCTTGTATCTGTTCTATTTTTTGAAACAGCTAAAACTTTTGCAATAATTTTTTCATACTCTACTTTAGATTCTTGAATAAAAATTTCACCTTTTGAATTAATAGAAAGAGTTAGAGGCTCTACTTCTTCCGGAAGAGAGTCAGCTGAACTTTCAGGTAAGTCAACTTGTACACCTACTGTCAATAATGGAGCTGTAACCATAAAAATAATTAAAAGCACCAACATTACATCTACAAATGGTGTAACGTTTATTTCGCTCATTGGTTCTTTTGATGAACGATTTAACTTAAAAGCCATTTTAAATTATTGTTAAAAATCTTTTTGAAAAATTTTCTAACTTTTGAGAATATTTAATTGAGTCATTATTAAATTTATTATACGCAATGACAGAAGGTATTGCTGCTAATAATCCCAGTGCAGTAGCAAAAAGTGCTTCTGCAATACCAGGAGCAACAATTGCTAAGCTAGTATTTCTTGAAATTGCAATAGATTGAAACGAATTCATTATTCCCCAAACTGTTCCAAACAAACCTATGAAGGGTGCTGTAGAACCAACTGTTGCCAAAAATGTAAAACCTTTACTTATTTTTGACATTTGTCTTTCAATGCCTGTTTCTAGCATTGTGGTCATTCTATTATTTAGATCTATCTTGGATTTTCTCTTTAATAAATTTTGCATAGCATCTCTAAAAACTAAAGCCATTGGGTCTTGCGTATTTGCCGGAAGATTATTATAAAATGACTCTGCTGATTTAGAATTCCAAAACTTTGTCTCAAATTCTTCAGATGATTGATTTATTTTTTTAAATAATCTGTATTTCTCTATTATAACAGCCCATGAATATACTGAACATGCAATCAACAAAATAATTACAGACTTAACAATAATATCTGCTCTAATGAACAAATTTATTAACGAAAAATCAGCACTAGAGGCAAGCCCTACTGCTTGAGTCGAGATATCAGCTTCCATAGTTGTCTTCTCACACTTAAATGTGTCATGAATTTGTCTTAATACTTTAGAATTAATCCTCTATTTTGTAAGTTTCATAATAAAAACTTGCAATTAAAATAGCATCCGCTTTATTTGAATCTTTTTTTTTAGACAATTGTGATGAAAAATAAGGAAATATTTCAATTGCTCTTGTTCTGCTTGCATCTTTTTCAGAATTTATAAGATTAAAATATTTTTTCCATTTGGCTGGTCTTACAAAATACATAGGTATTTGCATTGCAGAACATATGCCTTTTAGAATTCCAAAAGATTGACCAAAATTAAACATACTAGTAACACCTTGTCCAGGCATTGCTGACACTTGTTCAATTACAACTCTTATTTCCTGTTTTTCAAATTGTTTAATTCTTTTTAAAATTTCATTATAAATTTGCGAACCATTAACTTGTCTTTTATTTTTTTTCCCTTCTGTCATTGTTGGCATCTCAATAACATCGAGAATATTGCCATCTTTAAAAAAACAAATTGATCCAGATATTCCAGGATCTATTCCTATAATTAACATAGTTTACTTTGCAAATTCAGCGTTTGAATAAATATTTTGTACATCATCTTCTTCTTCTAGTGTTTCAAAAAAATTAATCAAATCCTCATTTTTTTCACTTGAAATTTTAACCCTATTGAGTGGAATCCATTCAATTTCTGTTGATATAAAATTAGTAATTTTTTTTTCTAATTCCTTTTTTACATTATAAATCTCATTCATTTGGCATTGAATTTCATGATAATCATTGTTAGTTTTACACTCATCAGCACCTGCTTCAATTGCTAATTCAAGAATATCTTCATCTATCATCTCTTTTTTATCAATCTTGATCACTCCTAATTGATTAAAATTATGAGAAGCTGAACCCTGTGTTCCAAGACTACCTCCAGCTTTTTGAAAAATAGTTCTAATATTGGATGCGGTTCTATTTTTATTGTCAGTCAGTGCTTCAACAATAATTGCTACTTTTTCAGGACCAAAACCCTCATATCTTAAATTTTCGAAATTTGACTCACTGTTAACAGATGATCTGTCTATAGCTCTTTCAATATTATCTTTTGGCATATTTGCTGTTCTTGCTGCTTGAATTGCTGACCTTAATCTTGAATTCATCGCAGGATCTTTATCTCCTAATTTAGCAGCAACAGTAATTTCTTTAGATAATTTAGAAAAAATTTTAGATCTTTGCTTATCAGCTTTGCCTTTTTTATGTTTTATTCCAGCCCAATGAGAATGTCCTGCCATAGATTAATTAGCTGTTGTTTAACAGGCCTCCGAAGATATAACTTTGTACTCCATTAGCTAATCCGGTTTCTATATCACAATCGACAATAACTCCACTTAAAGTAGCCTCACCTTTTGCCGGAAAATGCTTTACAGAGTCTTTTTTTAAAAATCTATTTAGTGAATTATCCTTATTCATACCTATTACTGAATCATAATCGCCACACATACCTGCATCTGTTTGGTATGCTGTTCCATTTTTTAAAACCCTTGCATCATTGGTGGGTATATGGGTATGAGTTCCAACAACCAATGAAGCTTTTCCATCAAAATAATATCCAATTGCATTTTTTTCACTTGTAATTTCTCCATGAAAATCAACCACAAGAAAATCGTAATCTTCTTTTAATTTGAACTCTTTAATAAAGTTTTTTGCAGTTTCAAAAACATCGTCACATTTTTTCATAAAAACATTTCCCATTAAATTAAGAACTCCTATTTTTATATTTTCTTCAGTCTTATATATTTCAAAACCTCTTCCTGGTGATGGTTCAAATAAATTTTTTGGTCGAAGTAATCGATTTTCTTTATCAATAAAATTTATTATATCTTTTTGATCCCAAACATGATTACCTGTTGTAATAACATTTACACCACATTTAAAAAAATCTTCGCAAATTTCTTTAGTTAAGCCTACACCAGTTTCATCGGCATTTTCTCCATTTACAATTACAAAATCAATTTTATTTTTTTTTATTTGATCTAAAAGATTACTCGTTATTATTGAACAACCTGAAACACCAACTACATCACCTAAAAATAATATTCTCATCTTAATTCTTTTTTTTCCGTAACTATAAAGTCTAATTTAATATCATATTTATTAACTGGTATTTTTTTAACTTTTTGAAATGAATAAGCTAATCCTATAGTTATAATTTTCTTATTTTTCTTTATTTTTTTTATATACCTATCGTAAAATCCACCACCATAACCTATTCTATTTAAGTTTTTATCATAGGCTACTAAAGGAACTAATAAAATATCAGGATATTTAACTTTATTCGAAATTGGTTCAGGAATTCCATATTTGTTTATTACCAGCGGATCTTTTGTTGACCAATAAAAAAAATCCATTTGTGAATTTTTTTTTATTTTTGGAAGTGATATAAGATAGTTTTGTTTTTCAAATTTCTTCAAAATTTGAATTCCATCTACTTCATAATTATAAGGATAGTATCCTCCTAAAATTTTACCTTTAATATTCTCTTTTTTTAAAACTTTAAATATGGATTTAAAATTTATTTTAAGTTTTTTAAAATTATTTTGTTTTCTAATTTCTAATATTTTTTTTCTAATTACAGATTTATTCACAAGGATTTATTAAGATAGGTTTTCTAAGTTTGCCTTTTCAACAAAACTTGAAATTTCATCAGCAGCCTCATCAATTAATTTTTCATAATTTTTTTGACTTATTTCAATTTCATTTTTTAACTTATAATGATTATTATTTAATTCTTTAATTTCTATTTCTTTTTTATCTCGATAATCATAAATCAAAGATTTTAATTCTCTAAATTTATTAGATAGTTCATTCAATTCATTTTTTTTTTGTTCAACTTTTTTTTTAGTTTCATAATATTCATCCATAACTTTGACAGCTGTAATTAGTAAAAGTTTATTTTCCCCTAAATTTCCCAAATTATTTTTTAGATCATTAAATTTTTGATTAATTTGGATTAATAATTCCTCAAGATGTTCTTCTTGGCCATCCTCACAAGACAACAAAAATTCTTTTCCATTAAATTTAATACTTACGTTTGCCATTTATCTATCTCATCTAATAAACTATCTGTTTCTTGATTTAATTCATCAATTTTTTCCGAAAATTCTATTTGTTTTTTTTGTTCAATTTTTTCCTGATTTTGAAATTCATCTAATTTTTTACTTAAATTGTTATAATCATCTGCTAAACTTTTATATTTTTCCTCTAATTCTTGTTTTTCAATTTCTAATTGATTTTTTTGTGTACTTAAATTTTCAAGATTTTTTTTTATATCTGGGTTTTTAAGATTTAAATTTTTTAATTTTGTTAACGCCAAATTTAGTTTTTTTTCTTTTTCGATCGCAGAATTCATATATATATAATTATATTATTAAATAGAATCTTCTTAGTCTAGACAGGATAATTTTGAACAAACAATATAAAGAATTGGCTAATTGTATTAGATTTTTGTCCATCGATGCCGTGCAAAAAGCTAACTCGGGCCATCCTGGAATGCCTATGGGTATGGCTGATGTAGCAACCGTTCTTTTTAAAGACTTTTTAAATTTCAATCCAAAAAATCCAAGTTGGGTAAATAGAGATAGATTTGTACTTTCTGCTGGTCATGGATCTATGTTATTATATTCTCTTTTGTATCTGACAGGTTACAAAAGTATTTCATTAAATAATATTAAGAATTT
>Ga0208639_1002212_pt1 | contig 11596 bp, 6 predicted proteins | sample ETNtaG_33_FD_185772 | JGI IMG/M metagenome (GOLD analysis project Ga0208639, IMG submission 185772) | Marine microbial and viral communities from oxygen minimum zone, Eastern Pacific Ocean - ETNP201310SV76 (SPAdes) (version 2) | ecosystem: Environmental > Aquatic > Marine > Oceanic ...
GCATTTTACATAGCAAGATCTGGAAGACCAGGACCTGTTTTAATTGATATAACCAAAAACGCTCAATTTTCTGATGTAATATTTAATTATAAAAAATGTGAGAGAATAAGGAGTTACCATCCCTACCCTATAATTAATGATAAAAAAATTAAAGAAGCATCAAAATTGATTAATGAAGCTAGAAAACCATTAATTTTAGTAGGTCAAGGAGTCTTACTTTCAAATGCTGAAAACGAATTAATTAAATTTTCAGAAACAACAGGAATTCCATTAGCATCTACATTACTTGGATTATCTGCAGTAAGCTGTGATCATAAAAACTATGTAGGGTACTTAGGAATGCATGGAAATTATGGCCCAAATGTAAAGACAAATGAAGCAGATTTAATCATCGCTATTGGAATGAGGTTTGATGATAGAGTTACAGGAGATACATCAAGATATGGAATACATGCTAAAATTATTCATATTGAAATAGATCCAGAGCAATGGCATAAATCTCAAATTGAAAAACGATGGTACATACTTTACCATGAACTTGGACATGATTTTTTAAATCTTAAGCATGGAGAAGGTGGCAAAATGATGTATAATATTATTGAAAGAAATTATACTTGGTATGATTTTGTAAGAGATAAGGAAAAAATGTTTAAAATTTTTAAGAGAGAGCCTTATAGCTATGAATATTAGAGATTATTTTTTTATTTTAATTTAACATTATTTTTTGTGTTCTTTCTTTGCAACTTTTTTCATATTTTTTATGGCATAAAAAATTGCTCCAGCCCAAAAATTTCTAAATCCAAACCCTCTAGGTGAAGTTTGACGTCTTATTGACTTAATAACTTTTAATGTTTTTGTATTAAACCAAACAACATATATTGTTGCAGTTTTAGAAGGTTTGTCAAAAGATTGTACAATTAATGACAATCCTACTTCATTTTCATAGTTAAATCTATATCTACTTACTATTCTTTGCAATTTCTTTGTAGTAAAATCTTTAACTGGTAGAAGAGAATACATATAGTTTTCATCAAGTATTGCATTAATTTCAATCATATTTGCAACAAGATAATTTACTTTTTTCTTTCCAAATTCATTTTCAATATTATATTTCTCTTTTTGAGCATAAAACAGATTATTCCAATTAGGAATAAATTCATTTTTTAGTCTGACAGGGTCTCCATAATCTGCTTTATTTCCAATAAATTTGGCTGAGGAAAAGTCCAAGCCAACAAAATCTAATCCATATGATGACTTAAATAATACATCTTTTAAATTCTGAGAACTTAAAAAATTAATTGATATTATTGAGATAAGAAATATTAATATATTTTTTTTCATTTTACTAATGTATTTTTGTATTAATAGTTGTAGTAATTATGTATAAGTTATGAAAATTTGTTTAAGTATAAAATTTTTCTTTTTGCTGAGTGTTATTTATTCACAATCAAAGGTTAGTGGGATAATTGTTGATGCAAACAGTAATCCTTTATCTTATGCAAGTATTTCTTTTTATAATTCTAATAATGGAACAATTAGTAATGAGGATGGAACATTTTATCTTGAATCTAATTTAACGCAAAACAAATTAGTAGTTAATTTTTTAGGCTATAAGACTAAGGAAATTATGCTAAATGAAAAGATAAATTATAATTTAAAAATTATATTATATGAAAAAAATGAAGCGTTAAGTAAGGTTGTCGTATTTGGAGGGAAACAATCAAAAAAAAATAATCCTGCAATAGATTTATTGCTAAAAGTAATTGGGAAAAATAATAAGGAAAATATTTTGAAGGTCAATCAATATAAATATGATAAATATGAAAAAATTGAATTCCAATTAAACAATATTGATAGTTCCTTTATGAATAAAAAGACATTTAAAAATCTAGAATTTATTTTTAAGGATTTAGATACATCTAAATATTCGGGAATAAATTACCTTCCTTTTTTTGTAAATGAATCTATTTCAGAAATATATGGAGATAATACTAATAATTTTTACAAAGAAGTATTAGTAGGATCCAAAACTGCCGGGTTTAATTCTAATCAGGCTATTATAGCTTTTACAGAGGATTTAAAAATTAACTATAATATCTATGACAACTATATTAAGCTGTTTGAAAAAAGTTTTACAAGCCCTATTTCGAAACCAGGTATAAATTCATATAATTATGTGCTTTTTGATAGTACATATATAGATAATAGATGGTCATACAATATTATTTACTATCCTCGCAGAAAGAATGAATTGACATTTAAAGGTGATTTTTGGGTAACTGATACTACATATGCTGTAAAAAAAATAAATTTAGAAGCAACAAAGAGTGCTAATATTAACTGGATAAAACAAATTTATATTGAGCAGGAGTATAAGGAAAACTTAAATGGTGTCTATTTAATTAATAAGGACTATTTATTGGCTGATATTAGTTATTCAAAAAAGTATGATAAAAGAGGAATTTATGCAAAAAGGACTACACTATTTGATAAATATATTTTTAATGAATCTAAGCCAAATCATTTTTATCAAGAATCAAAAAATAAGTATAATGATGAAATCTACAACAAGAATGACATTTTTTGGAAGGAAAGGAGATTGGAATCTTTAAATGATGATGAGAGAGGTATTTATAAATTAATAGACACATTAAAAACAATTAAAAAATTTAATAGATTTTATGATATTGCAAGCATTTTAGGATCTGGTTATATTGAGATAGATAAATGGAATATTGATCTTGGTCCAATATATAATATTATTGGTTATAATGAAGTTGAGGGAAATAGATATAAGTTTGGTGGTAGAACTTTTTTTGATCAAAATGATTTATGGAGATTAAAAGGCTATTTAGCATATGGCGAACGTGATAAAAGAGTTAAATATGGGTTTTCTTCTAGGTTTTTAATTGATAAGAACAGTAGATTTATTATTTCTAATTCCCATAGAAATGATATAATCCAACTGGGAATGAATTTAAATGCTTTAGATTATGATATTTTAAATACAGGGATAGCCTCATCATCTATTGCGACTAAAGGAATTAATAATTTATTAACTAATGTTCAATCAACATCATTAGATTTTGAAATTGAGCCAGTTATTAATTTTAAAATTAATTTAAAAAATAGATTTAGTAAATTTGATTCAGCTGTCGAGGATCAATCATTTTTTTCTTATAATGATTCATCTACTTCAACTGGCATAAGTAATGAAATAAATCAATTTTCTATACAGACTACTTTTTCATATACACCCGGGAAGGAAGTAGTTGGGTATGGTGTGGAAAGATATCTTGTTGATTATGATTATAGTACAATTATCTTAAGATATACTAAAGGGTTAAAGGGGGTATTTAATAGTGATTTTAATTACGATAAAATACAATTTTCATATATAAAACCATGGTATATAGGTAGCATTGGTAAATTAAAAACTAGTTTACACATAGGTAAAACTATAGGAACAGTTCCTATAGGGCTATTACATATAATTCCAGGAAATCAAACAATATATTCTCTACCAGGGACTTTCCATAATCTAGATTATTATGAATTTATAGCAGACACCTATGCAGCATTACACCTCGAACATAATTTTAATGGAAGAATTTTTTCAAGAATTCCGCTTCTAAGAGAATATAATTTAAGAGAAATTGTTGGCATTAGAGGTGTTTGGGGTGAAATTTCAAATAAAAACAAACAACTTTCTAGTCCTTCAGAATTAAATTTAGTAGCACCAAATAACAAAGTTTATTGGGAATACTCATTTGGAATTTCTAATATTTTTAAAATTCTTAGAATAGATTTTAACTTTAGAGGAAATTATCTAGAAAATCCTAATTCCAGAGACTATAACATTACAGGCACTTTTGGTTTTAGTTTTTAGAAAAAAAGGGCTATCTTTAGAGGTCATCTTTAAAACATATATCATGAAAAACAAAATCATATTTTTTTTATTATCACTATTTTTTATCTCAATAAATAGTCAAGCACAAGATTTAGATAGTTTACTAACGAGAGGAAATAAGGTTTTCATATCTTCTGAAAATAAGGGTGTAATAAAATATACTAAAGAGAAAATTATTCTTTGGAATTATTGGAAAACAGTTGAAGATGTTAATGAAGCTGATATAATACTACATATGGATGCTACCTGGTCAGGAGTATATAAAATAGCTAGTTATATTACTACAAAGGATGATAAAATTATAAAACGTTTTAGAACTGAAGCGTGGAATAACTTTTGGTCAGGAGCAAAATTTAATGTAAAAAAAGCATCAGTTTTTGGACTATTTGAGCAAGAAATTATTCCTTATATTCATGGTCTAGAATAATTTTCTTTTGTTTTATTATTCCTATTGTCAACTAATTTTCTTTTTTTTCTACTTAATTTAGGAAATTGTAATTCATTTAATTTTTCTTTATCAATAAATTTAATTATTGGCGAGACTTTTATATTAGCTTTTAGAGATAGGATAATTTTATCACTTAATATTTTACTTGGACTATCTGACAATATTTTTATTATTATTTGATCAGATCCTACAATACTATTTAGTTCTAATATATAGTCATGAATTTCATTAAATTTATTTAATACGTTATAGATCATATCAGGATATATTGATGTGCCTTTTAATTTTATCATATGATTTTTTCTGCCAATTACTGGACTTAACCTAAATGTATTTCTACCGCATTTGCATTTTGTTGAATCTGTTTTAATAATATCACCAGTCTTAAATCTTAGAAGAGGCATTCCTTCTACTGCAATAGTTGTTATTGTCAATTCGCCAGGACACCCTTTTTTTACAGGATTATCATTTTCATCAAGCACTTCAATAATTAATAATTCTGGATGATGATGACCACCCTTATTATATTTGCATTCGGTAAATGCAGCTCTCATTTCTGTAGAGGCATATGTTGAAAATAATTTAATATTCCAATTACTTTTAATTTTTTTTGACAATTCATTCTCTGAAAATTTTTCATTTCTTATGGATTCCCCAATGCATATTGCATTTTTAATACTGCAACTATTTAAATCTATATTATTTTTATTTGCATACTCGATTAGTTTTAAGAGAAAAGATGGAACAGTAATTAAATAAGTAGGGCTATATTTTAATATACTATTCCACTGTAATTCTGGCGAACCAGCCCCAGTCCTAATTATACCACATCCAATTTTTCTAGCTCCCAAAAAGTACGCTAGACCTGCCATAAATTGTTTGTCTATAGTTGTTGATAATTGAACAATATCATTTTTATTTATACCTGCACATGCAAATGAAATAGCCTCATTATAAGCTAGCATATTTAAATCTTTTTCAGTTAGTATTATTGATATAGGATCTCCTAATGTGCCAGAAGTTGTTGTATAATCAATAATTTTTTGTTTGGGAACACATATAAATTCTTCATTATATTTATGCAACTGTTCTTTTGTTGTTACAGGAATTTTTACAAGATCATTTATGGAATTAATTTCATTTAAATTAATATTATTTTTTATAAATAGATTTTTGTAATATTTTGAGTTTTTATATAAATAGGCCATTAGCTTATTTAATTTATTATCTTGATATTTCTTTATTTCTTTACTAGATTTTAATTCAATATTAGGAATCATAATTTAATTTCTTCTTTAATTTTTTAATATATTTTTCTATTTCTTTTTTTTCTGAAATAGTTGGGATTTCTTTTGATTGAGCAACATTAAATGCTTCTAGTGATTTATTATATTGATTTGTGTAATAATAGTATTCCCCTAGCAGAAAATATGGTTCCCAATAATCTGAGTTTAATTCCTTTAAATTTTTAAGTGTTTCTATAAAAATATATTCCTTCTTTTTTATTTTCTTTTTAACTTTTTCACTTAATATTCTATATTGATTATAATTTTTAAAATCAATACTATTTATAAAACTGTCTTTATCTATAGTAAGGTGTTCTTCAGCTATCGAATAATCTTCTTTAAATTTAAAGTCCTCATCAAATATTTTATTAAGGTCATAACAAACAAATTCACCTAATTGAAAGGGATTTGATGAAACCCATACTTTTAAATCATTTGGTCTAAATACAATGCTATGATGTGCTAATAAATGATTTAATGATTTTTCATTACCATATCCTATATTATTATCTTTTAATCCTTTAGTATTTCTAAGAATACTAATGGCATCTTTAACATTTAATTTGTCTTTTGCGTCTATTAATTCTTCCATTCTTTCATATCTATATTTAGAATGACTTTCTTTTATTTGTTTATTATTTTTTCTGTCATTATAATATGTTTTACTTTGAAAATGGTTAGAACATATTAATTGATTATCATTTTTAACTTCATATACTCCAAACTTTTTTGGGGATACTTCTATTGTAATAGCTTTATTGTCTTTTGAGCTACCAATTAAAATTGCTTCTGAAACGAATACCTTTCTTTTTTTAGCTATATCAATCGCCTCATTAATATTTGATGCATATTGCAAAATCTCCCTTGTTAGTAATGATATTGGGGTTTTAGCAGATATAGGGATACTTGATTTTCCAGAATTAATGGTAACAGTAAGTCCTTTTTCATTCATTCCTGAAACTACACCTATCATGCCTGCCCAAGTCACCGACATATATTTGTAACCCTTGTCTGGATTAATAAATGCAACAATTTTATTTTCAGCAAATTTATCACCTGCATAAAAATCAAAATTTCTTCCAATGAGTAATTCTCCATCCTCAGTTTTATTATCCCAAGCAGCAAAAGAAGAACAACCAACTAAGGCTAGATCTTGCAAGGCATGTCCAATATCATGTGCACCATGAAAATATAATAATCGAAGATATTTTTCAGCTATATAATCATATTGGTCTGCAGCATATTTTGAAAGACCAAAAATTTCTGCTTTATATTCATTTGGCACATTTAAATATATTTTTCTATTGTACCAAGATAAAAAGTGACGTAATATAGATTTCCATGTTTTAGAAGGGACTAATTCATCGATTTTTTCCATAAATGATACTTCTTGAATTTCGAATAACTCTTTAGTTAAGCTACCTTGAATTAATCCTCTTTCAAGGGCATCACCTTCAATTTTTAATTCCCATAAATCATGTTCGTTTTTTAATATAAAGTTATTGTCTATTTTATATGAAGTATCAGAGATCTTTATTCTCTCACCAATATTAGAATTTAGGTTAATGATATTAGGTTTATGATTTAGAGATTTTTTTACCCCACATGAATATAAAATCGTCACACATAATAAAATCATTCTAAATAATATATTAATTCTATTTATAGACATATAGATTATTATTTGTTAGTTTCTGATTTTATTTAATAAATATTTTTGACCTAAAATTTCTGAACATGTAAGAACTCCTCCTACTGTAACGCCAAGAACACCATGCATATTTAGGCATTGCCCTGTAAAAAATAGATTTTCAATTTTTGTTTTTGGAGAAATGAATGACCTAAGGGGTTCATTAACATCTTTAACATATCCATATATTCCACCTTTATCAGATCCAATATAGTCTCTATATGATAACGGAGTAGAAGTATATACTTTTTTAATACAGTTTCGAATATTTGGAATTTTTTTTTCTATTTCATTGAGCAATTTTTCTGTCTTTGTTTTTTTAAATTTTTCATAACTACTCCCCCTATCATTTCTGTTTATAGCACAATTAAATGTATTCTCCCATTTTTTTACATCTGTATAGTTCATATATGTCATAACTGTTAAGGTTTCACCCCATTTTGAAGTTTTATTATTAACGCCCATTGACATTACATAGCCTTTAGGCCAATTTTTTTCTGAATAATCCTGTATATTCCATATATCATTGTAATCTTTTATATGATAATAATTTCTGTTTTGATATTCAAATGTGTTTGGTTTTAATACAATATATAAACTAAAACAACCAATAATACTTTCTATATTTTTAATTCTATTAACATAAGATTTTCTTAATAAATTAGTATTAAGCAAATTTAATGTAAGCTTTGGATCTGCGTTTGATATAAAAAGGTTACCCTTAATTTCTTTTCCATTTGAACAAATTACAGAATATACTTTGCCATCTTTGAATTTAAATTCATTTACTTCATGTCTTTTGAAGGCGTCTCCTCCCTTACTTTTTAATTTTCTTACTAGTAGTTTAGAAATTTGACTACCTCCATTCACAACTCTATAAGAGCTTTCAATAAATGAATTAACTGACAAAGCATGAACATAAAATGGTGTACGATCTGCATCTCCTGCGTATAAGAAGCTAGTGCCAGACAAAACAGCTTTTAATTTTTTATTTTTTGTCAATGAATCGATTAAATCTTTTGCTCGAGTAGTTAATATTTTCGGATTTTTAAAATATGGGGGCTCTCCTTCTTCTACATTATATAATGGAAACATGTCACAACATTTTTTTAAAATTTCACAATATTTATTAATTGCTTTTTTTTCATTTGGAAAATTCTGTAATAAGGTATTTGAAAAATTTTTATATCCTTGAGCATGCTTGTATTCTTTTTCATCATTATCAAAAGAAATAATATCAAATCCATCTTCATCAAGTTTTCTTAAATTCAATTCATCAATTATTTCTAAATATTTGAAGTATTTATATAAATTTTGATCTTTATCTAATCCCCCTATGTAGTGAACTCCTGTATCAAAAATTGTTTTATTTCTTGAAAATGTTTGAAGATTACCTCCAAATTGTTGATTCTTTTCAAGAATACAGACTCTTAGATTTTCTTTAGCTAGAATATTAGCGCAAACAAGACCGCCAAGTCCGCTACCAATGATAACAGCGTCATATAAATCTTTCATTTCTTTTTTAATATTAATAAATTTGAATTACTGAAAATCTCTTTAAAACCTAAATTTACAAATTGTTTAATTGACAAATATCTACTATTTTTTAAAAGAAAAAGTTTTGTGTCTTTTTTGTTAATAAATTTAGTAATATTGATGTTTTTATTTGTAGTATTTAATATAACCGAATTAGAATCATTTTTAGTAATCTCATCAATTTTGTCAGAAAATTTAATTTTTCTTCTATTATTTGTAATAAAGGAATTATTTAAAATTTTTAATATTTTTCTATTTGAAATATAAGTGTATATATTTCTGTCTATGCTATCTAAACATAATAGAAAATCTAATTGACCGTAATCATCAGAGAAATGTAAGATTTGATCATCTGATTTTATATAATCTAATATTTTGTAATATATTTTTGAAAATTTGTTTAAATCTTGCTTTATTTTGACATATAATTTATTGTCCTTAAAGATATATTCTTTAAGTATAATTTTATTAAAGTACTTTTCTTTTTCAATTTGTTTTCTAAGTGAAGTATGTTCTTTTTTAAAATATGTACTTATTTGTTTTTGTTTTTCTGAATAAGTTTTTCCATAATTCAAATCATTACTTTTAATTCTATTAAGAATTTTTATTGTAAATTTTCCTTTATTTATAATAAATTTCCCTTTAGGCAATATTTCATGATTGCCATGAATTAATATTGGCAATATATCTACATTTAGTTTTTCAGCTATAAAAAATGCTCCTTTTTTAAATCTATTAATTTTATTTGATTTTGATCTAGTTCCTTCTGGAAAAACAATAATTGAATATCCTAGTTTGATGTTTTCTTTTAATTCATCAATCCCTATATCTATTCCTTTTGATGCTGAGTATGATCCTGTCAATTGTAAAATTTTTCCAAATAACGGTGAATTAATTACCCAGTCATTTGTAAGAAAAATAGATTTTGGATTTAACATTCCAATGGCTAAAATATCAAGAAATGATGCATGATTTGCTATAACTATTGAACTTGTATTAAACGTTTCTTTATATTCATTAATAATATTAATTTTAATTCCAGGATATGTGTAGAATGTAAACTTCATAAATTTACTTACTAATCTATTAACCAGATACCTTTTTTTTGTTTTAGCTAATGGTAAGACAAATACTATTGATGCATAAATTGATAGCAATAATGATCCAATTACAAAACATGAAAATGAAAAAAATGAATTAATAGTTTGAGTGATTGAGGCAGGCGCCCTAAACTTATTCCCTACAAGAATATTAAAGAATATGGGCTGTATGCTGAATGCAATTAGAATTGACAATGAAATCCCTATTATGGTTACTATAGAAATTGAGAATAATGCTGGATGATTTGCAAAAACAAGAACACCAATACCTAAAAATGTAGTAATAAATGATATTATAATTGAACTTTTATGTATTAACACAGATTTGTCTGAAAACTTATTTTCATTAATTAATCCATTCGTAATAAAAATGCTGTAATCTATTCCTAAGCCAAAAATTAAAGTTGAAATAATTATATTAAAGACGTTAAATTCAATATTTAGAGTTCCCATTATGCCGATTGTTAAAAACCAGGTTATACAAATAGGGATTACAGTAGTTAGTGTTAGTGATAAATTTTTATAAAATATTAGTAAAATGACAACAACTATTATAAATGAATAAATCACCAATTTATTAAAGTCACTTTTTAAATCAATTAAAAACGATTCATTAATTTTTTCTCTGTCAATTAGAATAGTATTTTCATTTTCAAGTATATTTTGTAGTTCAGGCAATAAGCTTATATTACTAATTTTAATTAAACTAGATACAGTAGCAAAATCATTATTACTACTTATATAGTCATCAATTTGAATAGGACTAATAGAATCAAAATCTTTAATTTTAGATAGATTATTTTTGTTATCTATATTGGAAAAGAAATGATTAAAGGTATTTCCTTTAAATCCATAACTTCTACTACTTTCTTCAAAATGTTTTTTCAATTCAATTATTTTTGATTTTGTCCAGAATGAATTCCAGTTGCTGATTTTGATTTTCTGTAGTGAGTCAGACACTATTAGACTTGAAATAGAGCTGAAGTCTAAAATCCTATTTTCTTTTAATAATGATTGTAATTGATAATATAATTTATCATTTGATATCAATGCATCTTCTATTGAATTACCGAATGATATAGCATATATAGATTTTGCTTCACTATTAATTAATTTATCTAATTTTTTTTGTTCAACTAATATTTCATTTGGAATAAAATTCATTTTTGATAAATCTTCATTGAATTTTACGTTACCATATTTAAAAATACTTGTAATAAACAGCATTAATATTATTAATAATATTAATTTGTTTTTATGAAGTGAATATTTGGAAATTCTGATTAATAAATCATTTTCTTTAGTATTATTTTTATAGAAATGTGGTATTAATATTAATGCAAAAAATGAAGAAGAAAGTACACTAATGGAGGCAATTAATCCAAGATCTTGTAAAGCTTGTGATTTTAAAAAAAATAATGTTGAAAAGACAATTGAGGTAGTAAGACTACTCATAAGTATAGGTCTTGTAATTTTATTGTAAAGTTCTTTAACATCATTATTATTTTTAATATGTGTTAATATATGTAATGAATAGTCTATAGTAATACCTAGAAGAACCGATGCAATCCCTAATGATATTGCTGATATACTGTCCCTTAAGAATGAAGTTATGGCTAAGGCAAA